>Ga0187833_10001420_pt1 | contig 27409 bp, 28 predicted proteins | sample ETNtaG_37_FD_167968 | JGI IMG/M metagenome (GOLD analysis project Ga0187833, IMG submission 167968) | Marine microbial and viral communities from oxygen minimum zone, Eastern Pacific Ocean - ETNP2014_SV_400_PacBio MetaG (Illumina Assembly) | ecosystem: Environmental > Aquatic > Marine > Hypoxic...
AAATTGCTGGCGCATAAAAACTTCTATGCGATTCTTGTGTGTAATCTTTGTCTCTAAATTTAAGAGGCACACTCACCAAATTTTCAAAAATTTCTTTTTCATTCTTTCTTAAATAATCAGCAACTGTGAAACCGTCTACTGCTGATGAATCTCCTCCTTTTGACACATTAATTAAACAATGAAGAAATTGATAACCTGGAGGGTTTTCAAACCAAGGTAAATCAATATGATTTCTTAAACCATGCGCTGTGTATGCAGAATTATTAGGTTTTGGAATATTTATAACTTCAAAAGGTGTTTTAAAAAAAGTTTCCCTTGTATGACTTATTCTGTTTAAAACTGGAAAAGCAGATTCTTTTTCTGTGGGAGCATTTTTCACTATAGCAATTCCTTTTTGATGTAGAAGTTCTAACCATTTTATCAAACCTTTGTCGGAAGACATTATTTCATTATGTTCAATGTTTATTGAACCAAGATCTTTCTGAAACGAACTATTCCACAAATGATATGGTGAAACATATTTTTGTTTATTTTTTAAAGTATAGCAATTTTCCCTTAGCCATTTAGCATCGTAATAACTTGTATGATTGCCTTCGCTCCATTTTATTTCTAATTTTCCTTCAGAGTTAATTTTAAATTCAGAAGCATGAAGATTTTCAGAAACCTCTAACAAATTAAACATTCTATGATTTGAATCTTTATCATGAGCTGTAGGACAATTGTCTCTCAGCCACATGAAGTTAAAATTACTTTTTTCTCCATCGCTCCATTCAACATTTAATGCTGAACCATTTTTTGAAACTTTGGAAATTTTTGTTGTCATAAAATAATAATTGTTAATTTATTTAATTATAATTTCAATTCAATTTACAATTGAATTTAAACAGTTTTATTGCATTTTGACTATCATTATTAACTTAAATCAACCTCATTAAGGGTTGTGTTTTTATTCGTATCAAGTTTTAATGTAGTCAGTTTAAACTAAACAATGGAGGGAAATTTCATGAAATTTCTAAGAAACTTAATTCTTTCATTTGTATTTGCTGGAGCATTGTCTCTTACAACTAACGCTAATGCTGGGTGCAAAGTACATTTGGGAGACTTCGACTGGGATAGTGCTAACATTCATACTGCTATTGCAGGTTATATTATTGAAAAAGGATATGACTGCGAAGTAGAATCAACAAAAGGAAGTACTACTCCGATAATGGCAGCTCTTTTCGATCAACAAATAGATATTATTACTGAAGTTTGGAGGGACAACCTTGTTCAGTTAATTGAGGATAACCTAGCTAAAGGAAATATAATTGAACTTGGTGTTAACACTCCTTCATCTACTCAAGGATTCTATGTAGATAAACCAACTGCTGATAAGTATGGTTTAAAATCTGTTGATGACATGAAAAGCGCAGACATAGCAAAACTATTTGCTGATCCTGAAGCTCCTGGAAAAGGCAGAATGACAAGCTGTATTTCTGGATGGACTTGTTACACTATTAACTTAGTGAAGCACAAAGTTTACGGTCTAGATAAATACTATACTAACTTTGATCCAGGTTCAGGTGGAGCACTAGATGCAGCAATCGCTGGTGGATTTAAAAAAGGAAAACCAGTATTTTCATACTATTGGACGCCGACAGGTTTGATGGGCAAAGTAGATTTGGTTAAATTGGAAGAGCCTAAATATGATCAAGCTTGCTGGGATGAAATGACTAAAGTTGTTGAAGACATCAAAGCAAATGGTCCTGATGTATATAAACCTACATGCGCATGTGAATACGTTAATATGTCTTTAACAAAAGCTGCTTCAACTAAATTTGCAAACAATGCTGCAAATAAACCAATCATAGACTTCATTAAGAAATATTCTATACCGACGGCAGATGTGAACAAATCTCTAGCTTTCTATATGGACGAATCTGGTGGAGACATGGAAGAAACGGCTAAAAACTTCTTATCAAACAATAATATGTGGGAGAAGTGGGTACCAAGTGATGTTGCAAAAAAAGTTAAAGCTTCGCTTTAATTTGTAAAGTAAATTAATTACTAGGAGCCCTCAAAAGGGGCTCTTAGTTTTTTTATCAGATAAAAATGAAAAAGTATAAAAAATTTATTAAACCAGTTGTTCTTTCAATAATATTTATATTTTTCATTATTATTAGTTATCGCTCAGCAAAACCTAGATACAAACCTGAACATTTCACTGATATATTTTCTGATTTTTCTTGGTTGGGTAATTGGCCTAAGTGGCTTGATTTTCCATTAATGCAACCTCTTAATAAGGGTTTTGATTGGTTAATTGTAAAATACGGATTGTTTTTTGAAGGAATAAATAATTTTTTGCTTGGCTTGTACACTTCAATGAAAAATTTTTTAGTTGGTTTGCCTTGGCCAGTTGTTATTGCTTTGGTAATTTTTATTACTTATTTTGCAAGCGGAAGAAAAACTAACACAACTATAATGGTAGCTTTTTGTACTTTTTTTCTAGGATTTCTTAGTCCAAGATATTGGGATAAATGCATCATGACGACTTGTATCGTGATTATAGGTATGCTTCTTTGTATAGTTATTGGTATTCCAGTTGGAATTGCGATGGCAAGAAATAAAAAAGTAAGAGAAGCTATATTACCTATACTTGATTTGATGCAAACAATTCCTAGCTTTTGTTATTTAATTCCAGGTATTTTATTATTTGGATTGGGAGCAGTTCCTGCAATAATTGCAATTTTTGTTTATGCTGCACCTCCCCTTATGAGATTAACAGACCTTGGTATTAGATTGGTAGACAAAGAAGTTGTGGAAGCGGCAGAAGCTTTTGGTGCAAATAAAAGACAAAAATTATTAGGAGTTCAAATTCCTTTAGCTTTACCAAATATAATGCAGGGGATAAACCAATGTACCATGATGTCATTAGCCATGGTTGTTATTGCATCAATGATCGGAACTAGAGGTATTGGTGATGAGGTTTTGCTTGGGCTACAACAACTTAACGTTGGCATGGCTGCAGAATCTGGTATTGCAATTGTATTGCTGGCAATTATATTTGATCGAATTACTCAATCTTATGGAGAAAAAATTCAAGAAAGAACACAAAAAAAGAAAAAGATATAATTTATGGCAAAAATAGAATTAAAAAGCGTTTATAAAATATTTGGAGATCAGCCAGAAAAAGTTCTTTCAATGGTTCAGGACGACGGTTCAACTAAAGAAGAAATTTTAGAAAAAACAGGACATACAGTTGGTCTTGACGATGTTTCTATATCGATTGAAGAGGGAGAAACTTTTGTTTGTATGGGGTTGTCTGGCTCTGGAAAGTCTACACTTATACGTCATATTAATAGACTAATCGATCCAACTTCTGGAGAAGTGTTAGTTGAAGGTACAAATGTTATTGATTTAGATCAAAAAAAACTAATTGAGTTCAGAAGACATAAAATGAGTATGGTTTTTCAAAGATTTGGATTATTTCCTCATAAAACTGTTATAGAAAATGTTGGTTATGGTCTCGAAGTACAGGGACAAAAACTTGAAGAAAGAAATAAAACAGCAATGGAAAAAATTGAAGCTGTTGGTTTAAATGGTTTTGAACATCAATATCCAAATCAATTATCAGGAGGAATGCAGCAGCGAGTTGGTCTAGCAAGAGCACTTGCTACAAATACAGATATAATGCTGATGGATGAGGCATTTTCTGCTTTAGATCCTTTGATTAGAAGTGACATGCAAAAACAATTAATAGATTTACAAAGCGAATTAAAAAAAACAATAGTGTTTATTACTCACGATTTAGATGAATCTTTAAGATTAGGAGATCATATAGGAATTTTAAACCACGGAAAGTTAGTTCAAATAGGAACACCAATAGATATTATTATGAATCCTGCTGATGATTATGTTGAGGCTTTTGTAAAAGATGTAAATCGTGCAAAAGTAATTAAAGCCAAAATTATTATGGTTCATGCAAATTCATCTAATGAAATTGACAAATCCAAACTGGTTAAAGTTAACGAAGATCAGTTCTTAGATGAATTTTTGCCAAAAGTAGTTTGCTCAAATGCAAACTGTGAAGTTGTTGATAAAGAAGGAAATATAAAAGGATACATTACACAAAAAGAACTTTCAAAAGCTTTAACAAAAGAACATATGGCTGATGCCGTTAAGTCTTCACAATAAAAAAATCATTATTTCAGCTGGAGCTTCAGGGATTGGATGGGCAACTTCAAAAGTTTGTCTTTCCAAAGGTGCTTATGTTTATCTCTGTGATATAAATAACAAATCTTTAAATAAAATTAAAAAAAATCCGTTATATAATAAAAGATTATTCGCTTATGAATGTGATGCTTCTGATGAAGATGAAGTTTCAAATTTTTTTAATGAAGTTAATAAAAAAACAAAAAAAATTGATGCATTAATTAATAATGTAGGAATAGCAGGTCCAACTGGAACAATTGAAAAATTAAGTTCTGATGATTGGGAACAAACTCTTAAAATTAATGTAATAAGTCATTTTTATTTTACAAAACTTGCAATACCCATGCTGAAAAAAAATAAAGGCGGATCTATAATAAATATTTCTTCAGGTGCAGGAATTATGGGATTTCCATTGCGTTCACCATATGCTGCTAGCAAATGGGCTGTTATAGGAGTAACAAAAACTTTAGCAATGGAATTAGGTAAGTTTAAAATTCGTGTTAATGCAATTTGCCCTGGCACCATTAAAGGTGATCGAATGGTAAGAGTTATAAGAGATAAAGCTAAATTTTTAAAAGTTTCAAAAAAATTAATTGAAAAAGATTTCGTATCTATGGCTTCTATGAATTGTTGGGTTTATGAAGAAGACATAGGTAAAATGTGCTCGTTTTTAATCTCAAATGACGGAGAAAGAATTTCTGGTCAAGTTATTCCTGTGGATGGAAATGCTACAAGATTAGACTAATCAAAAAATCTCTTGATCAGATTTGGTAATCATGAACAATTTCGACATTTCTTTCTGGTTCAATAATAAATTTTTTCATTTATTTAATTTATTGATCCTTATTATTTTCATTGGACATACTTGAGCAGAAGCCTTATTAATTTCATATTCCGTTTCATCTACTTCTACAGTATAAAGTCCTTTTTTATTTCTTGAACCTAAGAGTACACTTCTTCCATCTTTTTTATTCATTCTCCATCTGTCTGGCGCTAATTCAATACAATAATTACACCCTATACATTTATCTCTTTTGTAGATGATCTGTATCATTGGCTCTTCAAAACTTTATATAGCTTGTCGTTCGGCTGCACTTTGTAATTTAACTTCATAGAAAAGTTATCTCCTTTTTTTACTTCTTTTACTTGTTTATTGTTAAGGCGAATTTCATCAGCTACTGCTTCAACCACTCCAGTTGTTCTTCCTGTAATTAAAATGCTGTCACCCTTTTGAAGATTTTGTGTTTCTAAATCAAATTCTGCTACTCGTATTTTTGTGAAATATTTTTTAGCTTTGCCTAAATATATTTTCTTTTTTGTGGCTTTAGATCCATGAATTCCTGTCCATTCACCCATTTTTTGACCTAAATAGTAACCATCCCAAAAACCTCTGTTGTAAACAGTTTTTAGTCGAGCTATCCAGACTTTCACTTTTTTTTCGTTGTAAGTTCCATTTAAATAAGAATCCACAGCTTCTCGATAACACTGGGTGGTTGTTTTTACATATTCAGGAGATCTGCCTCTTCCTTCTATTTTTAGAACACTTGAACCAGAATCTAAAACTTTATCTATAAATCCTATAGTACACAAATCTTTTGGAGACATGATATATTCATTGTCAATATCGAACTGATGGCCATCTTCTTTATCGGTAACTGTGTAAGTTTTTCTGCAATTTTGAATACAAGCACCTCTGTTTGCAGAAGAGTTTGTGGTATGTAGGCTCAAATAACATTTTCCTGAAACGGCCATACATAGTGCCCCGTGAACAAAAATTTCAATCCTAATTAAATTTCCAGAAGGTCCTTTTATTTGTTGTTTTTCAATTTCTTTCGCTATTTCTTTTGTTTGAAGTAAAGATAATTCTCTCGATAAAATAACAACATCCGCAAAATGAGAATAAAAACGTATTGTTTCTATATTTGTAATATTTGTTTGAGTAGAAATATGAACTTCTATTTTGATTGAAGCTGCATAACTAATTACTGCTTGATCAGAAGCAATGATAGCCGTAATTCCAGCTTGTTTAGCTGTGTTTAATATTTTTTTCATCAATATTAGATCATGATCGTAAATAATAGTATTGAGAGTAATGTAGGTTTTAATATTTTTTTTATTACAAAGTTCAGTTATTTCTGTCAAATCTTTCAAAGTAAAATTATTGGAAGATCTAGCTCTCATATTTAATTGCTCTATTCCAAAATAAATAGAGTTTGCTCCACCTTGTATTGCTGCTTGCAAAGATTCCCAAGAACCTGCGGGTGCCATTATTTCTATTGTTCTATTTGTCATTATTTATTTTCTTAATTTATTTTCATATTTTTTTCTAAGTTTTTGAAGATTGACTAAATATTCATCTCTAATATTAGATATCACTGCAACAGATTTTCCTTTTGTTTGTTGTCTGGTGCCTTTAATAACACTTGAGGATAATTTTTTTGAAAGTTCTGGTGCTTTTAATTTAGTCCAAGGTAATTTTAAAGATGGGCCAAATTGCTCTAACATATGTTTCATTCCCCCTTTGCCACCTGCTAGATGAAAAGTTAAAAATATCCCCATTATTGACCATCTTAATCCTGGTCCATCTTCAATTGCTCTGTCTAAATCTTTTGTTGATGCATAGCCTTCATTGACTATATGCAAAGCTTCTCTCCACAAAGCTTCTTGAAGTCTGTCTGCTAAATAACCAGGCAACTCTTTTTTAACCATGATTGGATTCATTGATATTGATTTGTAAAATTTATTAGCTTTTTTTAAAAATTTCTTTTTTGTTTTTTTTCCTGGAACAATTTCAACACCTGGACACATATAAACAGGATTAAAAGGGTGACCTATTATTGTTCGTGCTGGATTTTTACATTTTGAATATATTTTCGTTGGCAACAGGCCAGAAGAGCTAGATGAAATAATAGCATTTGGTTTTGCATACTTTCCTATTGTTCTCATTAATTTTATTTTGATTGCATAGTTTTCAGTAACGCACTCTTGAATAAAATCAGCATTTTTTAAAGCTTCCTCTATAGAGGTAACATATTTAAAATTTTTAAGATTAATTTTTTTTTTATTAAATAATTTTTTTACATAAGGCCAAGTACGTTTTATCTCAGCAATTAATCTTTTCTTTAATTTTGAATTTTTATCAAACGCTACAATTTTTTTATTATGAGCGAGACATCTTATTATCCAGCCAGCACCAATAACTCCTGCGCCGATTACAGTTACATTTTTTATGTTGGGCATTACCTGTGTTTTACAAGTTTAAGCTTTTCTCTTGTTTCCGTAGGAGTCATTGTTGAAGCTCCTAGATCATTTACAATTCTTATTGCTTTTTCAACCAATTGAGCATTGGTAGCTAGTTTTCCTTTTGATAAATATAAATTATCTTCAAGTCCTACTCTTGGATTTCCACCCATAATTACAGTTTGGGCAACAAAAGGCATTTCATTTTTAGAAATTGCAAAGCCAGACCAAACACCTTCTTTTGGCATCACGTCTTTCATTGCCTGCATAGCCAAAAGTGTAGCAGGTGCTCCCCAAGGTATACCAAGACACATTTGAAACATTGGTGGATCATCCAATAACCCTTCTTTATATAATTGAGCTCCAAACCACATATTCCCTAAATCAAAAGCTTCTATTTCAGGTTTAACTTTTATTTCTTGTAATCTTTTTGCAGCTTTTCTTAAATCATTTGGTGTATTAACTGTGATTACAGAACTATCACCAAAATTTAATGTTCCGCAGTCCAAAGTACATATTTCTGGTAAAAACTGTTCAGCATTAGCAATTCTTTCCATAACATTTACCATATCTGTCATTGGTCCAAACTCTAAAGGATCTTTTCCTTGTCCTATATCTAAATCTCCACCCATCCCAGTTGTAAGATTTAAAATCACATCAGTATCACTAGAACGAACTCTATCTACAACTTCTTTGTATAATTCTAATCTCCTACTAGGTTTTCCATCTTCTTCTCTAACATGAATATGAGCAATTGCTGCTCCTGCTTTCGCAGCTTCTATGGCTGCTTTTGCTATTTGTTCTGGTGTTTTTGGTAAATCAGGGTGTTTGGACGCTGTATCTCCTGATCCAGTTACTGCACACGATACGAAAACTTTGTTCATTTTTTTTAAAGAAAGTATACTATCATATTGAATATGGGAAGGTCAGAAATTTTAAATGATTTAGCCATTGCTTTTAGATGGACGGCAAATTATAAAAAATGGATTATATTTTACTAAAAAAAAATTATGCTTTATTATTAATAAATAATGAAAAATAACACAGTTCTTATCCACTCTGTTCTCTCCTCTTATAAAATAAATATTTATTTAAAAAATATTATATTAGTTTTTTTTGGCACTCTTCTGCTAACTGCGTCTTCAAAAGTTCAAATTCCCTTTTGGCCAGTGCCAATGACAATGCAAACATTTGTTGTTTTTATTATTGGTATGTCTTATGGATCAAAACTAGCGTTCACTACATTAGCTGCATATCTTTTAGAGGGAGCTTTTGGTTTACCAGTTTTTGCAAAAGGTGGTGGGTTACTTTACTTAACTGGACCCACTGCAGGCTATTTATATGGAATGATGATTGCCGCATGGGTCATAGGTACATTTGCAGATCTTGATTACAACGACTCTTATTTTAAAAGTTTAATATCTTTAATTATAGGAACATCAATTATTTTTTTATTTGGAGTTGGATATTTAGGATCAATAATTGGATTTGAAAAAGCTTTTGCCGCAGGTCTCTATCCTTTTGTCTTAAGTGAAATTTTTAAAATATCGCTAGCTGTAACTCTTATCCCTAATATTAAAAAATATATTAACAAATAACTTTATTTAAAATCACAAATATCAATGTCAACATACATAACAACAACAAAAATTATTAAAGAATGGACAGATTATAATGAACATATGAATTTGGCTTACTATGTTCTGATTTTTGATAAAGCTTGGGAAATTATCCTTGAAAAATTTAAGATGGGTGAACATTCTGCTAAAACAACAAAAAAAAGCACCATGGCTGTTGAAACTCACACAACTTATAATCAAGAAGTAAAACAAGGTAGCGAAGTAGATATTGTTTTAACTCACTTTGATCATGATAAAAAAAGATTACATTTTAAAATGGAAATGCATGAAAAAGCTAAAAAAACTTTATCCGCAACAATAGAAATGCTGGCTCTGTATATTGATTTAAATAAAAGAGAAGTTGCAGAGTTTGAAGACGAAAAAGCTAAAATCATGGATGAATTTATAAGCCAAAATAAATCTAATTTTAAATCTGAAAATTTGAAATTTTCTAACAAACTAAAAAAATAATTAATCAACAAATTAAAATTAGTGACAAAAATATATCTCGGTGTAATGTTTGATTATGGAAATAAAATTACTATCAGGAGCTTTAGGTGCTGAAATTAATGGCATTGATCTTAAAGATACTTCCGATGAAAATTTTAAAAAGATTAATGATTTGATTTTAGAACACAAAGTTATTTTTTTTAGAAATCAGCTAATTACATCTGAAGAGCAAATTGCATTAGCAGAAAAATTTGGTCCTTTAGAAACTCATGCCTATGTTAAGGGATTAGATGAGCATCCCGAAATTGTAAGGATAGTTAAAGATAAAGAAGAAAAAAACCAATGGGGAGAAAACTGGCATAGTGATGTTAGTTATAATGCCAAACCTACCAAAACTGTAATATTAAAATCATTGAAAATACCTCCTACAGGTGGTGATACTTGTTTTTCAAATATGGAACTTGCTTGGGAAACTTTAGATGAAAAAATTAAAGAAAAAATAAAGGATAAAAAGGCCGTACATAGTTCGCTTGGAGCTGGATTTTTCATAGATGATTACAAACATATGCAGGCCAACAAAAAAAGAAATTACGATGAATATTCAAATGAACATCCAGTTGTAAGAACACATCCAGAAACTGGAAAAAAAATACTATTTGTTAATTGGACTTATACAAAAAAAATTATTGGTTTAGATAAAAAAGAAAGTGATGAAATTTTAAATAAGATTTTTGAACATCAAACAAGACTTGAATTTACTTGTAGATTCGCCTGGACAGAAAATACAGTATCTATATGGGACAACAGAAGTGTTATTCATTTTGCAATTGCAGATTTTTATCCTGGAAGAGGTCTTGGGTATGAAAGAGTTATGGATCGAATTGCAGTAGAAGGTGATCAACCACATTAAGCACTAATGAATATAATCTATAAAATTATTTCTAATTTTATAAATAATAAATCTTTATACATAGGTGAAAAAATAACAATGTCTGAACATATGATTCAATCTGCAATGGTTGCTGAGAAAGCAAAATCTTCTAGTAGTTTAGTATGTGCATGTTTGCTTCATGATTATGGGCATTTTATATTAGAAAATCCTGATGAATTAGTAAAAAAAGAATTAGATGGAAAACACGAAGATATAGGGTACGAATGTTTAAAAAAATTTTTTAGGAAAGATGTAGTTGAACCTATTAAATATCATGTATTAGCTAAAAGATATCTAGCTAGAAATAAAAAATATTATAATCTCTTGTCTGATGCGTCAAAGATAAGCTTAAAATTACAAGGTGGTATACTTAATAAAAAAGAAAGTAATGAGTTTGAAAAAATAGATTTTTTTAAAAATACAATAAAACTTAGAAAATTTGATGAATTAGCAAAAAAAACTAATGTAAAAATGAAATCTATTGATGAATATAAAAATTTACTAAATTCTCAACTTTTATGAAATTTGATTATATAATTGTTGGAGCAGGTTCCGCTGGATGTGTGCTCTCAAATAGATTATCAGAAAATCAAAACAATAAAGTTGCTGTATTTGAAGCTGGCGGCCCAAGTGATATTTGGAAAGTTAAAATGCCGCTTGCTTTGCTCTATACTATGCATGATCCAAAATATAATTGGAAGTATTATTCTGAACCAGAACCACATTTAAATAATAGAAGATTATTTTGTCCTAGAGGAAAAATGATTGGAGGATGTTCTGCTCATAACGGAATGGTTTTTGTAAGGGGCAATAGAAATGACTATGAAAGATGGGAAAACTTTGGATTAAAATCTTGGTCATATCAAAAAATTCTTCCCTACTTTAAAAAAATTGAAAATTCGTCAGAAGGAGAAAGTCAATATAGAGGTTCCTTTGGTCCGCTTCCTGTTAATCAATCAAAAAATGACAATCCATTATTTAAAGCTTTTTTAGGAGCCGCTTCTGAAGCAGGACATAATATTAATCCAGATATGAATGGAGAATACCAAGAAGGCTTTGGAATGTTTGATACAACAATTCATAATGGTGAGAGAGCAAGTACAACGAAATATTATTTGAATCCTGCAAAGAGTCGAAAAAATCTAAATATTTTCTCTAATTCATTTGTAGAAAAAATTATTTTTGAAGGAAAAAAAGCTGTCGGTATTGAGGTAAAAATTAAAAATAAAGTTGAAAAAGTTTATGCAGAAAAAGAATTAATATTAAGTGGAGGTTCAATTAATTCACCACAATTATTAATGCTTTCGGGAGTTGGAGATGCAAATCATTTAAAAGAAAAAGGAATTAATGTTGTTCATGGTGTAAAAGGTGTTGGAAGAAATCTTCAAGATCATTTGGAAACATACGTTATGCAAGAATGTAAAACTCCAGATAGTCTTTACACATACACTAAGCTAATTCCAAAAATACTTGCTGGTATACAGTGGTTTTTATCTAAATCTGGTCCCTGCTCACAATCGTATTTAGAAGCTGGAGGGTTTGCAAAGTCTTCACCTGAACGTGAAATAGCAAATATTCAATTTCATTTTTTTCCATCTTTTGTGATTGATCATGGTCTAGTTAATCCAAACACACATGGCTATCAGTTACATGCAAGTCCCAACCATCCAAAAAGTAGAGGATTAATTACACTTAATTCATCAAATCCTTACGATTATCCAAAAATATTATTTAATTATTTAGAACACGAAGATGATTTAAAACAAACAAGAGAATGTATTCATATTGCAAGAAAAATTTTATCACAACCTTCTTTAGCAAAACATGCTGGAAAAGAAGTTGGCCCAGGATCTGACAAACAAACTAATGAAGAATTAAATAAATATATAAGATCTAAAGCAGAAACTGCTTATCATCCATGCGGAACTTGTAAAATGGGTGTAGATGAAATGGCTGTAGTTGATGAAAATTTAAAAGTTAAAGGAATACAAAATCTAAGAGTTGTTGATGCTTCTGTAATACCTGAAATTCCTAGTGCAAATTTAAATGCTCCTACTCTAATGATTGCTGAAAAAGCTTCTGACCTTATTTTAAATTAAGACTAATTAAACAAATTATTTCAAACATTATTGAAGCTGCAACCATTGAAGTAATTTGATTTGGGTTATCTTTTGTTGGCATTAAACAGGCAACGTCTCCACCAATAACATTTTTTCCCTTTAAACTTTGGATAAGCTTTCTTGCTTCATCCATATTAAACCCTCTAAATGCAGGTTCAAGATTTGCAGTGCCTGGAGCAACTGTTGTATCCAAACAATCAAGATCGAAAGTAACATAAATAGGATTGTCCCCTAGTCTATCTAAAATCATTTTAGAACTTTTTTCATGGCCTAATTCTTTATATTCATCCATAGTTATAACTTGGTATCCAATATCATAGCTTGCTTGCAGCCAATCTAAAGTTCTTGGATTGCCTCTAATTCCAATTTGTGTACTTGTGGTTGGATCAACATTTCCCTGTTTAACTAAGTATGATGCCCAATGTGCTGCGGATTTTTTAGCGCCTAAAAAATGGTCTAATTTTTCATAACAATCTGTATGAGCATCAAAGTGAACTAAAGTAATTTTTTTTCCTTTGGTTAATTTAGAATTTTTTTTTGCTAAACTTTGAACAATTCCTCCAGTAATAGAATGATCGCCACCAATAGATACTACTGGTTTTTCTGCTTTTTCAATATGGTCAAAAAAATTTGAAATTCTCTCAATACATTTTTCATTATCATTTGCTTCAGGAAGAGGAACATCTCCTAAATCGTGAATTTTGTTTTTTTTCCATGGATCAATGCCATATTGAAGATGTGATCTTCTTAACATTGCTGAAATATTTCTCACGGCTCTTGGCCCTAAATGTTGATCTCTTTCAGTGGTACCGTTACCAGTACTATGGGGCACTCCCACTAAAGCAATATCACAATTTTTTGGATCTGGATCATTTTTGCATCTAAATAACGTAGGTATCCCCCACCAATATAGAGTTTCCATCATTATCTGATCTTCTTCTGAAACCATAAACATAATTCTACACCATTAAAAAAATATAAAGAAGATAAAAAGTTTGATATAGCTGCGAAATGAGCGCAAAAAATAATAATCCGAAAGGCATTATTCTTATCTTGATTGCTATGTTCATCATTTCAATCCAGGACGCTATCATGAAATATATTTACAGTGATGTATCTTTATATGAAATTTATTTAATAAGAACCTTGATAGGTTTTCTAATTATTATTCTATTTTTGAAAATTACAAATAGACCTATTATTATTACTACGCACTATCCCTTTCTTACCTCGTGCCGTGTGATACTTTTCTTTTTCGGATTTAGTTCTTTTTATATTTCACTAACTATAATGCCTTTAGCTACAGCAACAGCATTGTTTTTTGTTAGCCCTTTTTTAATTACAATATTTGCAAAATTTTTTTTAAAAGAACAAATAGGATCTAGAAGATGGCTGGCTGTAATAATTGGCTTTATTGGAGTTTATATTATACTAGACCCTAACTATGATAATTTTGATTATTTAAGCTTAACCCCTGTTTTTTGCGCTCTCTGTTACGCATTATCAATGATAATTATAAAAATAACTTCTGTTAAAGACAATGTATATTCACAAATACTTCAGTTTTATATTGGAGCGGCAATTTTCAGTTTAATATTTTATTTTTTAATTGGTGACGGTCAATATAACACTATTGATCATCCTGCTTATCAATTTATTTTCCGAAAATGGTTTAGTAATTTAAATATTACATTGCCATATTTAATTGCGATAGGATTTATAGCGGCTATTTCTTTTATTCTTATATTTACATCATACAGAATTGCTTCTCCTGCTGTGATTTCGCCTTTTGAGTATTCAATAATGATATGGGCCACATCTTATGGGTTTATATTTTTTAATGAAACTCCAGATTTAAAAACGATTATTGGAATGGTTTTAATTGTGTGTGGCGGTATTTATATTTTTATACGCGAAAAAGCTCAAGATCAGCTTGTAGTTACAGAAAAACCTTTAAGATAAATGACTAAAAATTTAATTTCTACTATAAATATTTCTTCAATAGTAAATGGTAGTTTTGATTCGCCAAAATCAATTAAAACTATAAATAAAATTAAAAAAGCTTGTTTTAAAATTGGTTTTTTTCAAATTACTGGTCATGGAATAAGTCAAAAAAATATTAAAAATATCTGCAAAGTAGGAAATGAATTCTTTAATTCATCTGAAAAAAATAAAAGAAAACTTTCACCTAGAAAATGGAATCCTAAAAATAAAAACATTTACAGAGGATATTTTCCCAGTGATGTAAAGGGAAAAGAAGGTTTGGATATAGGAGATTTAAAAGTTACAAAGAAATATGCAAATTCAATTAAAAACCAATATATAGAACATTTAAATCTCAATAAATCTATAGATAAAAAATCAATTAAAATATTGTCAAATTATTTTGATCAAATATTTCTTTTAGGAGAAGCTTTATTCAAAGGTGTAATAAAATTATATGATAAAGATATTAATAATTCTAAAAAAGCCTTTTCAAGGCTTAAAACTCTAAGCACTTTAAGATTTAATTATTATCCAAATCAAACAAAACCAGTTGAAATTTCAAAGCAAGACGGTGTTGCGCTTGGATGTGAAACTCATGTGGATAGCGGAATATTTACCATTCTTTATAAAGATAAAAAAGGCAGTTTACAGGTTCAAAATAGAAAAAATAAAAAATGGTATAATGTTCCATTTAATAAAAATGCATTAGTTATTAATACTGGTTTGGCATTAGAGTATTTAAGCAAAGGAAAATTTAAAGCCACAAACCATAGAGTTCTCTGGAATAGAACAAAAAGAATGTCTATTTCTTTTTTCTTTGAACCTTCTTATGATTTTAAAATAAATAAATCTTTCTTTAATGGATCATTAAAAAATAAAGATAATAACATTACCTATGAAAAATTTTTAAATAGGTCGCTAAAAAAATTCGTAGAATATAAACGTTAAATTAAATAATTGGTTTTAATGTATTAATTAACAATATATGAAAAATAAAAAAAAAAGTATCTGTATAATATCTGCTTTTTACAACGAAGAAGAAAATTTGGAAAAGTTTATAAAGAATTTTGAGATGACAAGATCTAAATTGCTAAAAATGGGATATTCCATTAATTTAATTTTAGTCAATGATGGAAGTACTGATAAATCTATCAAAATAGTAAAAAAAAAAATTTCTTCAAAAAAATTTATAAAGCTAATAAGTCTAAACAAAAATTATGGTCAACAAATAGCAATATACGTTGCGCTTAAAGAGGAAAAAGCAGACTTTTATGGTGCGTTGGACTCAGACTGTCAACAAGATTCGAATTTGTTTATTAAAATGATTGATCGTCTTAGATCAAACAAACTTGAACTTTTGCAGATGAAAAAAAAATATGGAAATTATGAAGGTATAATTAAAAAATTTCTATCGAGGTTTTTTTATTATATCTTTTCTCATCTTGCTAATATTGATATTAAACCCGGGTCTTCAGATTTTTACCTGTTTACAAATAAAGTTAGGAATAAAATAATTTCATCAAATATTTCAAAATTTTTCCTTAGAGGTTTTATTCATTGGAATAACTTTCGAAAAGAATATCTTGAATATACTCCCACAAAAAGATCTAGGGGAAAATCAAAATATACCATTTATACGCAATTAGATTTTGCTTTAACAGCTATGTATCTATATGGAACAAAATTGTTTATAAAAATATTTATTTTTTTACTTTTTTTAAGTGTTTCCTTTATTATATATTTAGTTTTCAAAGATTATTTATTAAATTCAGAAATAACAGAACTATTAACAGTAAAAATTTTAATTTCATCTTTTGGAGTAATTAACTTATTTTTGTGTTGTGCCATAACCTTTTTCATAATAAAATTTAAACAAAATATTTCAATTAAACCCAGATATAAATTTGAGAAATAAATTTCAATTTTTAAATAAAATTAATTACAAAACAATAATATTATCTATTTTTTTAATATTTATAATACTTAGTTGTTTATATTTGTACTCATTCGATGATTATTTTGATGATTGGAATTTCTTTTGGACTGTAGACTCTAATATAAGCGATCAAGAAACGTGGCAAAGGCATTATCATGGAGATAAAGGAGATTACACCATGAGAGAGGGTTTTCCCTGGGTTTTTACTTATTTTACAAAATATTTATTAAAATTTATTGGATATAGCGTAGAGAACACTCACTATTTTTTATTATCATTTTCTATTATTTCAATTTTTGTTTTTTATAAATTATCCGGTTTTTTGTCTAAAGATTTTAATTTTAAAATTATAGTATTGATTTTATTTTCTCTAAATCTTTTTTTAATAAGAGAACTAAACTCTTTTAGACCTCATTCACCTACTTTATTTTTAAGTTTAGTAAGCAGTTATTATTATATTAAAATCTTTATTAATAATTTGGTTTCAAAAAAAAATTATTTTATTTACTTTTTATCAACATTTTTAATGCTAACATTGTGGCCGCAAAGCCTTGCTTTTTTTGCAGGGCAAATTGTATTTGCGATTATTTTTTTTTCAAATTTTAAAAGAATTTTAGTATTACCAGCTATATTCATTTCATATGTGTTAATTAATATCGACTATATATTTTATCTTACTGTAGATTTTGAATGGGGATACACGCCTTTTGAGAAAAAATTTTTTATAAATTATTTTTTTAGATCATTTTTTGGATCAATTTTATTTGGTGGCTTCATGTTAATATTATTTGCTTATTTTTTAATAAAAAAATTGTTTTCTTTTAATTTAAAACTTAATTTTAATTCGTTTAAAAAAAATGAATTAACTCCAATAAATTATTTTTTAACAATTATATTAACAGTTTATTCATTAGCTATTATGTACTCTTTATTTAAAACTTCTGTAATGGCGCCAAAATATTTTATACCGTTAGTGCCAATAATCATTCTTTGGATTGGTTATAATATTTATTTAACGAAAAATAATTTTCTATTATTTGGAACAATATTTTTAGCAATAATTAATTGTATATATTTTTGGAATGATATTCAAATAGATCGCCCACCTAATAAAAAGGTTCTTAAAATTATTTCAGATAGTAAGTTTAGAGAAGTTTACATAGCTAAATCTGGAGCAGGTGATGTTGCCTTTAATCATTATTTGAATCACTATAATATTGCTCTAAATAAAAATATAAATTTTAAAATATATGATAAAGCTCAATTGAGATCCTTTCCTAATGAATTTTGGTTTTTGTGTTTAAATAACCCGAGATTTAGTAAAGGCAAAAATGATTTACCTGATGAAAAAAAATGTTATGTTTTTCACGAAAATGAAAATTTTAAATTAATTAAAAAAATTAGGCTGCCAGATTATTTACTATATTTAGTTAAAAAAAATTAATCTTTTAAATTTTTTTTTCCCATTTAATTGAATTTTTTAAAATAAATTCAATTTTATTATATTTTGGTTTCCACTTCAAAATTTTTTTCATTTTATCAATACTTGCATAACTAACAGAAATTTCCCTTTTTCTTTTTTTCTTAAATTTTATCCTGGTTGATTTATTAATTTTTTCTTTAAATAATTTTGCTATGTTCAGAACAGAATATCCTACCCCATATCCACAATTAATTAACATAGATTTTTTCTTTTTAATTAAATACTCTAGACATTTTACATGCATTAAAGCTAGATCAGAAACGTGAATAAAATCTCTTATACAAGTTCCATCCTTAGTATCGTGATTATTTCCATAAATATTGATAATTGGATTTTTTTTTAAAGATTTTTTTGCAAGTATTTTAAAAAAGCTTTTGTTTTTTTTGCTCAATATTCCTAATTTTCCAGATGGACTCGACCCACATGCATTAAAAAGTCTTAAAATAGAATAGTTATAGTTGTAGGTTTTTGAATATTTTTTAATAATTTTTTCAGATTTTAATTTTGTATAGGCATAATAATTAATTGGTTTTAAAGGCATTGTTTCTTTAGCTGCTCTTGAGATATTTCCATAAACACCTGCGGAAGATGAGAAAATAAAATTTATAACCTCAGAATTTTTACATGCCTTAATTAAATTTAATGTACCAATAACATTATTTCTAAAATATTTCTTTTTTTTTTTTCTGATTCTATTGAGTCTACCAATCCAGCTAGATGAATTATTGTATTTATTTTTTTTTTATTAATAATTTTTTTTACTAACTTTATATTATTTATATCTCCCTTAATAAATTCAGCTTTTTTATTAATTAATCTTTTAAATCCTGTTTTTAAATTATCTATAATAATAATATTGGAATGAGTTTTTTCTAATTTCTCAGTTACATGGCTTCCTATATATCCGGCTCCTCCGGTTACTAAAATATTATTCATATGAAGTTAAATATAGACGTTAAATTAAATAATTTGTATTATTAACTTCAATTACTATAAAGGAGATTGAATGAAATTCGGTTACTTTTGCAATACTACAAATTGGACGCATAAACCTTTTCACGAATTGTTAGATGAAACAAGAGAAATTGCTGAATACTGTGATCAGAACAAATGGAACTCTATTTGGTTTACCGAACACCATTTTAATCACGAAGGTATGGAGACTTGCTCCAACCCTTTAATGATGGGAACAGATGTGGCTGCAAGAACCAAAAGTATTAGAATAGGCCAGGCTGCAAATATTATAACTTTTCACAATCCAATAAGATTAGCAGAAGATATTGCTACACTTGATCAACTATCAAAAGGGAGGGTTGAAGTTGGTGTTGGAAGAGGAGTTTATGGAAGAGAAGCTATAAATATGAATGTAGAAGCTGATCTTAAAGACCAGGCAAAAAATTTTAGATTATTTGAGGAAACTTTAACAATATTAAAAAAGGCATGGACTGAAAAATTTTTCTCTCATAAGGGTGAATTTTACACTTATCCTTCACCAAACTTTGTCTGGCAACATGATATGAGTCCATCTAATGAAGAATTCATTGATTTAAAAACTAATACATTAAAAAAAATAAGTGTTGTTCCTAAACCCTTTCGTAAACCACATCCACCACTTCATCAAGTTGTTGATGGTGAAAGGTCTATACAATGGGCAGCATCGAATGCTTTAAATACAATTATGTGGATCCCAACGGTAAAGGCTTTAAAAAAACGTTTTGAAATTTATCAAGAAGCTAAATCAAAAGCAGAAAATAGAGATGTTCCTCTGGGAGAAGGAATTAGCCTTGTCAGAGATATGTTTGTGGCCGAAACAATGGAAGAGGCAGAAAAAATAGCCGGAGAACAAATTATAAATTACATGAGATGGGTATGTCACTTTAGGGGATTGGGAAATCATATGGATCCTGGTGAAAAGTTGCCAGAAACAAAAAATAAATTAGATCTTCTTAACTATGAATTTTTACATAAAAGAAACTTGCTATTTGGTACTCCAGATTATCTGGTGGAAAAAATAAAAGAACTTCAATCAGAATTAAATCTGCAAAATCTGCTAGTTTGGTCAAATTTTCCAGGAATTGATCATGAAGCATGTATGAGAAGTATTAAATTATTTAATGACGAAGTGATGCCAAAAATAAATCTAGATAAAAAAAATATTCAAAAAGCAATCTGATGAAATTAAAATTAAGAAAATTTGCAAAATTTGTTGATAAAACTTTTATCGAAGGTAGCAAAGAATCCAAAGAACCAGTTTTGTTGGTTTCGGTAGCTGTAGTATTTAAAAATCCTTGGCATGGAAAAGGTTTTGTTGAAGATTTAAAACCTATAATTTTAGATTTGGCACCAAAACTAGGTGATATTTTGGTTCCAGAATTAATTAAAGAAATAGGCTCTCCCGATAAAATTTTGGCTTACGGAAAAGCAGGAGTGGTCGGCCTTTCAGGAGAAATTGAGCATGCTTCGGCATTTATTCATACATTAAGATTTGGAAATAAATTTAGAGATGCTGTTGGTGGAACTTCCTATTTAAGTTTTACAAATACAAGGGGTCCGGCTGGATGTAAAATATCTATTCCAATGATGCACAAAAAAGATTCTGGTTTAAGACCTTATTATTTAACACATGAATTTACAATTCACGATGCACCTTGTGACGACGAAATTGTTATAGCAATAGGCGGGTCATCTAGTGGAAGAGCTCACGCAAGAACAGGCGATAGATATCAAGATATGAAAGAGATGGGAATAAAATCTTAAACAATATCTATGCCAAAAACTTCTGAAAAATATAAAACTGATTATTATTTTAAAAAAGAAAACGAAAAAAATCCTATAGTATTTGTCCATGGAGTTGGTTTAACAAAAGAAATTTGGAGTCAGCAAATTGAGTTCTTCAAAGATCACAACATTCTTACTTATGATTTGATTGGCCACGGCAAAACTCCTTTGGAAAGAACACAGCTAAATTTTGAAGATTTTACAAAACAATTACTTAATCTGATTAAGGAGTTGAAAATTAATAAAATTCATTTAATTGGTTTTTCTTTAGGTTCTCTTATTGCAAGACATTTTGCTGCAACACATGGAGATAAACTAAACTCTTTAGTTCTTCATGCATCAATATACAAAAGATCTGTAGAACAAAACAGAGTTGTCCAAAATAGATTTGAATTGATAAAAAGAAGTAGACCAGCTTCACAGGACAGAGCTTTAAGAAGATGGTTTTCAGATACATTTATTAAAAACAATAAAGAAACATATAATAAAGTACTTTCTATACTTAAGGAAAATGAACTTGCTAATTTACTAAAAGTTTATAAGCTTTTTGTTAATTACAAAGACGACGATCAAATGTTTAACGATATTAAAGTAAATACACTTGTAACTACTGGGCAACATGACGTAGGATCAACGCCTGAAATGTCAAAAAATTTAACTGAGAGAATTAAAAGTGCAAAATATATAGAAATAAAAAATGGCAAGCATCTTTGTAATATAGAATGTGCTAAAGAATTTAACAAAACTATAGAATTATTTGTTGATCAAAATTATGACGAAACTTGAAGAATATAAAATGTTTATTGATGGTTCGTGGGTAGAATCAGAAAGTAAAAAAACTTTTGAAACACTAAATCCTGAAAATAACGAACCTTGGGCAAAAGTTCCTGAAGCAAACTCAAAAGATGTAGATAAAGCTGTAAAAGCTGCTCAAAAAGCTTTTGAAGGAGAGTGGCCAAAATTGTTTCCTCGAGAAAGAGGAAAATATTTAAGAGAAATCGCTAATCAATTAAGAGAAAATGCAGAACATCTTGGCAAAATTGAAACTATTGATACGGGAAAATTATATAAAGAAACAAAAACACAGGCCAATTATATTGCAGAATATTATGATTATTATGCTGGTCTTGCAGATAAAGTTGAAGGAACTGTTTTACCAATTGATAAGAACAATATGCAAGTTATTACAACTAGAGTACCCATAGGTGTTGTGACAGCAATTATTCCATGGAACTCTCAAATGCTATTAACCGCAGTAAAACTCGCGCCTGCTCTTGCAATGGGAAACACGATTGTTATTAAATCTTCTGAGCTAGCTCCAGCAACTTTATTTGAACTTGCAAAATTAATTGAAAAAACTGGAATACCAAAAGGAGTAATAAATATTATAAGTGGATTTGGAGATCCATGTGGAAAAACTTTAACTTCACATAATTTAGTTGAAAGAGTTGCTTTTACTGGTGGTCCTGAAACTGCTAGACATATAATAAGAAATTCTGCAGATAATTTATCACAGGTAAGTCTAGAGCTTGGAGGTAAAAGTCCTGTGGCTGTGTTTGAAGATGCCGAACAAACAAATGCATTAAATGGAATTACAGCTGGAATATTTGGTGCCAGTGGCCAAAGCTGTATAGCTGGATCAAGGCTATACATTCAAAATAATATTTATGAAAATTTTTTGAAAAAACTTGTAGACCGTGCAAATAAAATTAAATTAGGTCCACCAATGGAACCTGACACTCAAATGGGACCCTTGAACAGCTTAAAACAATTAGAAATAATAGAAAAAAATATTAAACTTACTTTAGATCAGGGCGGTAAACTAAAATGTGGAGGCAAAAGACATAATCTATCAAACAAAGGATATTATTTTCCACCTACAATTATTGAATGTGAAAATCATAACTTGCCAGCAGCAGAAAATGAACTGTTTGGACCTGTATTATCAGTGATGAAATTTGAAAAAGAAGATGAAGTTATAGAAAAAATGAATGATAACCAATATGGATTATCTTCTGGAGTTTATACAAAAGATATAAATAGAGGTTTAAGAGTTTCTAGTAAAATTCGTGCAGGAATAACTTTTGTTAATACTTACAGATTAATTTCACCATCAGCACCTTTTGGAGGAATGAAAGACAGTGGTTATGGAAAAGAAGCTGGAATTGAATCCATTAAAGACTATACAAGAATTAAAACAACTTGGTTTAATACATCTGATAAACCCATGGATGATCCTTTTACCATGGGTTAGTAAATTGACTAAAAAACATACATTGTTAATATTATTTGTAATGTTCTTGCTGGGTAGCGCTTATCCTACAGGAAAACTTGGTCTAAATGCTTCCATTCCTCCAATATTATTTGGTGCAATAAGAATGACAATTGTTTTTATTTTTTTAATACCATTTTGCAAGATTGAAATTCCAAATAAAAAATACTTATTTTCATTAATAGGTTTTTCTTTGTCTATGGGAGCAGGAGTAAATCTTTTTTTATACCTGTCTATAAATGAATCAAATATTTTATCACCAATAGTTATAGGTGCTCAACTATCAATTCCCCTGGCCATTGTTTGTAGTTCAATATTTATTGGTGAGTCTATCAGTTATAAAAAATGGATATTAATAATTACATCTTTTTTTGGAATAATATTAATTGGCTTTGATCCAAAAATTGTAGATGAGATTTTGGGAATGCTATTAATATGTTGTATGGCTTTTTTTTATGCGCTAGCACAAGTATTTTCAAGATATCTCAAAGAACTAGATGTAAAATTTACAAATGCTTTTATGGGTTTTGTTGGATGTATAGTTTTATTATTTTTATCTATTTTGTTTGAAGGAAATACAATTTTTCATTTAAAAAATATGAATACAAATGCTTGGTTAATGGTTCTGCATCATGGAGTTCTTTGTTCTTTGATGGGGCACATGTCAATGTTCTATCTCTATAAATTTTATTCCGTAGGAGAAGTTCTTCCTTTTTATTCCTTGTTTCCTATTTTTGGAATTATACTAAGTTTTTTTATATTCGGTGAAATACCAACACTTATTGTGATTATTGGTGGAATTATTGTAATAACTTCAGTCTTTTTACTCCAAAAAACAAGCTAATTTACTTATTGAAAAAATACACCAATAAGCTTTAATTTATTTTTTATAAATTGTTAATAACAAAGAGGAAAAAATGGCAAAAAGTACAAATAAAAATATTGGAATAATAGTTGCTATTATAGTTATTATTTTAGCAATAGTATATTTCAATCAAAAACAACCAACAACAACAAAAGTTGGAAAAAAACAAGAAATTAAGATTGGAATTATTTTAGGTTTTACTGGTCCAATTGAATCTTTAACTCCAGCTATGGCTGCTTCAGCTGAACTTGCTTTTAAAGAAGCTTCTGACTCAGGTTCTTTAATGAGTGGTTCAACAATAACTCCTGTAAGAGCGGACTCAACTTGTGTTGACTCAGCTGCAGCTCAATCAGCAGCAGAAGGTCTTATTGCTCAAGGTATAGCTGCAATTATGGGTGCTGACTGTTCAGGTGTAACTGGTGCTATCGCAACAAACGTTGCAGTGCCTAATGGAGTTGTAATGATTTCACCATCAGCAACATCTCCTGGTTTGACAGATTTGGCTGACAATGGTTTCTTTTTTAGAACTGCACCATCAGATGCAAGAGGTGGTCAAATTCTAGCAGATATCACTAAAGATAGAGGAATTAATAGCGTTGCAATAACTTACACTAACAACGACTACGGAAAAGGGCTAGCCGACGTTTACTCTGCAGAAGTTGAGAGTCGTGGCATAACTGTTACTGCTGTAGAATCTCATGAAGATGGCAAAGCTGACTACTCGTCAGAAGTTGCTACTCTTGCTGCGGCAGGTGGAGATGCGATTGCTGTAATTGGCTATATTGACCAAGGTGGTAAAGGAATTATCCAAGCTTCACTAGATTCTGGAGCATTCGATACTTTCATTTTATCAGATGGTATGATCGGAGATGCTTTAACTGAAGCATTCGGAGATAGTTTGAATAAATCTTTTGGTTCATTACCAGGATCAACTGGAAAAGGAGCTGATGTGTTTACTAAAGTAGCAAAAGCTGCAGGATTAGACTCTTCTGGTCCTTACACTTCAGAATCTTACGATGCTGGTGCTTTACTAGTTTTAGCAATTCAAGCCGGTGGTTCAGCTGACAGATCTTCTATTCAAAAAAATGTTATGTCTGTAGCAAATGCACCTGGTACAAAAATCTACCCTGGTGAGTTGAAAAAAGCTCTAGACCTTCTTGCTGAAGGAAAAGAAGTAGACTATGAAGGCGCTTCTGGTGTTTCATTTACAGATGTTGGTGAAGCCGAAGGTTCTTTCATAGAAAAAGAAATCAATGGTGGAAAATTTGAGGTTAAAAAACAAAGATAATATCTAAATTTATAAACCTCAGCGGCGAAAGCTGCTGAGGTTTTTTTATTGAAATCTTATTAAAACTTTATCAGGATCTCCTGCAATAACTTTTGAAGATAAAATTATAGAAAATCCAAAAATTAAAATTATTATTTTAATAATTTTTTTCATTTATTTTAAGATTTATAATAACAACAATCTAATCTAAAGTAATTATTTTTTACTTAATATATCTGCCCTAAAAGTTGAAAAAACAATTAAAATCAAAAAAGGAATACATATTAAGTTCATAGTTTTCCAACTAGTTAAACTTAGCAATATTCCTGCCGATAAACTTGCTAATGCCATTATAGTAAATACAATTAAATCATTAATTCCTTGTGCTCTAAATTTCTCTTCTTCTTTATAAGTTAAAACAACTAAACTAGTTCCAGAAATAAATAAAAAATTCCACCCTAATCCTAAAAATATTAGAGCTACCATATAATTTGCATATGTTTTTTCAAATAAACTTAAGATTATCATTACGATAAAAAATAAAACTCCTATGTAAATTATATTACTATGCCCAAACTTTTTAATTAAATGTCCTGTAATTAATGATGGAAGAAACATAGCCACCACATGAAACTGAAGAACTAAGCCAGTTTTGTCTAAACTTATTTTTTCCATAACATGCATGCTTATAGGTGTTGCGGTCATTAAAAATGACATTACAGCATAAGCAAATGCAGCAGCAATTACTGCTTGTAAAAATCTTGGTTGAAAAATTATTTCAAATAATCTACGTCCATTGTATTTATTATTAGAATCTATTTTTGTTTTTTCATTATCTTTATAAAAAAATAAAAGTATTGCTGGCATAAAAGCAAATACAGCAAGCAAAAGATAAGAACCAACATATATATAATCAAAGATAAAATTTTTTGTATAATTTGCTGATGATATACCTAAAAAAGCCGCAACAATACCTGCTAACATTAAAATAGAGATAGCTTTTGGTGCTTTTTCTTTCTCTACACTTTCTGCTGCTGCAAAACGATATTGATGAATAAATGCCAATCCCATACCAATAATTAAACATGATATACAAAATAAAATAAAGTTTTGTTGATAAATAGCGAAAGCAGCTAGCAAAGAAGATGCTGAACTTCCTAAAGCTGCAAAAATAAAACCTAACCTTCGGCCAATTTTGCTCATAATTTTTGCTGCAAAAATAGTACAAATTGCAGTACCAACAACTGATAAAGCTGTGGGCAATGTTGATAAAGATTTTATAGAAGTAATTTGTGATCCGATAATTCCACTTAAAAAAACTGTAATAGTTGCAGCTGTAAATCCAAAAACCTGACTGATGGTTAATAAACTAAGATTTTTATTCATTAAAAAATATACTTATCTGAAAGGTAGAAGATAAGCCCTAGTGCTATCCCTAGAAGAATGTAGTACATTAGATTCCTTTTTGAATTAAAGAGTATATTTCTTCTTTTTTTATAATTCCTACTGCTCTAGCAATCTCTTTATTATCTTTGTAAATAACAATTGTTGATCTGTAATCAATATTTAAATATTTTGCTATATCTTTATTTTTTTGTGCATAACTTAAAAACAAAACATCATTAAAATCTTTTTTTGCTTCTTTAATTATTTTTTCTTGCTTAACACATGTATAGCACCATTTATTCCAAGAATTGACTACTACTGTTTTTCCAGCTTTTTGAGCGGTCTCAAAAGCATCTTTTGTAAAATTCATTTCCGTATCTGCTGCAAAAACATTGGTACTTAGTATAATAAATAATATAAATAAAAATTTTTTCACAATTGATTAATGTTTAATAATTTTTTCAGGTAATATTCCTTTGGGTTTATATCTCATAATTAACAAGAGTCCCACTCCCATCATTAGAAATCTAAAATATGGAACGCTTTCTATTAAATGAAGCTTAAAAACATTTGTTTCAGCGAGACCAGAAGTAAATAAATTGATTAAAAACAAAGCTATTGGTGCTGCTTCTATCCATAAAAACCAAACAGCAAAACCGCCAAGCACAGCTCCAAAATTATTCCCGCTTCCACCAATTATTACCATAACCCATATCAAAAAAGTATATCTCATGGGTCGATAGCTTCCTGGAGTAAACAAACCATCATGTGTAACCATCATTGCTCCTGCAATTCCAACTATTGCGGATCCTAAAATAAAAATTAATAAATGTTGTTTAACAACATTTTTTCCCATCGCGTTCGCTGCTTCTTCATTGTCCCTTA
>Ga0187833_10001422_pt1 | contig 27399 bp, 30 predicted proteins | sample ETNtaG_37_FD_167968 | JGI IMG/M metagenome (GOLD analysis project Ga0187833, IMG submission 167968) | Marine microbial and viral communities from oxygen minimum zone, Eastern Pacific Ocean - ETNP2014_SV_400_PacBio MetaG (Illumina Assembly) | ecosystem: Environmental > Aquatic > Marine > Hypoxic...
GCTGCTCAACCAAGGCAACGTCCAGGTATCGGTTTTCGACACGACGCTCATCCATTGTTCGATCGCCCTGGATTTCGCCCTTGAATGACCGGTTCGAGCCGTGTGCCGCGAGCACCGTCCGAGAGCTGAACGCGGGCCTCAGGAATTCCAGCGCGGCGGGCGTTTTTCGTTGAAGGCGGCGATGCCTTCCTCGAAATCGGGGCTCTTGAGTATGCCGGCAACCTCGGCCTGGGCGAAAGCAAACGACGGGCCCAGTGCCATGTCGCGCATGGCCCGCATGGCCAGGCGGCCACGGCGCACCGTCTGGGGCGCGTTGGCGACGATCAATCCGAGCAAGGCGTCGAGCCGGGCATCGAGCTGGGCCCGGGGCACGACGTGGTTGACCAGGCCGATCTCGGCCGCCCGGGCGGCCGAGATAGCCTCGCCGGTGAGGCAGAGCTCCAAGAGCGTGCGGTAGGGCACCAGGCGCTGCAGATAGGTATTGATGAGCAGCGGAAAAAGGCCGATGCGCGCCTCGGGCAAGGCGAACTTGGCGTCATCTGTCGCCACCGCCAGGTCGCACATGGCCAACAGCCCCATGCCGCCGGCCATGGCGTGGCCGTTGACGCGGGCGACCAGCGGTTTCGACAACCGCTCGACGACGTGGAAAAGATCGACGATGGGATGGTTGAAGCGCTGGCTGCCGCGTTCGACGGGGCTGTATTCGGTGTCGGGTTTGAGATCGGCCCCGGCCGAGAAGGCCTTGTCGCCGGCACCGGTAATGACGATGGCGCGGATTTCGGGATCCTGTTCGGCGTTGCTCAGCGCCTCCCGCAAGGCGCTGAAGATCGGCACGGTGAGCGCGTTGCGCCGCTCGGGCCGATTGACGGTCAGGCGCAGAATCTGGCCATCGTGCTGAATGAGGACAACGTCGTCGGCATTGCTCATGGCTGAAATCCCTCGTCCGTCAGACCGTGCCTGTCAGGCGGTGCCTGTCAGGCCGTGTCTGCGACTTTCAGGTCGAGCTCATCGATCATGCTATCGCGCATCTTGAACTTCTGGGCCTTGCCGGTGACCGTCATCGGCAGTTCGCTGCGAAAGCGCACATGGCGGGGAATCTTGAAATGCGCGATCTGGTCGCGGCAGAAGGCCTTGATGTCGTCCTCCGTGGCGCTCTCACCGGCCTTGAGCACGATCCAGGCGCAAATCTCCTCGCCGAACTTGGCGTCGGGCACGCCGAAGACCTGCACTTCCTGCACCGCGGGGTGGCGGTAGAGATAGTCCTCGACCTCTTTGGGATAAACGTTCTCGCCGCCCCGGATCAGCATGTCCTTGACCCGCCCGGTGATGTTGCCGTAGCCCTCCGCGTCGATGGTCGCGAGATCGCCGGTATGCATCCAGCCGTCGCCGTCGATGGCCTCCGCCGTGCGCTCGGGCTCGTCCCAGTAGCCCTTCATGACCGACCAGCCGCGGGTACAAAGCTCGCCCTGCTGTCCCGGCGCCACGGTCTGGCCGCTGTCGTCGATCACCTTGCACTCGACATGGGGCAAAACGCGGCCAACGGTAGAGACCCGGCGCTCCAGTGATTCGTCCGCGGCGGTCTGGAAAGAGACCGGACTGGTCTCGGTCATGCCGTAAGCGATGGTCATTTCCGCGAGGTTCATCTCGCTGACACAACGCTTCATGACCTCGATCGGGCAAGGCGCGCCAGCCATCACCCCGGTACGCAGCGCGGAAAAGTCGAAGCTCGCCAGATCGGCATGCTGCAACATACCGACGAACATGGTGGGCACGCCATAAACGGAGGTGCATTTCTCCCCGGCCAGTGCCTTGAGGGCCGAATCGGCATCGAAAGCTTCGGCGGGAAAGACCATGGTGGCACCCGTGGTGGCGCAGCCCAGCGAGCCCATGACCATGCCGAAACAGTGATAAAGCGGCACCGGGATACAGAGCCGGTCGTGCTCGGTGAAGTGCTGGGCAGCCACCACGAAACGGCCGTTGTTGACGATATTGGTGTGCGTCAGCGTCGCCCCCTTGGGAGCGCCGGTGGTGCCGGAAGTGAACTGGATGTTGATGGCATCGTCGGGGGCAAGAGCGGCCGAGATGGCGTCGAGATCGACCTCGACATCGTGGCCATCGGCCACCACATCATCGAAGCAGAGCATCCCGGGCACGGTTTCGTTGCTCATGTGGATGACGGTTTTCAGGTCGGGAAGCTTGGCTGCCGAGAGCGCCCCCGGGGCACACTTCGCGAGCTCAGGCGCCAAGGTCTGGAGCATGCCGACATAGTCGCTGGTTTTGTGGCTGTTGGCGGTGACCAGGGCTTTGCAGCCGACCTTGTTGAGGACATACTCGACCTCCACCACACGGTAGGCCGGGTTGATGGTCACCAGCACGACGCCGAGCCGCGCGGTGGCGAACTGGGTCAGCAGCCACTCGTAGCGGTTAGGCGACCAGATGCCGACGCGGTCGCCGGTGCGCAGGCCCAGCCCATGGAGACCGGCGGCCAGGGCATCGACCTGGGCATCCAACTCCGACCAGGTCCAGCGCACGCCCTGTTCGACGAAGACGGCCGCCTCGCGCCCTGGAAAAGCGGCGACGGATTGTTTGAGCACATCCGGAATCGTGCGCCGCCAGAGCTCCGGGGCCTCATCGCCCTTGACATGGGCCTGCCCTTCAAGCGGCCGAGAATCGTATTTTTTGTTTTCTGCAGTCATTGTTCCCTGTCTCCCGAAAGGGGGGTCGGTCGAAGCGGACAAATCCGAACATTCCCAAGATAATCATGTTACCACCACTTCCGGGTATTGGGGCCAACCAGCGGCGAGGATTTGTTGGCCTCACGAACCCCAAGGTCTTGCGCCCGACTACGAGCAAAACGCTTTCAGTGATGCCGAAAAAGTAGAAAACCTCCGTCTCATGGGCTCGCGAGATGATCGAAAGGCTGCAAGGATGCGGAAGCGACGAACAAAGGCCGGAGATTGTTGTTTTGGCGTGAAGGCCGGCTCGGCCAGAGCGTCGGGTTTACCCCCAATTTCGGACGATCCGGGCCGGGTTCCGAACTATCGCGAGCAGCCAATTCCGGACCTGGGAATGCCTGTGGCGAGGTTTGGCTTGGGTTCGGAGCGGTATCTTCGGCGAGCCAAAAACTATTGCCGGTTTTCGGGTCGGCGATTTACATCTCGAACAGGTAATCCGACACTACTTGGAAAGGCGGTTCTTATTTGCAGGTGTCGCCAAGCAGTGTGTTTTGTCTCGGTATCGGGCGCAGGAGGACTTTGATTGGCAAGGCAATTATCGGATTCGACATGAGGCCTTATTTCGCATTCAAAATCTTATTGCCGCTCCTGCTCGTTTTCAGCTCGATCGAAGGGAGGGCAGGAGCGGGCGAGCCTCTGGCAACCGTCGAACTGGGGCCGCTGCTCGGCTACGTCGGACCGGCGGAGGCACTTATCTGGATCAAGGCTTCGGGGCCAGCCAGCGCAGGAGTGATCGTTGGGGAGAGCGCCGATCTGCAAGAGGGAAGAGCGGTTGCCGGGCCGGACCTGAAAGCCGAATCCGACTACATGGGCGTCACACGGGTGACCGAGCTCAGGCCGGCGAAGCGCTATTTCTACAAGGCGACGCTCGATGGAAAACCCGCCCCGGGTTCGCCTCATTCCTTCGTCACGGCGCCCTCCGCAGGCTCCCGGGGGCATCTCCGCTTCGCCTTCATTTCCTGCATCGGCGGCTTCGAAGATCAGCTCCACCAGCGCTGGGTCAAGGATTCCGTCATGGCGGCGTGGCGGGCGCTTGCGGACGTTCCCGTCGATTTCGTCCTGCATTTGGGCGACAACGTCTACGCGGAATCGAAGGACGTAGCTGTCCTGCGTCGCATGTATTACTGGCACCGCGGGCTGCGACCCTACCGCCGGGTCATGGCTGTCACTCCGATGCTGGCGATCTGGGACGACTGGGACTACGCCGGCGGCACCGCCTTCGGGGATGGTGACGGCACTGCCGTCGGCAAGCAGCAGGTGTTGCGCACTTTCAAGGAATTGTGGGCCAACCCGTCCTACGGTCAGCCCACCGATCCCGGTATCTATTTCAAATTCTCCTGGGGCGACGTGGAATTTTTCATGCTCGACGTTCGCTATCACAGGTCGCCGAATGTTTCCGAAGACGACGGTCAAAAGACTATGTTGGGTCCGACCCAGTTGGCATGGCTGAAACGAGAGTTGGCCGGGTCCAAGGCGACGCTCAGGTTTCTCGTCAGCGGCAACCAGTGGACTAGCTCGGGAACATCAGACTCTTGGCGGAGCTTCACGAGGGAGCGAAACGGGCTGTTCGACTTCATCCGCGACAGCGGCATTGAAGGGGTCGTATTGCTCTCCGGGGATCGCCACCTGACGGCCGGATACCAGGTGCAGCAGCGCTTCATCGAAATCACCTCGTCACCCTTCGCCACAAGAAACCATGGCGCACCTTCGCGTCCCCAAGAGATGTTCATGCTGCACGACCAAGGGCACTTTTTCGTCGTGCTGGACGCGGATACGCGAACCAAGCCGCCCCGTCTTGTCGTCGAGGTGCACCGTGTGAGCAAGGGTATGGTGCGCCGCCGCCCTTTGAAGTGGAAGGAGATCAACGGGAAAGTTCGCATACCCACCTGCGAGTTTTCCTTCGACTGCCGAAACTGATCCGTTGCAACGATGCGTTTCGCCGTGTTGGCTTGGGCTCAACCGCGTCGTTTAGGCCCCGCCCCCGGCATGCTCGCTCTACCCCCAGCAACGGACGCCCAGGTGTCGAATGCCGACGACCCGGCCTGCCATATTCAACAGCTCGCTCGTTAACTTCCACCCAGCTCGCGCGCCAGCTCCGTCGCCAGCTTGCTGGCCAGGGCAAAAATCGTGAGCTGGGGGTTGACGCCCAGGCTGGTGGGAAAGAGCGAGCCGTCGAGCACCGAAAGTCCCTCGACCTGATGGTGGCGGCCGCGGCTGTCGACGACAGCCTGCTTGGTGTTCTGGCCCATGGCGCAGCCGCCCATGACGTGGGCCGAAAAGAGCCCGGCGTGGTGGGCCGCCATGGCCAGTTGGGAAATTCCTTCACGCGCCTCGGGCCAGGAGCGATAGGGTTGGGCTTCGGTATGCTGGGGCAATACGCTCTCGGCCCCGGCGGCGAACTGCAACTCGGCCATGGAAAGATAGGCCCGTTTGAGGCCGTCCTCGAGGCGGCCGTTGAGACGGTAATCGAGCTCGGGGCTGCCGTCGTCCCGGAGCCGCACCGTGCCGCCGGGCTCGTGCGTGTTGAAGCCGTCGCGCATCAGCGCGATCATGGCCTGGGTGTCGGCGAAGCGGGCCATCATCTCGGCGTGCAGCCGCCCGTGCAGGCGAAACACCGTGGCGCCGAGCAGCGGATGCACTGGCGGCACCTCGAGCTTGTAGCCGAGCTTGCCGCCGCCGGGCCACAAGAAGTGATCGCTGTAAATCGATTGCGGCGCCCCCTCGAAGGCGCGCACGGGCTCCGGCATCAGGGCCGTGGAAACGTTCACCAGGTGCAGGAAGGTGCGCTTGCCGAGGCGATGATGGGGATCCGGAAGCCCCGAGCGCAGCAGCAGGCCAGGGCTGCCGATGGCGCCGCCGGCCGCCACCACATGGCGGGCCGTAATCATGGCGCGGTGGCCATTGGGGCGGATGCCGCGGCGCTCCAGGGCCCGGCATTCGAGGCCGCGCACGCGGCCGCGGCGCTGCAGCACGCGTTCGGCCCGGACCCGGGTGAGCAGCGTCGCCCCGGCCGCCAAGACGCCGGGGACGGCGGTCAGCAGCATCGATTGCTTGGCATCGACCGGGCAGCCCAGGCCGCAATAGCCGAGATCCTGGCAACCGCGCACGTTGCGGCTGATGACGCCGTGCCGCCAGCCCAGGCGGCGGGCCCCGCGGGCCAGGGCGGCGTTGTTGGGGTTGGGCTCATAATCCCAGGGCTCGATGCCCAGGCGCTGCTCGAGGGCGGCGAACCAGGGCGCCAGATCGCCAGGACCCAGGCCCACGACGTTCCAGACCTCGGCCCAGTGGGCCAGGGTCTGCGCGGGTGTGCGAAAACTGGTGGTCCAGTTGACCGTCGTCGAGCCACCGACGGTGCGGCCCTGGAGCAGACTGATGGCCTTATCGGCGGTCTTGCGGCCGGCCGATTCCTGGTAGAGCTCCTGGTAGGCGTCGGCTTCCTTGAGGGTGAAATCGGCGGCCTGGTTGTAGCCCCCCTCCTCCACCAGCACCACCTCGAGCCCGGCCCGTGCCAGCACCTCGGCCGCCATGGCACCGCCGGCACCGCTACCGACCACGGCCACGTCGGCGGCGAGATGCAGGTCGTCGGCTATGGCGCTGCCGTCGAAGACGTTGTGGGGACCGGGAAGCAGGCCCGTCATGTTAGCTCCGGCGGCCCGGGATAGCCGATGCGCGGCCAGGATTGCGGATCGCCGTACCAGGCCGCGAAGACCAACTCGTGCAGTGCGAAATAAGCCACCCGCAGCAACCCCAGCCGGCTCTGCCGCCAGTCACTGAGAAAGGCCTCCAGGCGTTCGGGCGAAACCTCGGGCCAGTCGTCCCACAACCCCGTCAGCAAAAGCCGTGTGGGGGCAAAGCCTAGCAGATCGAAAAGCTGCCGAAGCTCGGCCTGAGTGGACAGCGGCAGCCCGGCCACGGCGCGCTCGACGCCGGCCACCACGGCGGCGATGGCGGCCGGGCGATCATCGCCCGTGGGCAGTGCGCCGGCCAGCAGCACCGGCGCCAAGGCGCCAAAGAGGGCACGATCCGGACCCTTCAAAGAGCCGCCCGAGGCGGTGGCGGCGGCGGTGCTGGGTAACAGCGTCGCCAGCAGCCCCAGCCGCAGCGCCTCGCGGCGCGAAAAAAGCGCGGCGGTGCCGCTCACCGGCCGATGAGCGTCTTTAGCATCGTGCGGGCCAGCTTGCCGTAGGGCGGGTGCATCAGCGCCGTGCCGTTGAGGCGGCTTTGGCGGAACACGCCCTTCTTGTGCGAAAAGCTCTCGAAGCCGTCGAAACCGTGGTAGCGGCCCATGCCGCTGGGCCCGACGCCGCCAAAGGGCAAGGCTTCCTGGGCCACGTGCAGCAGCGTCTCGTTGATCGAGACGCCGCCCGAGACGGTTTCCCCGAGCACTCGTTCGATGCGCCTGGCGTCGCTGTCGAAATAGTAGAGCGCCAGCGGCCGTGGCCGGGCCGCCACATCGGCCAGGGCATCGTCGAGCACGCGGTAGCTGCGGATAGGCAGGATGGGTCCGAAGATCTCGTCCTGCATGACCTGCATCCGGTCGCTGGGCTCGATGACCAGCTTGGGCGCCAGCTTGAGCCCGGGGCCCGGGCCGCCGGCCGTAAGATCCTCGCCGGCCGGGTTGATCTCGATGACCTGGGCGCCCTGATCGACGGCGTCCTCGACAAGGCCATTGAGGCGGGCGAAGTGGCGTTCGTTGACGATGGCGCTGTAATCGGGATTGTCGCCGAGCCGAGGATACATGCGGGCCACGAACAGCTTGATCTGGGCCACCAGGGCATCGAGCGTGCCCTCCGGCGTCAGCACGTAGTCGGGCGCGATGCAGGTCTGGCCGGCATTCAAGAGCTTGCCGGCGACGATCGAGCGGGCGGCGCGTTCGAGATCGAAGCCCGGCGCCACGATGACCGGCGACTTGCCGCCCAGTTCCAGCGTCAGCGGCGTCAGGTTCGCGGCCGCCGCCCGCATCACCAGGCGGCCGACGCGGGTCGAGCCGGTGAACAGCAGATGGTCGAAGGGCAGCCCGGCCATGACCTCGCCCAGCGTCACACCGCCGGTGACCACCGCCACCTGATCCTCGGCAAAGGTATCGGCGATCAGGTTCTCGATCAGATCGGCTGTGCGCGGCACCAACTCGGAAGGCTTGATCATCGCCCGGTTGCCCGCCGCCAGGACGCCGATCAGCGGACTCAGCGCCAGATAAAAGGGATAGTTCCAGGGCGAGATGATGCCCACCACGCCGAGCGGCTGATAGACCACCTGGGCCCGGGCCGGCAGGAAGGGCAGCGATACCGGCCGGCGGCGAGGCCGCATCCAGCGTCCCAGGTGGCGCCGCGCATGGCGGATGGTGTCGACCGTGGTGTAGACCTCGGCCAGCGCCGTCTCGACCGGCGAACGGTGGCCGAAATCGGCGGCGATGGCTTCGGCGATGGCGACTTGGTTGGCCAGCACCGCCTTCAACAGCTTGTCGAGATCGGCCCGGCGCTGGGCCGCCCCCGGCGTGCCCTCGCGGACTGCCGCGGCACGCTGGTCCGCCAGCACGCCGGCCAGCCGTTCCTCGGTGATGGGGGAGCGCTTGGGCCCGCTCCCACCCAGCGGATGCAACACCGCAACAGTCATTGCCCCCTCCCGCAAGAAAACCGCCGCCCGCCTGGCGTTATATCATGAATTGGCGCCGAATTTCGGGAAACTTGTGGCGAGAAACTTGCCCAAGCGGCGGATGGTATTTTATACTTAAAACAATTGTCCGAAGAACGGATTTCCACGATGCCCCCCAGTTTGTCAGAGGCGCCGCCACAGGGCCGCCCCCTGGCCGGCCGCCACGCCGTGGTCACCGGTGGCAGCCGCGGCATCGGCGCCGCCATCGCCGCTGAGCTAGCCGGGCTGGGAGCCGACCTCACGCTAATGGGCCGCAACAGCGAGGCGCTGGGACAGCAACGCGAAATCCTGATCGCCGCCCATGGCGGCCAGGTCTTCCACTACCAGGTCGACGTGGGCCAGGCCGACCAGGTGGCCCAGGGATTCGAGTGGGCGGCTAACACCCTGGGCCCGGTCGCTATCCTGGTCAACAACGCCGGCATCTCGCCCAGCGCGCCCTTTCACCGGGTCGACGAAGCGCTCTGGCACGAGGTCATGGAGACCAACCTCTCGGGCCCCTTTCGCTGCACCCAGGCAGTGCTGCCGGCAATGCTCGAGGCCGGCTGGGGGCGCGTCGTCAACATCGCCTCGACGGCCGGCAAGATAGGTTATCGTTACGTTACGGCCTATTGTGCGGCCAAGCACGGCCTGATCGGGCTGACGCGTTCGCTGGCACTGGAGGTGGCGCAAAAGGGCGTCACAGTGAACGCCGTCTGTCCGGGCTTCACCGCTACCGCCATCGTCTCCGAATCGGTGGCCGAGATCGTCGCCAAGACGGGGCGGACGGACGCCGAGGCGCTGGCCGAGATCACCAAGTACAACCCCCAGGGCCGGCTGATCGAGCCCATCGAGGTGGCCCAGGCCGTGGCTTGGCTCTGCCTGCCCTCCTCGGGCGCCGTGACCGGCCAGTCGATCATGGTCGACGGCGGCGAGGCCATGCCGTGAGCGAGGTCGGCGATCTCGAATCGGCGCTTGCCGACGGCGGCCAGCCCGAGCTCAGAACCTGGCTCAGGCTGTTGACCTGTTCGACCCTGATCGAGCAGCAGGTGCGCCGGCACCTGCGGCGGCGCTTCGCCACGACGCTGCCGCGCTTCGACATGCTGGCCCAGCTCGATCGCGGCCGGAATTTGACCATGAGCGAGCTTTCGCACCGGCTCATGGTCTCCAACGGCAACGTCACCGGACTGATCGATCGCCTGGTCAAGGAGGGGCTGGTCTCGCGCTCGCCGGCGCCCGACGACCGGCGCAGCCAGATGGTGCGCCTGACGAACAAGGGTCAATGCGCCTTCGACGCCATGCTGCCCATCCACAACGGCTGGATCGAAGACCTGATCGGCGGCCTCGAGCAGGCCGAAATGAAACAACTGCTGGCCCTGCTGGCAAAACTGAAACGTTCCCTCATCAACGCCAAGCAAACAGGAGACATGAGATGAAAATCGTCGACCCCGCCGCCATCAAGCCCGAACACTTCCTTTGGACCGTAGACGGCTACGTCGCCACCATGACGCTCAACAACCCGTCGCGCAAAAACCCACTGACCTTCGACAGCTACGGCGAGATCCGCGACGTCTTTCGCGAGTTGCAGTTCGTCGACGACGTCCGGGCCGTGGTGATAACCGGCGCCGAGGGCAACTTCTGCTCGGGCGGCGACGTGCACGACATCATCGGCCCGCTGGTGCGCATGGACATGCCGGACCTTTTGAAGTTCACCCACATGACGGGCGAGGCCATCAAGGCCATCCGGGCCTGTCCCCAGCCCGTGATATCGGCCATCGACGGCATCTGCGCCGGTGCCGGCGCCATCCTGGCCATGGCCTCGGACCTGCGCTACGGAACAGCCGCCGCCAAGGTGGCGTTCCTCTTCAATCGCGTCGGACTGGCCGGCTGCGACATGGGCGCCTGCGCCATACTGCCGCGCATCATCGGCCAGGGCCGGGCCAGCGATCTCTTGTATACCGGGCGCTCCATGAGCGGCGAGGAAGGCGAACGCTGGGGCTTCTTCAACAGGCTTTGCGACAGCGAGAACCTGCTGGCCGAGGCCCAAGAGATGGCGGCGCGCCTGGCCAACGGTCCCTCCTTCGCCAACGCCATGACCAAGCGCGCGCTGCACCAGGAATGGACCATGGGCATAGACGAGGCCATCGAGGCCGAAGCCCAGTCCCAGGCCATCTGCATGATGACCAAGGATTACAAGCGCGCCTACGACGCCTTCGTGGCCAAGGAAAAGCCCGCATTCGAGGGTAATTAGCTTTACGGGATGTTGGGTGGGTTGGCATAGCGCTACACTGTGCCGGCCCCCCCCCTGCCCTGCCAGAGCATCACCATGCTTGATCCCAGCGCCCATCACGACAGCTTCGCCCGCGACAATCTGCCGCCCGAGGAGGACTGGGCCGAGATGGACTGGTCTTCGCTGCCCGAGCTGGCGGCCTACGGCAAGCATATCAATTGCGCCTCCGAACTCCTCGACCGCCACATCGCCGAGGGCAACGGCCAGCGCCCGGTGCTGCATTTCGGAGAGCTCACCTGGAGCTACGCCGAGCTGCAAGACCGCGCCAACCGCATCGCCCAAGTGCTGACCGACGATTTGGCCATCAAGCCCGGCAACCGGGTGCTGCTGCGGGCGCCCAACAATCCCATGTACGTGGCGGTCTGGTTCGCCGTCATGAAGGTGGGCGCCGTGGCCGTCGCCACCATGCCGCTGTTGCGCGCCCGCGAGCTCATCTTCATGGCCGACAAGGCGGAGGTGGCGCTGGCGCTATGCGACCGGCGGCTGGCGGACGAGCTCGAGCAAACGCTGGTGGATTCGAGCTGCCTCGAACGGGCGCTCTACTTCAGCCCCACCGGCGCGGAACCGGAGCCCGGCAGCCTCGAGGAACTGATGGTCGGAAAATCCGGCGACTTCACCAACGTCGTGACCTCGGCCGACGACGTGGCGCTGATCGCCTTCACCTCGGGCACCACCGGCCAGCCCAAGGGTTGCACGCACTTTCACCGCGACATCATGGCGATTTGCGACACCTTCTCGCGCTATGTGCTGAAACCCGGGCCCGACGACGTCTTCTGCGGCACGCCGCCGGTGGCGTTCACTTTTGGCCTGGGCGCGCTGGTCACCTTCCCCATGCATGCCGGCGCCGCGACGGCCCTGATCGAGACGCCGGGGCCCGACGTATTGCTCGGGTGCATCCAGCAGCACCGCGCCACGGTCTGCTTCACTGCCCCCACCATGTACCGCGCCATGGCCGGCCTGGTGGCGGAGCACGATATTTCCTCGTTGGCCAAATGCGTCTCGGCCGGCGAGACCCTGCCGCTGCCCACCTTCGAGACCTGGCGCCACGCCACCGGGTTAAGCATCATCGACGGCATCGGCTCGACCGAGATGCTGCATATTTTCATTGCCGCGGCCGGGGATGAAATAAGGCCCGGCGCCACGGGCAAGCCGATCCCGGGATTCAAAGCCCAAGTCACCGACGACGACGGCAAGCCGGTGCCGCCCGGCACCGTCGGCCGCCTGGCCGTGCGCGGCCCCACGGGGTGCCGCTATCTGGCCAACCCTGAACGCCAGGCGGGCTATGCCCAGGGCGGCTGGAACTACACCGGCGACGCCTATCTTTGCGACGAGGACGGCTATTTCTGGTTCCAGGCCCGGGCCGACGACATGATCATCTCGGCCGGCTACAACATCTCCGGCCCCGAGGTCGAGGAAGCGCTGCTGGACCACGAAGCCGTGCAGGAATGCGCCGTGGTCGCCAGCCCCGACCCCGAGCGCAGTTTCATCGTCAAGGCGTTCGTGATCCTGCGAGAGGGCGCGGCGGCGGGCGAGGCCACCGTCAAAATGCTCCAGGACCACGTCAAGGCCACCATCGCCCCCTACAAGTACCCCCGCGCCATCGACTTCGTCAGCGAACTGCCGCGCACCGAAACCGGCAAGGTGCAACGCTTCAAGCTGAGGCAGCAGGAATTGGAAAAAGCATGACCGCGAATCCCATCCATTCGGGGGAAATCCTCAGGGACGAGCTGGACGAGCGCCAATTGAGCGCCAACCGATTGGCCCTCGACCTCGGGGTGGCGGGCAGCCGCATTACCGGCATCCTCAACGGCCGGCGCGCCATCAGCGCCGATACGGCGTTGCGTTTGGGGCAGTATTTCGGCAACTCGGCAAAATTCTGGATGAACCTGCAAAGCGCCTACGACCTGGAGCAGGCGAACAACGCCTGACCATGACACCATGAATCGATTCCCCGGCGGCTGTTTGTGCGGCGCTGTGCGCTACGAGATCGAGCGCAAGTTTCTCAATGCCATGCACTGCTATTGCGGCATGTGCCGCAAGGCCCATGGCACAGCCTATTCGACCCACGTCATGTTGCGCCCCGACCAGATGCGCTGGCTGGCCGGGCGTGAACGCCTGGTGGCCTATCGCTCCTCGGCCGCGGGCGTGCGCGAGTTCTGCCCCGTCTGTGGCACGCATGTCCTGGTGCATGGCCAGACCGGCGATGACATGCTGGCTGTTCCCGCAGGCACGCTGGATGGCGACCCACCGCTGACCGTTCGCGGCCACATGTTCGTGGCGGATTGCGTGCAATGGTACCGCATCGCCGACGACCTGCAACAACACGCCGGCTGGCCGCCGGATTGACCGCGACAACAGGGAATTCAGCCATGAACGAACAAGGGCCCGTGGCCCTGGTGGCAGGGGTGGGCCGGGGCACCGGCGGTGCCATCTCGCGGCGCCTGGCGGCCGGCGGCTACCGGGTGGCGCTGCTGGCGCGTTCGGAAAGCCGCTTGAAGGAGTTCGAAGCCGAATTGCCGGGTAGTCTGGCGCTGCCTTGCGACATCACCGACCCCGCGGCGCTGGATCACTCCCTGGCGCGCTGCCGGGCCGAGTTGGGCGAGCCCTCGATCGTCGTCCACAACGCCGCCCGCGGCGTCTGGGGCAGTTTCCTGGACATCGATCCGGCCGAAATGGAAGCCAATTTCCAGGTCAACACCATGAGTCTTCTGCACCTCGGCCGCGCCGTGGCGCCGGCCATGGTGGCGGCCGGCCGGGGCGCGATCATCGTCACCGGCAACACCTCGGCCTGGCGCGGCAAGCCCGATTTTTCCGGCTTCGCGCCGACCAAGGCGGCCCAGCGAATTCTGGCCGAGGCCATGGCCCGCGAGCTGGGGCCGAAGGGCGTCCACGTGGCCTACGTGGTGATCGACGCGGTGATCGATCTACGCTGGACCCGCAAACGGTTCCCGAACCTCCCCGACGAACGCTTCGCTAAAACCGATGCCATCGCCGAAACGGTCTACCAAGTGGCCCACCAGGACCCCGGCGCCTGGTCCTTCAACGTCGAGCTGCGTCCGGCCGGCGAGGTCTGGTAGCGCCAGGGCGCCGGGCCTCGACGCCAATCGGTGCCAGAACCAAAATCCGGTTGCCGACTTTTTCCCCTCCGTTGCCCCATGGCATCTGGGCATCCGCTGCTGGGCGTACAGCGAGCCTGACGGCGTTAGCGCCAAAACGACGCGCTTGACCCATTTCGGTCATCAGAGCGGATTTAGACGGAGTGGTGTTTTTCCTTCTAATCCAGATGTCGTATGCTTCTGATCCAAGGAGGAAACGATACAGATGAACTTCAAATTTCTGAAATTCCTCACTGCTCTCCTGGCAGTGTTTTTGCTTGCTTTCGGCTCCAGCCCCATTGCCAGCACGGCACGGGATATGCTGAAAGCGTTGAAAGAGACGCCGCAACCTATAGCCATGGTCGTGGCCCCGCCCAAGCTGCCCTCCCGGCCCTCACAAGCCAAACCGGCGGCCGAGATGGATTTTGACCCTGGTTCAACGTTCCGCGATTGTGAGGGTTGCCCTGAGATGGTGGTGATCCCGGCGGGCAGCTTCCGAATGGGCGATCTCAACGGCGACGGCAGCAGCGAAGAGAAACCTGTTCGCAAGGTCACGATCCTCAACAAGTTCGCGATTGGAAAATTCGAAGTGACTATCAACGAGTTTTCCACCTTCGTTAAGGCTACTGGTTATCGCACTAGCGGAGAATGCCATTACTACACTGGCAGTGAATGGAAGAAGAGCAGTTCCAAGAATTGGCGCAACCCTGGTTTTGGTCAGACGAATCGCGATCCCGTGGTCTGTATGAACTGGGAAGATGCTAAGGCTTATGTCCGGTGGTTGAGCGGCAAGACGGGGAAGGGTTCGCGCCCGAGCCTTGCGCCCCCGACGGCCGCATGCATTTCGCGGTGACGGAGCGCAACCGGGGACCCATCCTCGAGGTGCTGCAAGAAGTCCTGGCGCCCGGTCTGGTATTGGAAATCGCCAGCGGCACCGGCCAGCACGCCGTGCATTTCGCGGCCGCGCTGCCCCGCCAGATCTGGCAGCCCAGCGATCCCGACCCGGCCATGCGGGCCAGTATCGCCGCCTGGCGCCACCACGCGGGCCTCGACAACCTGCTGGACCCCCTTGGCCCTCGATGCCGCAGCGGACTGGCAGCTCGACGGCACGCCCGTGGCGCTTGAGCCCGTGGCGCTTGAGCCCGTGGCGCTTGAGCCCGTGGCGCTTGAGCCCGTGGCTCTGGTTGCCATCAACCTCATCCACATCTCGCCCTGGTCGGTCTGCCGCGGCCTGATGCGGAATGCCGGCCGGCTGCTGGCGACCGGCGGCCAGGTGGTGCTGTATGGGCCCTTCCGCCGCGAGGGCCGGCACACGGCGCCGAGCAATCGCGACTTCGACGCCTCACTGAAGGCCAAGGACCCGGCCTGGGGGGTGCGTGACCTGGAGGCGGTCAGCGCCGAGGCGGCGGGAAATAGCCTGGTGCTCGCCGAAATCGTCGAAATGCCGGCCAACAACCTGACTGTGGTCTTTGATAAAGCTTCCGCTCCCTGAACTGTGCTAAAATCCGTCGCCCCGATCGCGGATTTGCTGGTGTGGTGCTGGGATGGTGATATTCGTTACGTGGCTGGTCAGCAGCGTCGTCGTTTTCCTGCTTCTGGTCAGGTTGCGCGAGGGGCGCCTGCACCGCCATATCCGGCTGGGCGACATCGATTGGAAGGCGGTGGCGGTACTGGCCGCCCTGGCCGGCCTGCTGCCGGCCTTTGCCGTCGACCTCTATCGCGGCCGTGACGTCGAGGTTCCGCCCGGCGTCGCCGAGCACCCGCTGGAAAAGAAAAAAGCCGACAACGGCAAGCAGTAGACGGTAGCCCTTGCCTTCAGGCGGGATCGCGACGTTCGCTGTCGGCGGCCTCCAGAGCCGCCTGGATGGCCGGGCAGACTGCCCGCACCGCCTCGAAATCGCGAAAGGCCAATTCGTAGATCGAGCACGGTGTGACGGCGCGGCAGGTGGCGGCACGCGGGGTACCATTCAGCAGCGCCATCTCGCCGATGAAGTCGCCGGCCATCAGGGTGCCGAGTTCTTCCTCGCCGGCGCCCCCCTCACCCCCCTGGCGCGAGGCCCGGACCACGCCGCGGGCAATGAGAAAGAGCGAACGATCGCGACCACCCTCGCGGATTACCGTCCGGCCAGCCGGCAGGGTGCGCAGCTTGAGCACCTCGGCGACGCGGGCATATTCGCTTTCCGGGGTCTCGGCGAAGAAGGGCACCTTGCGCAGCAGCTCGGCCGGATCGGCCGCCAGCGCCGCCGCATCGCGGCCGCGCAGCGCATGGGATTCGGCCTCCAGCCGGGCCAGCATCTCCTGGGCCACACCGGCAGCGATCGAGCCCGCCCGCACCTCGCCCTGGATGACCTCGGATTCGGCCGCCAGCATCAGCCGCCAGGCCAGGCGTTCCTGCATCAGATTGACGAATTCGGGGTACTGGGCCGCGGTCTCGTCGATGGTGGTCAGCGCGGTATCGTGCCAACGCTGGTACTGGTTGCGGACCTCCTCGACCAGCCCCAGGTTGCCGGCCGCGAAATCGGGGTTTTCGAGCTGGTCGAGGATCTGGCGGCTGACCCGGTAGCGGCCCCAGGCGCGTTCGTAATCGGCCGCGATGCGGTCGCGCCTGAGTTTCTCGGCCCAGCCCCGGAAGCCACCCAAAAGCTCGGCCAGATGGGTCAGGCCCTGGTGCAAAGTGCGCGTCCACAAGGCCCGCGTGGTGACCTCGGGCAAGCGCCCGCTGTGGCGCAACTCGGCGCCCTGCAGATCGATGGAATGGCAGAGCTCGCGATAGCTCTGCTCCGAGAGGTGGCCCTGGTCGAAAAGCTGGTAGTAGGTCTGCTTTTCCATGGCGAACAGGCGGGCGTAAAAGAGCCGGCGCTCGACCTCGGCGCCGAGCTCCCTGCGGCGCAGCGCCTCGAGCTCGCGGCGCTGCTCGGCGATGCCGCTGTGCAGACGCTGGTTGAGGCCCTCGGCCACTCGTTCCGAAAGCAAGCCGCCGCGGCGTAACTCGGGCACCCGCTCCCAGGCCCGGCGCATGGCCGCCAACAAGCCCTCGACGCGGGCCACGCGATCCTCCAGCGGCGGCTTGTCGAGACCCAGGCGCTGCACCAGCCACTCGATGGTCAGGCCCTGAACGAACAGCGTGAACAGCACCGCCCCCATGACCAGCGCCACGAACAGCTCGGCGTGGACGAAGTCGCCCAAACTCAGCGCCAGCGCCAGGCCGATGGCGCCGCGCAAGCCCCCCCAGTACATCACCGCCTGATAGCCCCGATCGATGCGCTCGGCGCCCGGCAGCCGGCCGACCAGCGGCACCAGGCCGAAAATCACCACGGCGCGCGACAAAAGCATGGCCGCCAGCACCCAAGCCAGCAGGTCGATGGCTTCGTAAAGCGCCCCCAGATTGACGCTCAATCCGACCAGCAAGAAGATCAGTGCGTTGGCCACGAACGCCATGTATTCCCAGAAGTGCTCGAGATAGCCCACCACCGAGGGCGAGATCTTGGCCCGCCCCCAACCGCCCAGCGTGACCCCTGCCGCCACCACCGCCATGACGCCGCTGACGTGGAAAACCTCCTCGGCCACCAAGAACGAAAGGTAGGCCAGCACCGTGGTGAGCGTAATCTCGATGGAGACGTCGCCGCGCACCCGGCCCAACAGCCAGCCGAACCCCAGCGCCGCCAGCCAGCCCACCAGGGCGCCGCCTAGGAAGACCACGAAGAAGCCGGCGACGTCGAGAAAGGCGCCCAACGGCGTGAAAAAATAGCCGCCCACGGCGACGCCCACCAGGATTCGCGTCAGCACGATCGAGGTGGCGTCGTTGAACAGGCTCTCGCCCTCGACCAGCACGGTAAGCCTGAGGGGAGCGCCGAGCTGGCGAAACAGCGCCACCACGGCGACCGGATCGGTGGCGCTGAGGATGGCGCCCAGCAGCAGCGCCGAGGCCAGGTCCAAGGGCGTCACCAGCCACAGCAGCACACCGATCAGGCCGGCCGTGACCAGCACGCCCGGGATGGCCAGCGTCAGCACCGGCAAGAGGTTGTGGCGCAGCTGCCGGGCATCCAGGTTGAAGGCCGATTCGAAAATCAGTGTCGGCAGGAAAACGAAAAGAATGGTCTCGGGCGAGACCGAGAAGCCGGCGAACGAGCCCAGCCAGCCCGGGGCCTGGGCGAAGATCTGGGCCAGGCCGATGCCGACCAGCACCAGGGCCACCGTGAAGGGCAGCTTGATGCGCTTGCTCAAGGCGAGCGTGCCGGCCGCCACCAGCAGCAGCGCCACGACGATGGTGACCAGTTCGACGGTGTGCAGCGTGGCCTGCATGGTGTCTCCCGTAGCCCCCCGCCGCACATTGTGTCCGACCGGCGGGGCCAGGTAAACGCCTGACGCACCAGGCTCAACTCGGTTAAAGTTGGCTGGCGACAATTTCCGCGGCAAAAAAAGGCAACCCCGCAATGAGCAACTCCACCCTGCGCCAGATGGCCGACAACCGCGAGGCCAAATTCGGCACCGGCATCTTCGAATTCGACAGCCCCGGCATCGGCCATATCCTCAAGGCCGGCGGCGCCGAATACGCCTTCGTCGACTGCGAGCATTCGGGCTTCGGCCTCGACGCCCTCAAGCGCCTGTTGCGTTACATGGAGGCGGCCGGGCTGCCCACTTTCGTGCGGCCGCCGTCGCAGTCGAGCCACCACATCGCCACCTTCCTCGATGCCGGCGCCGAGGGCCTGATGCTGCCCATGGTTTCGACGGCCGACCAGGCCCGGGCCATCGTCGAGGCCATGAAGTACACGCCAGAGGGATCACGCGGTGTGGCCTTGGGCATCGCCCATGACCGCTACGCCCCGGGTCCGGTGCTGGAGAAGCTCGACGCCGCCAACCGGCGCACAGTCTGCCTGGTGCTGATCGAGACCAAGGAAGGCATCGCCAACGTCGACGAGATCGCCGCTACCGACGGCGTCGACGTGCTCTGGATCGGGCACTTCGACCTGAGCTGCAGCCTGGGCATCGCCGGTCAGTTCGAACACCCGGATTTTCTTGCGGCGGTGGATCGTGTGGTGGCCGCCGGCCGGGCCCACGGCAAATCCCTGGGGCGCATGGTGAGCAACATCGAGGACGGCGTGGCGCTGAATACCCAGGGCTTCGACTTCATCTGCTATTCCGGCGACCTCTGGCTGCTGCAGGAGGCCTTGCGAACCGGTATCGGGGAGCTGCGCCAGCGCTGCGGCTGAGCGTTAACCGTAATTTTGCTGATTGCGGCTAAGATTCGGGCACCAACAGCGCCGAAGCCGAGGCCGTCATGAAGTTGCCGAAAAAGGCTGTCCCCATTGTCGCCCTGGCGGCGTTTTTCCTGCTGCTCGCCGGACCGCCCTCGGAGGCCGAGGAAAACGCCCAGCAGGTCGCCAAGCAGTGGCTCGCCCTGATCGACCGTGGCAATTATGGCGAGGGCTGGGAACAGGCGGCGCCCTACCTGCAAAACGCCGTCAAAAAGGACGATCTCGTCCGGGCCCTGAAAGCGGTGCGCAAGCCGCTGGGTTCCGTCGCGTCGCGCCGCCTGCAATCGGCCCAGCCCACCACCAGCCTGCCCGGCCTGCCCGACGGCGAATACGTGGTCATCCAGTACCACACGGTCTTCGCCAAGAAGAAGAAGGCGGTCGAGACCATCACGCCGATGCGCACAGGCGACGGCACTTGGCGCGTGGCGGGGTACTATATTCGCTAGAATTTAGAGGTTTCCAAGAGGCGCCGGGCCAGCCGCTCTTGCCGCCGGCCCGTGCGGGCGCGACAATCGCCCCCTGGTTCCATCGGCGAGGCGGGCCCATCATGAAAATCTCCGAAATCAAGACCTACGTCGTCGGCAACCCGCCGCCGCACCGCGGCGGCCCCTACTTCGTCTTTCTCAAGCTGGTCACCGACAACGGCATCAAGGGCTGGGGCGAGGTCTACGGCGTGCCCTTCGGCCCCCACCTGGTGGCCGCCATGATCGAGGACGTGGCGGCGCGCCATGTCATCGGCGCCGACCCCTTCAAGATCGAGCGGCTGTGGCGCCTGATCTATTCCTCGGGCTTCAGCCAGCATCCCGACCTCTCGCTGGTGGGCGTGCTCAGCGGCCTCGAGATGGCGTGCTGGGATATCGTCGGCAAGGCGCTAGACCAGCCCGTCTACAACCTCTTGGGCGGCCGCGTCCACGAGACGCTGCGGTCGTATACCTATCTCTACCCGGCGCCCGAGGACATGCCGTCGCCGACGGGCGATGAAAGCGACGCCATGGCCATCGCCGAGGCCTTCGGCGACGCCGAAATGGCGCCGCGGCGCGCCGCCCACTACACCGCCCAGGGTTTCACGGCGATCAAGTTCGATCCCGTCATGCCCATGGGGGCCTTCGATCCCCGGCAGTTGTCGCTGGCGGCGCTGGACAACGCCGAGCTGGTAATACGTAACTTGCGCGAAGCGGTGGGCGGCGAATGCGACCTGCTGGTCGGCACCCACGGCCAGATGACGACGTCGAGCGCCATCCGCCTGGCGCGGCGCCTCGAGCCCTTCGATCCGCTGTGGTTCGAGGAACCGGTGCCGCCCGAGAACACCGTCGAGATGGCCCGCGTGGCGCGCCACACCTCGATCCCCGTGGCCTCGGGCGAACGCCTGGCCACCAAGTACGAGTTCGCCCGTCTGTTGCAGGACCAGGCCGCCGCCATCCTGCAGCCGGCGCTGGGCCGCGTCGGCGGCATCCTCGAGGCCAAGAAGATCGCCGGCATGGCCGAAACCCACTACGCCCAGATCGCACCCCACCTTTATTGCGGCCCCATCGAGGCCGCCGCCAACATCCAGATTGCCACCTGCAGCCCCAACTTTTTGATTCAGGAAAGCATCGAGACCTTCGGCGGCTTCCACGCCGAAATCCTGACGAATCCGCTGGTTTGGCAGGACGGCCGCATCGTTCCGCCGACCGAGCCCGGCCTGGGCGTCGAGCTCGACGAAGCGGTGGCGGCGGCGCACCCCTACCAGGGCCCGATCTTTCCTGAAATGGGCGAAGAGCCGCTTTAGGATTGGAAAAAGTGGCCGCAATCGCCTAGAACGACGCCGACGCGACGACGTATCACGCTGCCCCGCCGCCTCCGCCATAGCTAGGGTGGCCAGCAAAACAAACCCTGTGGGTTTTTTCCGGAGACATAAAGAATGGTTGCGAGAGATCTGATGGCCTCCAAGGGACCGGCCGTCTTCGCCGTCGGCAAGGATCAGCCGATAAAAGACGTGATCGGCCTCTTGTCAGGCATGGGCATCGGCGCCGTGGTGGTCAGCGACGACAACCGGAACCTCGACGGCATCCTTTCGGAGCGCGACATCCTGCTGGCGCTGGACGAGCGCGGCGCCGAGGTCCTGGAATTGCGGGCCGGCGATCTGATGACCGCCGACGTCGTCACCTGCAACGGCGAAACCCTGGCGGCCAAGGTGCTGGCCACCATGGTCGATTACGGCGTGCGCCACCTGCCGGTGGTGGGCGAGGACGGCCTGGAAGGCATGATCAGCATGCGCGACGTCGTGCAGTTGCGGCTTTCGGTCCTGGAAAACGAGGTCGAAAGCCTGCGCCGGCAATTGCAGGAAGGGCCGCAAGCGGCTTAGCCGCAAGCGGCTTAATAGACGCCAAATTGATTGCGCGGGAGCACGGCGATGCACTTCGGACTGACTGAAGAACAGCAGATGATGCAGGACGTGGCGAAGAACTTCGCCGAAAACGAAATCCTGCCCAACCTCGAGGACGACGAAGCCAACCACAGATTTCGCCCCGAGGTTCTCAAGAAGATGGGCGAGCTCAGCTTCTTCGCCTGCGCGCTGCCGGAGGAATATGGCGGCAACGGCTTCGGATTCCTGGAATCGGTAATTCTGGCCGAACAGATCGCCCGGATCTCGGGCTCCTGGCGCGTGCCCTTCAACATGCAGAACCTGGGGCCCCCCGTGACCGTGGCCAAGTACGGCACGGACGAACAAAAGCGAACCTTCATTCCCGGCTGGGTCAGCGGCGAGAGCATTGGTTTCTTCGCCATGACCGAACCCAATACCGGATCGGACGTGGCCAGCATGGGCACCACGGCCACGGACCAGGGCGACCACTGGGAGCTGAATGGCCAGAAGATGTGGATCTCCAACGCCCACGTCGGCGATTGGGGGCTCCTCTACGCCTTCACCGACAAGAGCCAGAAGCACCGCGGCATGACCTGTTTCATCATCAATCTCAAGGAAACCGAGGGTGTCACCACGTCGGCCATCGAAAGCAAGCTTGGCCTGCATTGCGCGCCGACCGGCGAGATCGTCTTCGACGGGGCGAAAATTCCCAAAGATTCCGTGCTGGGCGAGGTCGGCCAGGGCTTCCAGATCTGCATGTGGCAGCTCAACAACACCCGCATCGGCTGCGCCGCCGGGGCCATCGGCATCGCCGGCGGCGCCACAGCCGCGGCCATCGACTACGCCAACACCCGCACCCAGTTCGGCCAGAAGATCGGCGCCTACCAGATGGTCCAGGCCCAGATCGCCGACATGGTGGCGGAGCACGAAGCCGCCCGCCTGCTGGTCTACCGCGCCGCCTGGCTCAAGGACCAGGGGCTGCCCAGCCAGCACGAGACCTCGATCGCCAAGCTTTTCGCCTCCGAGGCCGCCGTCCATGCCGCCAGCGAAGGCATGAAGATCTTCGGCAGCTACGGTTATTCCACCGAGTATCCGGCCCAGCGCTTCCTGCGCGACGCCCATTCGCTGAGGGTGGTCGAGGGCACCAGCAACATCCAGAAGCTGATCATCTCGGGGATTTCCTTGGGCGACAAAGAAAACCGCTAGCTGCAAGTTTGATGAAAGCGACAGAATCCATGGCCAGGAAACAGACTCCGCTGCGTCCCTACTTCGAAAAGATGCCCGGCGTCGGCAAGCCGCTGAGCGAGGGCGAGATCCGGCGCTCGCAGGCCAACGTCGAGGCGATCCGCGAGCAGGAAGAGATCCTGGCGGCCGAGGCCGAGCGCGTCCGTAACGCCGGCATCCCCGCCGAGCGGGTCCACGACCGCGGCGGCCTGACCGTCTACGACCGGCTCGATTACCTGATCGACGAAGGCAGCTGGTGCCCCTTGCATTCGCTCTACAATCCCACCGACAACGAGGAAGGCTGCACCGGCGTGGTCAATGGGCTGGGCCGCATCGAGGGCAAGTGGGCCGTCGTCATCGGCTTCGACAACAAGGTCATGGCCGGGGCCTGGATCGCCGGCCAGGCCGAGAACATCCTCATGGTCACCGACCTGGCCAAGCGCTTGGGCGTGCCGCTGGTCTGGCTGACCAACTGCTCCGGCGTGAAATTGATGGAGCAAGAAGCGGTCTACGCCGGCCGGCGTTCCTCGGGCGCGCCCTTCTACCGCCACGCCGAGCTCAACCGCCTGGGTATTCCCATCCTCAACGCCATCTACGGCACCAACCCGGCCGGCGGCGGCTACCAGGGCATCAGCCCGACCATCCTGTTGGCCCACGACAAGGCCAATATCGCGGTCGGCGGTGCCGGCATCGTCGGCGGCATGAACCCGCGCGGCGAGGTCGACGTGGAAAGCGCCCTGGCGCTGGTTGAGGCCTCGCGCGGCGTGCGCGCCAAGCCGCCGGGCCGGGTCGAGACCCATTTCGACCAGACGGCTTATTTTCGCGAGGTACACGAGGACGAAACCGGCGTGCTGGACGGCCTCAAGGACTACATGCGCATGCAGCCGGCCTTTGATCCCGCCATGTTCCGCGTGGCCCAGCCGGCCGAGCCGGCTTATCCGGCCGAGGACTTGAACCTCATCCTGCCCGCCGCCCAGAAGCGGCCCTACGACGCCGAACAGATCCTGGCCCGCCTGGTCGACGCCAGCGAGTTCATGGAATACCGCCCCGATTACGGGCCCGAGGTCTTCACCGGGATAGCAAAAATAGACGGCTTGCCCGTCGCCTTCATCGGCAACCGCCAGGGCGTATTTCCGGAATATCCCGAATACGCCGACGGCGCCTACCCCGGGGTCGGCGGCAAGCATTATCGCCAGGGCCTGATCAAGCAGGGCGAGTTCGTCACGCTGTGTGGCCGCGACAACCTGCCCATCGTCTGGCTGCAGGACACCACCGGTATCGACGTGGGCGATGCGGCCGAGGAAGCCGAGCTTTTGGGCCTGGGCCAGGCGCTGATCTATTCCATCGAGAAGAGCGACCTCGCCATGATGTGCATCGTGCTGCGCAAGGGCACGGCGGCGGCGCACTACATCATGGGCGGTCCCCAGGCCAACAAGAACAACGCCTTTACGCTGGGCACGCCGCTCACCGAGATCTACGTCATGCACGGCGAAACCGCCGCCGCCGCCTCGTACACCCGCCGCCTGGTCAAGGAACAGGATTCCGGCAACGACCTCGATCCGGTAGTCCATAAGATGAACGAGATGATCCAGGACTATCACGACAAATCCCGCCCGGCCTATTGCGCCAAGCTCGGTTTCGTCGACGAGATCGTTTCGCTGACCGGCTTGCGCCGCTATATCCAGGCCTTCGCCGGGGCCAATTACCAGAACCCGAAATCCATCACGCCGGTACACCAGATGCTGCTGCCCCGCACCATCCGCGGCTGAGGCATGTCGGAACTGATCCCGGCCACCCGCTCCCCCTCCCAACCACCCATCAATGGGTACCCTGTGGGTGGTTGGGAGGGGGAGCGGGTGGCCGGGCCGCCAACATTAAGGAGAAAAAACCATGAGCACGGAAGTCACCGCCCCCATGTCGGGCGAGGTCTGGAAGGTCCACGTCAAGCAGGGCGACACGGTACAGTTCGAGGACGAGCTGATGATCCTCGAGGCCCTCAAGATGGAACACCCGATCTATGCCCCCGCCGACGGCACCGTCGCCGAGGTCAAGGTAGCGGAAAAACAAAAGGTCGAGGCCAACGAGGTACTGATCGTCCTGGAATGACCGCGGCCGGGGCGCGGAGAAAGACGCTATGGAAAACTTCGGCGAATCGGTGAAGCTGATGCTCTTCGTCTACGCCCTGGCGGCGGCGGTGTCGCTGGCCGTGGCCTGGTCCATCAAGCTGCTGTTCGCCGGCTTCCAGTGGCAAAAAGGCCGCTCGGCAGCTCGCGCGGCGGCGGCTGAGGCGAGCGGGACGGCCGAGGCGGAATAGCCATGCCGGAAATCGAATTCCTGCAGATCTTCCAGGGCATCGCCACCCTGCTGGCCGCCGATCCCATCATCGCCTTCGCCCGCGTGGCGTTGATCGCCCTGGGTATCGCCTTCGTTTACCTGGGCGCCAAAGGCACGCTTGAGCCCCTGATCATGATCCCCATGGGCGTCGGCATGGCGTCGGTCAACGCCGGCGTGCTTTACCTGGAGGCCGACAAGCCGGGCACGCTATTCATCGACCCCACCATCACCGACCCGGTGCAATTGCTCGAGGTGCTGCAGATCGACTTCCTGCAGCCCATCTATACCTTCAGCTTCTCCAACGGCCTGATCGCGGTGCTGATCTTCATGGGCATCGGCGTGCTCAGCGACATCGGCTTCATGCTAATCTCGCCCGTGCGCTGCATGGTCATCGCCATCATGGCCGAGCTGGGAACGGTGCTGACCTTCCCCATCGCCGTGGCCATGGGCCTCCCCTTCAACGAAGCGGCAGCCATCGCCATGGTCGGCAGCGCCGACGCCCCCATGGTGCTCTATACCTCGCTGCTGCTGGCCAAGGACCTGTTCGTCCCCATCACCATAGTGGCGTACCTCTACCTGAGCCTGGCCTACGCCGGATATCCGTACTTGGTGCGCCTGATGGTGCCCAAGGATCTGCGCGGCATAAAGATGGACCCGACCACCATCCCCAACATCAGCCAAGGCGAAAAGATCACCTTCGCCATCGTCACCTGCGTCGTCCTGAGCCTGCTCTTTCCCGTGGCCTCGCCGCTGTTCATGGGCTTCTTCGTCGGCGTCATCATCCGCGAATCGAACGTCCAGCCCTTCGTCGATTTCATCTCGGGCCCGGTACTCTACGGCGCCACGTTCTTCCTCGGCCTGCTGCTCGGCGTCCTTTTCGAAGCCAGTACGATCCTCGACCCCAAGGTCATAGTCCTCCTGTTCCTGGGCATCACGGCGCTGCTGCTCTCGGGCATAGGCGGCATCCTGGGCGGTTACCTGGTCTGGTGGTTCAGCGGCAAAACCTTCAACCCCGTGGTCGGCATCGCCGGCGTGAGCTGCATCCCGACCACGGCCAAGGTGGCGCAAAAGGAAGTCCACAAGGCCAACAAGTTCGCCGTCATCCTGCCCTGGGCCATGGGGGCCTCGGTGTCGGGCGTGATCTCCTCGGCGGTGATCGCCGGCATCTACGTGACGTTGCTCAGATGAGCGGGCGTATGCGCCAGCGCAAGGCCTACTGGCTGGGTGGCACGGCCGTGGCGCTCGCGGGCGTGGCCCTGGCCCGGCTGGTGGCGCCGGAGTTGGCCGGCACGCCGGGCCATGTGGCGCTGGGTGTCGGGTACCTGCTGGTGGCGGCCGGCCTGGCAACGCTGGCGGCGGCGACGAGGCGCAAGGACACGGAAGTTTTCAAGTATCAGAACGGAAATACCGGCGAGGAACACAGCCAATAATCCGCGCCAGCCGTATTCAACGAACGGCGTCCTTCCGGAGCGTTTCAAGTTTGCTACGAATCACCCGGCCACCACGGCAGCGAGGCGCTGCAATTCAGCTAGATCCCTGGGTTTTTTGGGACGGACAATGTCCTCATTGATCTGCATGACCAATCCCTTGATCACATCTGTCTTCTTGAGCTTGGTAACCTCAAGAATGGTGTCGATTTCCTCTTTCAAGCGTGGCGTCACCTTGAATGAAAGTCGCTTTCGGGGCACGCCACTTTTTGCCTCGAACGGCGGCGGTTGCTTCTGCAAAAGGGACTGGATCCTCAGCCCAACCGAAGCATCCGCGGCACAGCGGTGAATGTAATAGGCCAGCAGCCGCTTGCGGAACCCGGAAGTGGCTTGTGGGTCAATTATGTAAGCAGCGGCATCGAGAACCTCGACGAATGGCGCCGGAAGATTGACTTCGATTGGACGAATGGCAGTTTCCCTGGCCGCCTTGATGGCTGGCGTGGATTGCGCAGGTACGGAAACGACGGAATCGCACTGGTCACAGACCGCTACCAGAATGTCCTTAACCGTTCCAGGACCGTCGCTAAACGGCACATCACGATACGAGAACGTTGTCCCCACGAGCTTTTGGCAAAATTCGCAGAGAGCCTTTCCTTTTTCATCAGGCTCAAAAAACTTCATCTCGATTGCCTCACTTGTGTACGCTAATAAAGAATGCATTCGTATCGACAAAATAGAATTTGATGTACCATCCATCCCGCTTAAGCACGTGCACCACGATGCTTCCATCCAGATGATGGGGCGTTTCGGTGTGATGCGTTCCGTTGCACATTTTCACAATCTCCAGCACCTCTTCCTTTGTCACAACTCCGGAATGCAGAAGGTCCTTTTCATCAATTTCGCCGCGGACAGCATGTTGGAATACGCTACCTTTCAAGGCCTGTATCACTCGCCGCTTGGCATCCCTGAAGCCCATTTCCCGCCCACATATTATACGAATATTTTCGTATTTTCAAGGCATCTGAATCTGCCCTCAAAACAGAACATACCACGAACAACGCCATGCC
>Ga0187833_10001425_pt1 | contig 27388 bp, 20 predicted proteins | sample ETNtaG_37_FD_167968 | JGI IMG/M metagenome (GOLD analysis project Ga0187833, IMG submission 167968) | Marine microbial and viral communities from oxygen minimum zone, Eastern Pacific Ocean - ETNP2014_SV_400_PacBio MetaG (Illumina Assembly) | ecosystem: Environmental > Aquatic > Marine > Hypoxic...
CCTGGCCCGAAAGAGACGGTGCCTGGTGGCTGGAAACCGGTGAGCAGCCCTACGACGGCCCCGAAAATTCGGTGCTTGGCGTTCGGTGTATCTATCAGCCTACCGCTTCAATTCCGATTCGCCCGCTGGTGTACAACAACCTGAAAACCATTGTGCAGACCGATGATTACATGATGGTCTATGTCGAGTGGATGCATTGGGCACGCATCATCCGCATTGACGCTGAGCACAATGGGGCGGAACTCAGCACACTGGATGGAGATTCAATCGGATGGTGGGAAGAAGATACCCTGGTAGTTGAAACCGTTAATTTCCTCGATCTGCCCTACCAACCGAATGAAGGGCGACGCGTTATTGAACGCTTCAGCCCGATTAATGAAGGTGGTTTGATGTACAGCTTCACGGTGGACGATCCGGATTACGTAGATTCCTATGGCGGAGAATTCGTGTGGCCAAAGTCGGATCAGGTTCCATACGAATATGCCTGCCACGAAGGCAACTACGCCATGACCGCCATGCTGATGGGTGCCAGAGTTCGGGAAAAAGAGTGGCGTGAGCAAAACGGGTCTTCAAACGAGCAGTAGCTGAAGCTAGTCATTGCTCAGACTAAAGATCGCTTTGCTGGTGGAGGACGACGAATCATGTCGACTCTAACGAGAGCCGACATGAAAAGGTGGTTACATACTGTTCGTCATATGGCGCGCGTGGCAGCATCGATCCCTAAAATCTAGCTTCTAGCCAAACCCAGGATTTGTCGGTATCGGATTTACCGGCTGTTGCATCTCCCCTGGAATACCTCGCGTACTTGATGCCCAGTGTGTAGTTTTCAGCTACTGGATACACATACTGCAGATCCAGCTCATCGCCCAGGTCATCAACCAGCGGGGAGTCATCTTCGGCGTCAAATTCGTGATAGACCACCGACCAGTTACCTGAGAACGCCTGTCCGCTGAGATTCAGGTAGGTATCTTCCAGGCCCTCAGCCGGTGTGCCAAGAAACTGATCCCCCCACCCGTTGTGTGCGTGCAGGGTTGCCAGCGGAGTTGCAAAACCGTAGTCACCGTCGTCCGAGCCCAGCACTTCGTACCCTATCCGCACATTCACTCTGTTGAGTGTCACACCACCCTCTACGAGGTAATAGTCTGCATCGAAGTCCAACCCCCCGCTAGTATCGGATTCCTGGTCGGCATATTCCAGTAGATAGCTCATGTCGAGTCCGTTGATTTCCCTGCTACCGCTGAGCCGCAGGCCATAGGTATCCAGTGAGTTATCGGGCCCGTCTTGTAGCTCAAGCAGATAGGCATAACCGGTTAGAGTGCCGATGGGAGTGTCGTACACGGCATGAAACAGGTGATCCTCAGAGTCGATATCGGCATCTTCGGCAAAGATGCGTTCACGCTCATCTATATAATTGTAACTCAGGTTCAGCCCCTCAATCGGAGTTGCCGTCAGAGTAACGGCGTCGAATGTTTGCTGGTCCTGGCGCCAGCCAACATTACCGATGAACCTGTGATTGTCATAAGTGATTAACTGTCGGCCGAGTTTTGCCGTAAAAAGATCGTTGCCATATTGCAGATAGCCCTGATGCACCTCGGTAGTCTCCGGATCGGCAATCGTCGAATATCTGCCCGGCTTGAAACCGCTGGGTCCGACGGAATAGCTATCGACTCCAGCCACTGTCCGTATATCTTTGACCTCAACCAGCGCTGAAAATCCATTTACAGTTCTCGTTGTGTAGGAAAGTCTGGAGCTCAGGGTCAACGCGTCGGCGTCCTTTAGCGCATTATCATCCTGCTCGACATTTTCAAATCTGAGGTTGAAAACACCACTGACCGTGCCTCCGCCTAAGGATTGAGATAGGAGTGCGGGGCTATTCGCTGTTAGCACTAGTCCTAAGACTAAGCTAGTTTGGAAAGTGGCTAAATTCATAGGTAAACTCCCTTATGTCGATTCTATTCGTTAATCATCCAGATTCTGCCCGAGGACAACAATTCGGGGAACCACCTAAGGCAATTGCGGGCACCCCCAACAGCTCTGGTTGTTATTTTAAGCAGGTTGGTATTTAGTTTGAACGTGTATTTATGCGAAGCAGGGTAATTCGTTGAGTGGCGATTCGACCAAGGAATTTCCACAATGTCTACCGAATTTCAAACCAATTAAGGCAAATTTTAAAATCGCTAATCCTAGCAGAGTTATACTTCAAACCCGACAGCACAATGGCAATTCGCACTGCTAATTCAGCGAGCGCAGTAGCAAAATTTCAAAATCCGGAATTTGTAATTATTAGTGTCCCCAAAACCCCCAAACCCCAAACCAACGCGAATTGTTGTCCTCGGGCAGAATCTGGGACTTTTCAGCTTCTGGTCTATGGAAAAGGGCAGGGAATAAGTCAGATTTGAAGTGATGTCTTGCCGCCGACTAGTAAACTGGACAAGGCGTTTCGAATAAGGTAGCTCTTATTTTACCTATAAGCATCCGGTCCAGCTTCTAATTCTATTAGCGCTAGAATCGACATTCTACGGCATTACAGGCGAGAGCCACACATTTTCTGCTGATCTTAATCAATTTTCTGGCACAATAGCCGCTCCTAATACGTGGCCGCACTTACCAATGTCGCCAAATTTTAGTAAGTTACTCGCCACGTTCCTGAAAATAAGTGTAGAGCACAGTCACCTCCGGGTAGCCCATGCAAACAGCGGAAGTAGCAACAAGTAACGAAAAAAACGGTCCTACCGACTACGGTGGTCCGGAAATCGATTCCCTCTTGATCAAGGCTCATAGTTTCGCCGCGTTCGCTACCCTGTTGTTGGCGGTGGTATTTGGCATCCTGGTTTCGCTGCAGTTTGTTTTCCCCGACCTGATCGCTGTGTTCCCGAGTTGGGGGCGCATGCGTTATGCCCATACCCAGGGAATCATGCTGGGCTGGCTAGGTAATGCCTTCCTGGCATTCATGTACTATGCCGTGCCAGTCCTCAGTGGCAGAGCGATAGGCAATCGCAGACTCGGGCTATGGCTGTTTGCCCTGTGGAACTTCGCGGTGATGACTCCCGGCTGGATTCTGGTGCTCAGCGGTTACAGCCAGCCGCTGGAATGGGCCGAATTTCCCCTGCCTGTGGATGTGCTGATCGTAATAGCTTTCGTTATGGCCGCGATCCAGTTTCTGTCACCGTTTTTCAAGCATGGCTTTGACAACCTGTACGTATCCAGTTGGTACATCATCGGCGCCCTGGTTTTTATCCTGCTGATCTTTCCCATGGGTAATCTGGTGCCGGAATTTGTGCCGGGAGTGGCCGGCGCAGCATTCAGTGGATTATGGATACACGATGCGGTCGGCCTGTTTGTGACACCTCTGGGACTGGCCATTCTGTATTTCGTAATACCCGCCAATACCGGTCGGCCCATATTCAGTCACTTCCTCTCCATGCTGGGATTCTGGGGATTGTTCTTTATCTATCCACTTAACGGGATTCATCATTATATCCACTCCGCCATTCCCATGAGCGCACAACTGATCGCCATCGTTGCTTCGTTCATTTTGGGTGCGGTAGTCGTGATTGTAGTTGCCAATCTGATGCTGTCGCAGCGGGGTTGCGGATGGATACCCAAGAACATTGTACTGCGCTTCGCGTCCATGTCGGTGGTGTTCTACGTGATTGTCAGCGTGCAGGGTTCCTGGCAGGCTGACCTGGCGGCCAGCCGTGCAATTCATTTCACTGACTACATTATTGGTCACTCACACCTGTCTATGCTGGGATTTGCCACGTTTGCGGGCATCGCCGGTATCGTTCATGCCTGGCAGCGAATGCCAGACGCACGGGTGAATCTCAGAGCACTGGATTGGGCCTACTGGTTGCTGACAATCGGCATCACTCTGATGGTGATTGACCTGACCCTTGCCGGCCTCGTGCAGGGTGACTCCTGGCAGAGTAGCGCGCCCTGGCTGGAATCGGTGCGCGCATCCACACCCTATTGGCTGGTTCGCAGTCTGTCTGCCATTCCCATCACCATCGGTTTCGTGCTGGTGCTATACGGCCTGATGAGTGGATCAACGGAGACCGAGTCCGCTGAAATCTCGGATGTGCGACGGACCACTATCAATGACTCCACCGCCGATGGCGCAGAGCCAACATCCACTGGCGCTGGGCTGTCGGCGGCACTGCGTATGTCCTATATAGTCGCTTTCGGGGCGGGCGTTGGTTTCTTTGTGTTTTCGGTTTCCCTGCTCGGCTTGATGCCGCTGCAAAGCTTGACACGGGAAACCGCGGCGTTGGCGCCGGCGGCATCCCCCGGGCTTGCCCCGGCGGAAGAGCGCGGGCGTGCTATCTACGCGCGGGAGGGCTGCAGCTACTGCCATACCCAACAAGTACGTTATACCGAAGCCGATATAAGGCGCTTCGGTGCACCCAGCCTGGCCTGGGAAGGCCGGCTGGACTATCCCCACATGCTGGGTACGCGCCGCATCGGCCCGGACCTGGCGCGCACTACAAACACTCGCACCGACGAGTGGCATCTGGTTCATCTATTTTCTCCGCGCAGCGTGGTTCCGCAGTCCATAATGCCTTCCTACCCGGAAATGTTTAACGGCTCTCCGGACAGTCCGCGCCTGGACGCGCTCGATCTGGTTGCCTACCTGGATAGTCTGGGGCGAGAGCGTGAACTGGCCTGGCCCGAAGGCGACGATCTTGGCCTCAGTCTCACTGAAGACGAGCGCGCTCTGGAGTCTCTGAACTCTGAAGTGCTCAATGCTCATCCGGGCAAGACCAGGCCCAGGGGTTCCGCTCCGGCTTTGAATGAAACAGCAGATGAACGCTCGGGTCAGCAACTATGGCAGGATAACTGTAGTGGCTGTCATGGTATCGAAGGCAGGGGCGATGGGCCGGCAGCTTCCTGGTTGGAGCCGCCGCCGGTGGATCTGACCGAACATCGCTACCGACGGGATCTGCTCGCTGACATATTTTGGAACGGGGTGTACGGGTCCTCTATGCCTGCATGGCGTGACCTCGCTCCCGCTCAATTGAGCGCACTGGCCCAGGTGGTGGAGGATTTCAGTCAGGTCGAAACCACCATTGCTACAAGCCCACAGCTTGGAGTCGGACAACAGGTCTACCAGACTCATTGTGCCGAATGTCATGGAGACGACGGTGACGGCAATGGTTTTGCAGCGAACAAGCTGCCCATACCCATCATGCCGACCGATTTCACCCGTGAATTATTGAGTGAGGAAGCGGCGCTGAGGGCTCTGCGCCAGGGTATAGCAGGCACATCGATGGCACCCTGGGGAGACAGGCTCAACGAAGCGGAAATGATCGCATCGACGCAATACATTCGTTCCCTGTTTCAGGCAGGACCTCAAGTGGCGCAGGCTGTGGTTACCTCCGACGCGGAAGATGGGAGCAGCACAAATGATTAGTATAGTCATCGTTACTCTGACGCTACTGATGGCCGTGGTATTCAGCCTGGCCTACGCACTGAATCCAGAATTGCGGCAACGCGTCGAAGCACCGAAATACATTTTTCTCAGGCAATTGTCGAAGTATGATCGGACAATGCAAAATCAGCAGGACCATAATTCGGAGCAGCAATAGCGTGAAATTATTGAATACCACAAAAACAGCATTGGGAAGACAGCGCGGACTGAGCCTCATGTCTGCGATGACTGCGGCAGGCGTAATAGGCATCGGCGTTATGCTCGTTGTCGTTAGCTACTATCCCTCGGGGAATGGAGACGGCTCGCTTGTCACCGAGCCCAGCGTGGAATACGGCAGGTTGCTGGTACGTGAGACCGCGAGGTACATGGGGCCGGGGCACGAAGACCCGGCCATGCGCTTCTCCGGTACAGGCATGGACTGTGCCTCCTGCCATCTGGAGACCGGTTATGAACCGGGTACCCTGTCACTGCTGCAGACGGATGTGGCTTATCCCCGTTTCTCAGGGCGCGACGGCGGAGACCGGGACCTCAGGGATCGCATCAACGGCTGCATGACCCGCAGCATGAATGGCCGGGAATTATCGCGGGACAGTATCGAGATGGTGTCCATAGAGATGTATATCAAGAATCTCTACCTGCAATACGGATTGATGGGTGACAGCAAACGGGCACCGGATGAGCCGCCGGAATTTAGTGAACCAAACCGCAGAGCGGATGTGGAGGCCGGGCAGATTGTCTTTGAAGAGCGCTGCCAGGTTTGCCATGGCGAAAACGGTGAAGGGCTCTGGGAAACAACAGATCCCGCAGACGGGTATCTCTTTCCACCGCTATGGGGACCGGACAGTTTCAACAATGGCGCCGGCATGACCCGCGTCCTCACCGCCGCACGATTCATCAAGTCGCGTATGCCTTTGGGAGAACCAGATCTGACGGATGACCAGGCCTATGACGTTGCCGCCTTCGTTAATTCCCATGAGCGCCCGCGGCGTGCCAATCTGGATCAGGATTTTCCGGATTTGACCGACAAGCGAGTGGATAGTCCGTACCCGCCCTATGCCGATGATTTCCCCATCGATCAGCACCGTTATGGACCGTTCGAACCAATTAGAGAATACTATCGCAACCTCTAGAATCTGTACGCTTCAGGTCACGTGGAGTCACTATCGGCTTATTCAGAGCTTCCTTCGTGGACTGTAGATCGGCTCGGCGAGCCTCGCTGGCGTGCAGCACACTCAGCAATACACAAAGAAACAGCAGTGCTACTTTGTAGACACATAAGCCTGTTTCAGAGAGGGATTTAGCGGCCAGGAAAGCCGCCATGTTAGCCAAGCTTGATTACTTTATTACTGTTCAAGCCTCTATTGTATTAGTACATCATAAGGGAAGTGACGAAAACGAACAAGCATCCAGCGGCGATCAGTACGCATGCGACATTAATCCAACCTTTAGACATTGTAATCTCCTTAATCAGGTGGAGCTGATCTCCACACTTTTCAACTCACAGTCCCCAGGGAATCAGGCGACCCCAATAAATGACTCCGACCCATAGGAAGAGTGATGAGGCAGCGATGATCTTGGCTTTAGTTGATGCTTCATCACCGGGCCCCAGCTTATCACATTCGTCCGATATGCCACTCTGATACAAAACAAGCAGATTTATTCCCGCCAGACCGATGAATGACAACTTAATTTGTAGGAAGTGATCAGATGCCAGTGCTTCTAGGGGATGGACTTGCACATTAGTCCACAGGCCTGTAACAAAAATTAATCCTGTGAATACACAGAGGCAAAAACCAAGCACCGCCCAGGGAAGTAGTTGTCGCAATGGGGCAACAGGCATTTGTGGTGCTACGCCTAACAAGCGTGCGTCATAAAGGCCTACAATGCCAACCAGGAGCGTCAGCCCTACAAAGTGTAAGAACTCACTTAGCGGCCATACCCAGCGAAATGCCATAATAAAGTTTTCGACAAATGCTAGTTGAAGAAATGTTTCAGGCAATCCAAACATGAAGTTAACTCCCAGACCGGTGATCTTGCGTCGGCGCATCTACCAGGCCGATTTTGCGGCCAACAATTCGAATGACAACCAGTGCAATACTTAAGAAAACCAGCAAGGCGGCAAGGGTTTGATATTTTGTCGGGACGCTATAGGCCGTCACACGGCCGCCCCAAATGGCTAGCACCCAGGCACAAAGCATTATGCGCGCCTTCAATTGAACTTCTCTGGATTCGGCCACCGTATCCGGGTGCACTCCCTCAGCGTACAGCAGGTTCTGCATTTTCCTGAGCATTACGATGGCGATTGCCACGGCGCTCAGTTTGATATAGAAGGAAGGATCGACGAAGTAATCGCTTGGATACTCGGTTAGCATCAAAGAACCTGTAACAAGGTTAATCGAGAGTCCAACCCACATTAACGGGAAGAAACCCTGCAGCGGTTTCAGGGGGATGCCAGGTGTAATTCCCAATATCCTCAGCGCCAGGATAACACTGACACCGACGAGAAAAGCTAAACCAACCGTATGAAAAGCCAGAATAGCAACGTAGCCAGTGGAATTCTGTTTTAACCACATGGAAAAGCCACTATTCTCTACCGCCACAAAAAAGTCCATCATATAGCGTGTACCCCTTCTGCCTAGTATTTGACTGAAAGCATGCCCGCTAACGGCCTGCTTCCGAGTGGATGGATTTCGATGGGCATATTACCGTGTGGAATAAGATGCAGCAAGTGTAGTGAATTGATCTGAATCAGCAGCTTATAGGAAAAGCGAAAGCTACCTTATTCGAAACCCCTTGTCCAGTTTACTAGTCGGCGGCAAGACATCACTTCAAATCTGACTTATTCGCTGCCCCTTTCCATAGACCAGAAGCTGAAAAGTCCCAGATTCCATCTACTGATAAAGGCATAAGCACCACCTGACCTACTTCTTCTGAACTCAGGCCGCAGTTCTTTCTGCCGCCTTCCCTGGCAGCATGAGGTGCCTTAAACACCTTTCTGCGACAATTCGGCGCATGAATCGATCAAAAATGTACAAAGGGCACAGATTTCCTCCCGAAATCATTCAATATACGGTCTGGTTGTACCACCGTTTTAACCTCGGTTATCGAGATATTGAAGATTTACTAGCTAAGCGAGGTATCGTGGTGAGCTATGAGGCAATTAGTCTTTGAGTAGCTAGGCGTATATCGCGAACGGTCTTTTAGGCGCTTCTTTTCTTTCTCATCGTTATATCCTCACGGGGTCAACGATGAGCTAAGAGTGTCTCTTATGCAAGCAGGCGATTAGGTCCAACTTGGGCTGACGGGGTACAATACAGTACGCCGTGGAGGTCCTCAAAGTTAAGAATATTATAATCTGTGGTCATTATGAGTGCGGCAGTATCAAGCCGGCCATGGAAGATCAAGAGCATGGTCTTCTCGATAATTGGCTGCGGCATGTTAAGGATGTTCACCGTTTCAATGCTGAAAGATTTAAAGGACTAACGCATGACGAGAAGTTAGATTTACTCTGTGAGATAAATGTAAAAGAACAGGTAACAAACATATGTAACACAACTATTGTACAAAATGCTTGGAAACAGGGGTGCGAGCTCTCCGTTCACGGACGGATTTATAGCATGGAAAATGGGATCCTAAAAGATTTGGATACTTGTGTTACCTCAAGCGATGTGAATAGAAGAAAAATATAGTCGTGCGTAAGTTTGTATATCAATCGCATCAACTCGAACTGAACCTACCCTGTAAAAATTGACACTTTATTCAATACAAACCTTGGATCAAATAGGAACACAAATCGACTACCATGGATCATCTCGAAGACCTACCTAAGTCAAAACAGAACAAAGCCCTGGCGTTAAGCACACTGTCGTTCGCGACGTGTTTCGCCGTCTGGACGATTTTCTCCATTATCGGCATTCAGCTACAGGAAGATCTGGGCTTGAACGAGACCCAATTTGGCCTGCTGATTGGCACGCCTATCCTGACCGGGTCTTTGACCCGCATTTTTCTTGGCATTTGGGCTGATCAATATGGTGGCCGCATCGTCTTTGTTTCTGTCATGATCCTGGCAGCCATCGCGACGTTCCTGCTCTCACAGACAGAGACCTATTTGATGGCCCTGCTGGCCGCGCTCGGTCTCGGACTGGCCGGGGGCTCCTTTGCTGTTGGTATTGCCTATGTCTCGAAGTGGTATCCGGCAGGCAAACAAGGTATCGCCCTGGGTATCTTTGGTGTAGGTAATGTCGGTGCTGGAGTAACGATGTTCGCCGCACCCATCGTGCTGGTCGCTTTCGGTTGGCAGGCCGTCGCACAGATCTGGGCTGCTGCACTTGCGACCATGGCCATTATTTTCTGGCTGACGACAGAAGACGATCCGGAGTTTAAAAAACGAAAAGAAAGTGGTGGGAAGCATAAAAGTTTTATCGAACAGCTCGAACCGCTGAAAAATACCCAGGTCTGGCGTTTTTCCATCTACTATTTCTTTGTCTTTGGCGGCTTTGTCGCGCTCTCACTTTGGCTGCCGAGGTACCTCATTGGGGTTTATGAAGTCAATATCCAGACAGCCGGCATTCTAGCAGCTATCTTTGCGATTCCCTCCAGCCTGTTTCGTGCCTATGGCGGTCACCTGTCTGACAAGTACGGTGCCCGTACTATGATGTATGTGACATTCAGTATGTCGATACTGTGCACCTTCATACTCTCCTATCCAAAGACGGATTACATCGTCCATGGCATTGAAGGCCCAATCAGTTTTTCGGCCAGCACCGGGCTTGTGCCGTTCGTCGTGCTTATATTCGTGTTCGGCATTTTTATGGCTATGGGCATGGCCGCTGTGTACAAACACATCCCGGTCTATTATCCAGAGCATGTCGGTGCGGTCGGTGGCCTAGTCGGCATGATCGGTGGTCTGGGTGGCTTCGCTATGCCCATTGCCTTCGGGGTGATGAACGATATCACAGGTATCTGGACGAGCTGCTTCATGCTGATGTTCGCGATTGTCACTATTTCAATTCTTTGGATGCATCAAGCCATACACAAGATGGAAACTGATGCCCTGCGGGAACGATTTGTTGAACTACCAGAACTCCCTGAGATGTTGGAATTTGACAAAATCAAATTGGATAACTAACTTGTCATATGTGAGCCATCCCCATTTGCTAATTCTAGCCTTTGCTACTTACAGAAGGCTCTTCTGAACGGGCCAACAGTTCAGCTTCGAGCTTGATGCGAACGAGCCTTTGAATGCCCAACTTGTTCATCACCTGTGAGCGATGAGCCTCAACCGTCCGCTCACTGATGCCGAGGTCGGCTCCAATGACCTTGGCCAGGTCACCGGCTGCAACACGATGGAATACTTCCGATTCGCACGCTGATAGCGACGATAATCGGTTGCGCAGATCTTGACGATCGAGAAAGACTTCGCGGTTGCCTGCTTCAAATTCAAGAGCCTCGTTGATACGGTCCAACAGTTCTTGTTCTCAAAACGGCTTACGAATGAAGTCCAATGCCTCACTTCGAACCAGCAATGTCACGAGCACGGTCGTATTGAGAAACCGTGCATTGTCAGATTGTGCTGTGGCTATCTTTTCCATATTATTCATACTTGTATCCTCGTACCTTACAGGGAATACTGCGGTTTCCGTCCGGAACCAGTCCGTCTATCGCTTATGGTGAGACCGCGTCGTCGCTCAATTTGTTGATCATCCAGATTCTGCCCGTGGACGACAATTCGGAGAACCACCTAAGGCATTAGCGGGCACCCCTAATAGCTTAGGAGGTTCTCCGAATTGTCGCTGCATCCATTGATCAGGAAGTTCAAGTGCCGTGAAGCACAAGGATGTGCGAGAACGGCCAGGTTATGTCCAGGGATGGATGGTATGCCGCGGGCGCAGGGATGCGCAGGAGCGGCTATTGCCATGGACGGCATGTATGCCGGTTTTGCATCGTGATATGGATGTCACTTATTAGAGCAACGCAGGAGCAGTTGCCGAGGAGCATTTTTCTGAGTTGGGCGAATACCCCGTGGAAACGAGTCAGGTTAACTCTGGGCTTGGGCACCAGCGCTGCCAGCGGGTGCACTTCTACAAGCCAATGCTTTCCCAGCTAATTCAGCAGTCCTAATAATTACTGTAATTCAACATGCGACAGTGCCACTCGATCTGCAGACACAAAAAAACCAGGGGAAGAAGTTCCTTCCCCTGGTTCTACTTTTCGGCTAAGTCATTGCAGCCAGGTCGATGCTAAGGTGTCACATTAACCGTCAGGTATTGATCCTGGTAAAGTCCGCCATCATCCGCCCGGCCCCAGAGCAAGTAGGTGCCGGGTTCGTCGAAGGTGACGCTCACTTCGTGAACACCATCCTCAGGCAACTCGGGTGGTATCCACAGCCAGCTCCAGGGTGAATTGGCAGAGGGTCGCGTATCTTCCCAGGGTTTAACCTGCGGCGGATCGAAATGAACGGCACCTTGTGCTGATACAGATTCGGGCGCACGGTAAACGTTCCAGGATAGATACAGCCCATTATTTTTGGACACGGTCGGTGAGATTGGCGGCGTCATCATCATTCTTTCGCGGATTATTTCAGGCGTTATCAAAGCCGCAGCTGCGCCCAAGAAAAAACCGAAGGACCTCGTGGGATCGAAGGGTTCAGGAATACCATCATCGCTTACCCGAGTCTGGAAAGTCAGTGGCTGACCTACATTGACAGTTCGTATCTGGTCTCCGATTAACTCCGAAACCGGTGGTATGTTCGCCCTGAGTTCCGGATTGGACGACCCGGGTCCCAGCGCCCCGGTTTCCGACATAATGGTCAAATTTTCTATTTTATAATCTTCCCTGAGGGTGCCATAGGCAGCTCTAGTCACACCGTTCGGGGAAGTCACTTCCCACACCAGTTCATCGTCTCCTGAGAAGTCTGCAGGCATGACCACATCAAAGGTAAACCGATTTCGACGCGGCAGGAAATGAGTGGGCTGACCGCGGTCCGGATCACCGGTTGTGAAGCGGTTATTTTCACCTATCGGGATATCCAGCTCCTCTTCCCAGTTGTGGTTGAAGTAACCGAACGTTAATGTGATCGTACCGCCGTCATTTTCTCGCCAACCTTCATAAGCGACTTCGGTGTGTTGACCACTTCTGTAGCTATGCTTGGTGTATTCGAAGTCTTGAGCTGCCATCGCAATAGTAGACACGAGTGCCAGACTACCAGCGAGGAGCACGAGGATGGACTTTAACAAATCATTGGACTCTAATTTCATATCTAGCTTCTTACCTTCTCAGGAAGATCTCCGTCTGTAATAGTTCATTGTTGGTAAAACTGGCGAGGTTCACTTCTGAGCCTCGCCGTTAAATTGTCTGAATTGTGTTCTGGCACTACAGGGGCTGCTTCGCCTCTGTCGACGCCACTAACTCATTCTCATTCAGTCACTGGCCCCGGAATCTTCAATCGGCCATACCAGAGGGGCCAGACACAGTGGACAACCAATCACGTGGTCGTTGACACCAAGATTCAATGTGTTGCGCCGATTTTCCATCTCTTCCTTAAACTGCTCATCGGTCATGGTCACCCTCATACCCAGATCGATGAACATATTTGTTACCGATCGGTTGCCAGAGCCCTGCCAGTTACGCGAATCTGGCACATTGTAATTGTCCTCTGTATTATCGAAATAGCCGGTAACATGAAGAATGGTGCCCTTGGGCAACAGCGGTGCATAGTCATCCTCAAAGGGATAGCCTCTCACCCAGTTGTGGTCATAGCCCACGCAGGCCAGAGTCTCGACTGAGTAACCCCAGATTGCTTCTATGCACATACGATCACCCCCGGCATGCAGGTGCGGCTCGAAGGTAATGACCTTGGTGTGTTCATTCAGTACCTGATAAGCATGTAGCTCCTGATCCTTTGCATTACCCTCGACGCTGATATCAAGACCATTTCCATTGATACTGATTGCGCTGTTGTACTTCGGCTCATAATCTTCCGGGTGCAATCTAAAGCCTATCTGCAGATGACCGGTGGTATCACGTCCATTGGAGTGCATGTGCACCGAATCGGTGAAGAAGGCGGAATTGGCTCTTAGTAAGGGACCAGCATCGGGATCGAAGATGTCCCCATTACGGCCGACTTCGTGTACCGGGAAAGTGGTAGATTGACCTGGAATTGTGTTGCCATCCTCGTCCAGTGTCTCCATACGATAGATCATGTGGTGAAAAATCCACAGACCACCCACGGTGTCGGACTCTTCAGCGCCAACACCCACGTCGTTTATTTCCACTATTTCTACAGACTTCACATAGCGGTCTTCTGTCAGACCACTTGGAACGCTGGGAATCTCACCCCACCAATCGGGTCGACCTCTGGCCATGAAGAAATCTTCAGTTTCAACAATCAGGTCTGGCTCGCCCAGTTTCCACTTGGTATTGTCATCGAAAACCAGTGGTTCAGGTGCGTCGGCAGTATTTCCCTTTGGTGAGCCACTGGCCACCCAGGTGGAAATGGCGGCAACTTCGGCTTCGCTTAGGGAAGGGTCATCCTTGAACTGTTGAATGCCCACGTTCTTTTCGGTATACCACGGTGGCATGGCGCCAGGGCGGCTGCGCAGGCCAGTCTTGTACTCAATTAGCCCGGCAAAAGGGGCTACCTCTTCATAGGTAACCATGGGCATGGGAGCCACGCCACCGGTACGATGACAATTCTGGCAGCTACGCTGCAAAATTGGCTCGATATCCTTGTGGAAGGTAACTTCCTGGGCCAGGACTGCTGGTGAAAACACCATACCAGAGAAGGCTAACAACAAGCCTTTGTTAATTAATGTCGAAATTCGCATGTAAATCTCCTAAATGTCTAAACAGGGATTATTCCAGTAGTGCTAATAATGGGATGAAGTTGGAAACCTCAAGTAAGATCCAAGGGGCAATTAGACTCAAATCAGTAATTTAATTCTTCCAGAATATCCACAAACATTGATCCACATCTGATTTTGGGCAGATAAGTCGGGTTTGTGAAACACCATGGGCGCTAAATATCACAATTAAAGGACCTGCGCTTGTTATCGAGCGAGGGAATATCTGCCAGTTCATCAACGAAAATAGCACCGCGCCTGCGAAGCTGATTATTGTTGACGTAGGATAACTAACAGAATTTCTTCGCAGTCACTAACAGGGAGATATGTGGCGGGTGCACTGGTTGGGATTTCCACTACCCGTTTCGCCTTCGATTTTGATGGGGCAGGTGGAGGAACCTCGGTTTTTTCAAGCGACTTTGAGATCCGTGCTCGAGAGAAGTTCGTGAACCTCGATCTCGCTGGAACCCGCGAACATCTCTTCGGGCGCCGGATTTCGATGGGCTTCCGCAAAAGATTCACTCTTAGTCCAAGCCACGAAGTCGTCGAAGTCACGCCACCAGGTCTTGATTAAGTAATAGCCTTGCATATCATCATCGGGGACCAAGCCTCCGGCTGCCATATCCATTTTCATTGGGCGTGGCCGATGGATCTCGTTGCGCAGGAAGCCGGGTTCATTGTCGATCAACCCGGCACGATTACGGAAGCGTTCCTCGAAGGCATCTTCATAACCCTTGGTTACTGGAACCCGGTTGGTTGTAACACAAACATTCATGAGTTTCTCCTCGATGTCCTGCATGATTTATCTTGTGATGGCCAAATTGGTGGGACTACTGCCCATTCCGAGATTATTGGCCGATACGGACGTCCGGCCTGTGACACAGCGCAAATTTCCTGCATTCTGCTATTAATCTAACATTTTGGTACTAACAACGAAATGCGCAGCAGCGCCAGCGGCTATCAAACCCATAATCTGATAACCAGGCGCAACGGTTAATATCAAGTCAAGGTACTCATTAGCATCTGCATACATATATGTGCCAGCATATAACACACAGGCCAGGAAACCGGCAACAACACCTGCTATCGACCACGTTGGCTTGTCACTGGTTCCACGTAAATACCTGAATGAGGCATACAGTGGAATGATGAAAGGCAACAGGACGTAGCCCAGAGAAATAACATAGGCCACCCAATCCTCAGGATCAGACATGCCTATAAACATAAACAGGGCTGCAAGCAGCCATACACTATTTGTAAACAGATAGACGTATTTCACTTAGCCACCCAACGTCCCAGACTTTCATCCTCGTACCCATGCAAAAAAGCTCCTGCCCATTGAGCATATGCCTGATCATCTCTCGTTAATTCGTGCCAATTGCGGCGAATCCTTGTTATATACAGTATTACGCTGAAAATCAGCAAAACACAATCAATGGCCACTATTACTTGCTCAGAGTAACTCTTATATTCTAAATACACCAAACTGTATCTCTTCGATCGCCGTGCTTGGCGATACCGCCTTCTTCGAATACCTTGCTCACTATGAAGCCGACGCTGTTCTGCAGGAATAGCAGTGGGATTATTCCTTGTGCACATAATTCAATTTAAGGGATCTCGAGCCCAATTGCCCTAATTCCTGTATGATTGCGCCGTGCTGTATACAATCATCCGTCTGTCACACTTCCTGGCTATCTTCGTACTGGCTATTGCGCTTGTCATCAATAACATGGTGATCAGTCCTACAATAAGCGATGAAGATGCCAGCAACCTGGTCAAGGTGGACAACATCTTTAGGATAAGCGCTGCTCTGGTAGCTTTATTTGGCTTGGCTCTCTGGCTCTGGGTGGGAAAACCCAGGGTGTTCTACGGGATGAATCTGTTTTTTCAGTTAAAGTTAGGTCTGTTCGCGTTGGCTGCGCTGCTTTCTATCTATCCAACATTCTTTTTCTTCAAGGTCAGAAGAGATGCTACCAGGGAAAATGCCGTACCAGCTTCGGTGCGCCTGCTAATGAGACTGGAACTGCTGCTTCTGGTAATCATTCCCACGCTGGCTTATCTGATGGCTCGTGGAATCGGCTTGAGCATATAACAGTTAATATTAGGTGGCGAACAAAAGTCTTCACGATGTATGCAGTAAACAAATGGGCAGTCTTGAAAGCCATCTCCCAGGCTTGTATTTACTGTTCACTACGCTGCCAGTCGGAGCGCAGTTGGACACGGACCAAAAGGGGACGGAGGCATTAAGTTTCTTAATACTTTCGTCTCCTTTTGCAGCACTGAAACTGGTGGCAGTAGCCCAGGCAGCAGTGTAGTATTGGTGCATGTCATTTCGAATGCGGACGGAGAAAACATCGTGAACCGGACAAAAAACCACCTCAAAACATCACTCAGCATATCCTTTTTCATTGCTGGTTTTTTGGCTATGGCAAGCCTCAACGCGGCATCCATAAGCGGTGAAGTTTCCGGTAGTGGTGGTCCGGAGGCTGGAGTCTGGGTCATTGCCGAGACAGATGATCTCGCTACTAAATTCATAAAAATTGTAGTTACCGACAGTGATGGTAAATTTCTGCTGCCGGAACTGCCAGATGCCAGTTACAGCGTGTGGGTGCGCGGTTATGGCCTGCAGGATTCAACTGCAGTGCAGGCACGGCCAGGAGATAATCTTGCGCTTGAGGCAGACTACCCGATAGATGCGCAACAAGCGGCACAAGTTTATCCAGCGAGTTATTGGTATAGCCTGGTTGAACCACCGTCAGTCGATGAATTCACCAACCCTGGTTCGCAGATCGGGGGAGTCGGTGCTGCCATGCAAAGCCAGGAAGCCTTTGTCGATTCCATGAAACAGAATTGTGAGCTATGCCATCAATTGGGTAATAAATTAACCCGGGAAGTTGGGCACATCCGCTATCAATTCGAATCTACAGTCGAGGCCTGGAGTAACCGGGTGAACTTCGGTCAATATGGCGGCTGGATGAACCGCACCCTGTCTACAATGGGCCGCGAACGCACCATCGCCATGTATGCCGATTGGACCGATCGCATCGCCGGCGGAGAGGTCCCAGCATCGCCACCAAGACCACAGGGAGCAGAGCGTAATATTGTCTTAACCTTGTGGGACTGGGGTAATGACACCTCTTTCGTACACGACGAAATCGTGACAGATAAACGCAACCCCCGAGTGAATGCAAATGGGCCTTTTTATGGCGTATCCGAATCCGATGGCGTACTGGTGGTAGTAGATCCAAACACGCACGTTGCCCGGGAATTTGAAGTGCCAATGCGCACCCGCGGCGAGGCTATTCATGACTTTGTTTCCTCACCTTTTTTTGGCGATGAGGAGATCTTCCGCAGTCAGGCTGCCGCCGATACTCACAACCCGATGATGGATGGCAAGGGCCGGGTGTGGATGACATCACGCGTGCGGATCGAGGCCAACACAGATGCCTGCAAAGCTGGCTCCACAAATTCATCCGCTAATTACTTCCCCCTCAATTCCTCTAGCCGCCATGCTTCTTATTTTGACCCGGATACAGAAGAAATGACTTTGATAGACACCTGCTATTCCACCCATCACTTACAGTTCGCCAGCGATGCCGACGATACGCTCTGGTTCAGCGGTGACACGCAAGCCATTGGCTGGATCAATACCAGGCTCTGGGATGAAACCGGTAATGAGCTTGCTGCACAGGGCTGGTGTCCTACAGTTATCGACACCAATGGAGACGGTGAAATTACCAAGCCCTGGAACGAGCCCGGCCAGTCTCCCGTTGCCGGGCGAGATACTCGCCTCGTGGGTTTTGCCTACGGCATTATTCCCAATCCCCGTGATGGTTCTGTCTGGATTACTCGTACCCAGCCAACACCGGGACAGATACTTCGTCTCGATCCAGGTAGTAATCCCCCATTCACCTGCAAGACTGAAGTCTACGAACCACCATTCGATCTCGAGGATTTAGATCGCGATCAATGGGGTTTTGCACCGCGAGGAATCGACATCGACAGCGAAGGTGTTCTCTGGACAGCGTTGTCAGGTAGTGGTCATATGGCCAGCTTCGATAGAAGCAAATGCGAAGTACTCAGCGGTCCAACTGCTACCGGTCAGCATTGCCAGGAAGGCTGGACACTGTACCGCGCACCGGGTCCAAGAATGAAGGGTGCCGAGTCAGGGGCAGGTGCTGACCATCACTATTACAACTGGGTTGATCAATTCGATACCCTGGGACTGGGCAAAGATACCCCCATTGCCAATGGTACCGGTTCAGATTCCTTATTAGCACTCAATCCAGAGACGGCTGAATGGGTGGTAATGCGTGTACCTTACCCACTTGGTTTTTATTCTCGGGGTCTGGATGGTCGTATTGACGATCCAGATGGGGGCTGGAAAGGCTCCGCTGTGTACGCCGATTTCGGCTCGATTGCTAACTGGCACATGGAAGGCGGTAAGGGTTCTAAATCGAAAATCGTGAAGTTTCAGATGCGCCCAAGCCCGCTGGCTGAGTAAATAGTTGATAGCCGGGGACAAATAGAACAACGTGTGCTGGTGTTTTTTATCCACCAATGACCGACCGTGCTGACTAGTCCAACAGTGCTGAGGAAGAAAGCATGAGACTATTCGCCCTGCGGCTTGCCCGCGACAGGTTTACTTCGATCCTAAGCCTGTTGCTGCTGCTTGGTACTCATGTGGAAGCAGCCGACGGCTGGGTGCTACCACGCACCGAGCAAGGCCAGCCAGATTTTCAGGGTGTGTGGCTCAATGCGACACTTTCGCCGATGGAAAGACCTGCCTCGCAGGCAGGGCAACAATTCCTCTCCGCCGATGAGATCATTGCGCTGGAGACCCGCACCGCGCAGCGCAGAGCCAGTGACGATGCAGCGGCAACGGTGGCAGCGGGGCGCGCTATCGTCAGTTACAATCAGTTCTGGCGGGACTCGGGAGACACCGTTCTCTCCACCGGTCAGACCTCACTGATAGTAGATCCGCCCACCGGATTGGCACCCATCAGGCCGGCAGCAGAACAAATCAGGGACTATAACTTCGCACGTGTGACGGAATCATACCAACACATGACGGTGTGGGACCGCTGTATCACCCGAGGCGTGCCGGGATCCATGCTGCCTGCCGGTTACAACAATGCCTACCGCATCGTACAGACTGAAGAGAACCTCGCCATACTCTATGAAATGATTCATGATGTGCGCATAATTTCTTTAGGTAAACAGCAACATATCGATGAAAAAATTAAACTATGGATGGGGGATTCCGTCGCTCATTGGGAGGGCGACACGCTGGTAGTTGAAACCACTAACTATAATGATCGCGGCATGATCGCTTCCAGTGCGGCAGGCGGAAGATTGAAAGGCGTACCGATCACCGAGGCGCTGCGAGCGGTTGAACGATTCACCCGAATCAGCGAGGACACCATCATCTGGGAAGTCACCGTTACCGATCCGGAAATTTATACGCAACCCTTCACCATCTCGATGCCACTAACCCGGGATGATGACTATGTCATGTATGAATATGCCTGCCACGAGGGTAATCATGCGGTGCCCAATATTTTGCGCGGTGGTCGGGTTGCCGATTAAGCGGGGGGACACTGATAACTTAACAACTTAATTTTTATTTGATTTAAGGTTAAAGACAATCATTCAGCTATTAAGTTGTTAAGTTATCAGTGTCCCCTTAGAGGCTCTGAATTTGCATCAGTTTCTCTTGCAAAGCGGACAGGGCGCCGGACATATCCTTTTCCTTGCTGCGTTCCTTGTCGACCACAGCATCGGGTGCGTTGGCGATAAATTTTTGGTTGCTTAATTTCTTGCTGACTGCAATGAGCCCGGTTTCCAGTTTGTTTATTTCTTTTTCCAGGCGGGTCTTCTCCGCTTCGGCATCGATCAGTCCAGCCAGGGGAACGAGAATCTCCAGTTTTCCATAAAGCTGGGTAGCTGCGGCAGGAGGTGTTTGCCCGGATTCCAGCCACTGGATCGAGTTTAATTTTGTCAGCTTCCGCAGGTATTGCTGATAATTATCCAGACAGCTTTTATCATTATCGATTCCCTTATGCAGAAAGACATCGATAGGTTTCGCGGGTGAGATATCCATCTCGCCACGAATGTTGCGAATTGCAATGACGACGCCTTTAATCCAGTCAATATCCATTTCGGCATCAGAGTCGATGTTTTCCTCAGCATAGGTCGGATAAGGCTGCAACATGATGCTGTCACCTGTTATATCAAGCAGCGGTGCGACTCGCTGCCAGATTTCTTCGCTGATGAACGGCATAAAGGGGTGCAGCAGTCGCAGGCTTTTTTCCAATACGCTAATCAGGACAAAGCGGCTGGCCTGTGCCTGTGCCGGATTGGACTCCTCATCCCATAACACGGGTTTTGATAATTCCACGTACCAGTCACAATACTCATTCCAGAAAAACTCATGCAGTGCCTGGGAGACCAGATCGAAACGGTAGTTCTCCATGTTGTGCTGCACAGTTTTTGTGGTTTGTTCGACGCGGGAAAGAATCCATTTGTCTGCAACGCTCAAATGCTGATTATCGGGATTGAATTCGATGTGTTTCTCTTCAGAATTCATTAACACATAACGGGCCGCATTCCATATCTTATTACAAAAGTTGCGATATCCTTCCGTCCTGCCAAGGTCGAACTTGATGTCCCGGCCGGTTGATGCAAGCGAATAGAAAGTAAAGCGCAGGGCATCCGTCCCGTAGCCGGTGATGCCTGTCGGGAATGAATCTCTGGTGTGTTTTTCAACCTTTTCCTTTAGCTGAGGCTGCATCATGTCAGCCGTGCGTTTTTCTATAAGTTCTTCCAGCGAGATGCCATCGATCAGGTCAATCGGGTCAAGTATATTGCCTTTCGATTTTGACATCTTCTGACCGTGTTCATCCCGCACCAGGCCGGTTATATAAACCTCCTTAAATGGGATCTCGCCAGTAAATTTCAGCGTCATCATGATCATGCGAGCGACCCAGAAAAAGATGATGTCAAATCCGGTTACTAATACATCCGTGGGATGGAAGCGATCAAAATATTCTGTGTCGTCCGGCCAGCCAAGTGTAGAGAAGGTCCATAGGGCTGAAGAGAACCAGGTATCCAGAACATCTTCATCTTGAACCAGCGCGAGGCTTTCTTCCAGTTGGTGTTTTTCCCGTATCTCGGCTTCGCTGCTCCCTACATAGATGTTTCCCTCATCGTCATACCAGGCAGGAATGCGGTGACCCCACCAGAGTTGGCGGCTGATACACCAATCCTGAATGTTACGCATCCAGGCAAAATAGGTGTTTTCCCAGTTTTTGGGTACGAACTTGATGTCACCGTTTTCTACTGCTTCGATTGCCGGCTCTGCTAGTGATTGCACTGCCACATACCACTGGTGGGTAAGATAGGGTTCGATAATTACACCGCTACGATCGCCGCGTGGGACCTTTAGCTTGTGCGGTTCTATCTCAGCCAACAAGCCGAGTGCTTCAATATCGACGATGACTTTTTCACGTGCATCAAATCGATCCAGCCCCTGATAGGGTGGCGGCGCATTCTCGTTGAGTTTGGCGTTTTCGGTGAGGATGTTAATGATTTCCAGATCGTGGCGCTGGCCAATCTCGTAGTCGTTGAAATCATGTGCGGGCGTAATCTTGACACAACCCGTACCAAATTCCTGGTCCACATAATCATCAGCGATAATTGGAATCTTGCGATCACAAAGTGGCAGATCCACGAATTTGCCAACCAGATTCCGGTATCTTGTATCGTCCGGATGGACGGCAACCGCCGAGTCCCCCAGCATTGTTTCAGGCCGGGTCGTGGCTATGATTATGTAGGTGTCACCCTCTGCCGTGGTTGCACCATCGGCAAGCGGGTAGCGAAAATGCCACAGCGAACCATTTTCCTCCTCGGAGACAACTTCCAGGTCCGATATGGCGGTGTGTAACTGGGGATCCCAGTTTACTAACCGGTTGCCACGATAGATCAGGCCCTCGTCATAAAGATCTATGAATACTTTTTCAACCACGGCAGATAATTGCTCATCCATGGTGAATCGTTCCCGCGACCAATCCAGCGAGGAGCCGAGTCGGCGCAGTTGCCGGGTAATGATGCCGCCGGATTCTTCCTTCCAGTCCCAGACTTTTCGGATAAAAGCGTCACGGCCAACTTCCAGGCGACTGGTCCCGGCCGCGTTCAATTGGCGCTCAACAACCATTTGGGTAGCGATGCCAGCATGGTCAGTCCCCACCTGCCACAGCGCCTGGTGGCCCAGCATGCGGTGGTAGCGGGTTAATGCATCCATGATGGCTTGCTGGAAGCCGTGTCCCATATGCAGGCGACCGGTGACATTGGGCGGCGGAATTACAATGCAATAGGGTAGGCCATCACCCTGTGGCGCAAAATAGCCCTGCGCCTCCCAGGTTTTGCACCATTGGTCTTCCAGTTGCTGAGGTTGATAGGTCTTGTCCATGAGCCTGTACTTGGGAATTTATTCAGGGTGCAATGCAAGCTGTTTAAGCAGCAGTTAAAAAGCTGAATTTTGAGAAGGCGCAAGTATACATGAAGCAGATGATTTTGTCGGTGCCTGCCCATGCAAAATAAGGGCGCTACTGGGGGTAGGAGGTAGTCTCGTAGCCTGCATTTTGAAAAAAACGGTAGTCCTTTCTGCCCTGTGTCAGACTTTCCCCATCGTTCAGTATTATCTCGTTAATATGTGAAAATCGATTGTGGAATTCATAGATGGTATCTGCCAGGTTTATCAATACATCACCCGATTTCACTTCGATTGAACCATAAGCAATAGTGATTTTCTCCGCAGGATCTTGCCCGGCCTCGAACAAGCAGTGGGGTAGAAAAGCCGTGGGTTTGTATTGCCACAGAAGCTCATCCATATGCTTCGCCTGTTGGGCTGACTCGGTGTTGATGTGCACGCGGTTGCCCAGAGAACAGGCTTTTTCAGTCAAACGGCAGGCAAACTGCTGACGGGCAGCACTGGTCGATTCTTGCAACGGGTAGAAGTTAGCTTTTGGCATTAACCCTGGTCGAGGTACTAGGCTTTCTGATTGAGCAGATGCTCCATCAGCAGGGAAACCGGTCTTCCAGTAGCGCCTTTTCTTACACCGGAATTCCACGCACTGCCGGCAATGTCCAGATGGGCCCAATGGTATTTTTCAGCAAATCGGGAAAGAAAACAGCCTGCTGTTATAGTGCCCGCTCTGGGACCACCGATATTGGCGATATCGGCGAAGTTACTTTTCAACATGCTTTGATACTCATCCCAAAGGGGTAATTGCCAGGCCGGGTCCAGGGTTTTTTCGCCGCATTGTCGCAGCGACTTGGCCAGCGCATCATTATTGCTAAGCAGCGCGGTAACATGCGAACCGAAGGTTGCTACAGCGGCGCCGGTGAGTGTTGCAATATCCACCACAGTTTTTGGTTTGAAGCGTTCCACATAACTCAGCGCATCGCATAAGACCAGGCGTCCTTCAGCATCGGTATTGAGTATTTCAATAGTCTTGCCAGACATGCTCGTTACAATATCGCCCGGTTTTGTTGCTTTGCTGCCCGGCATGTTTTCTGCAGCTGCAACCACACCAATTACATTGATGGGCAGTTTTAATTCTGCAACGGCACCCATGGTTGCTATGACGCTGGCGGCGCCACACATATCAAATTTCATTTCATCCATGGCACTGCCGGGCTTCAGACTGATTCCGCCCGTGTCGAAGGTGATGCCTTTGCCAACCAATACATGGGGTTTGCTCTGTGTGTTTGCACCTTTGTGCTGCATCACGATTAGCCTGGCCTCTTCGGCTGAGCCGGAGCTCACAGAGAGCAGGGAACCCATGCCCAGGCGCTGCATTTGTTTTTCAGTTAAAACTCTGGTTGTAATTGAGCGATGGCGCTTATCCAGATTTTGGGCTTGTTTTGCCAGATAGCTGGGTGTACAGATATTTCCAGGCAGATTGCCCAGCTGTTTGGCGCGATTGACTGCTCTGCCGACAGACTGGCCTCGTTTCAGAGCCGCTTCGGCACTCTTGCGCCGACTTCCTGAGGGAGGAGCGACACTGATGGCCTTGGTAGGTACGGGTTTATTCTTTTTACTTTTGGTTGTGTCGTAGCGATAACTCACATCTTCGCTATCCCGGGCAACGCGGCTGATTAGCCAGGCCGAATCACGATCGCTAACTTTCACACTGGCTAACGCAAAGTGTGCGTTAGAGGCATTACTTTTATATAAGGCCTTCGCTCCTGCCCGCAGTAATTTACTGGCGCTCTTGCCGTTAAATTTCTTTTTATCGCCACCACCGAGTAGCAGTACGCGCCTGGCATTTATTCCTGCAACACCATGCAGAAACAGACTTTCACCCAGCTTACCGGCGAAATCGCCGGAGCGCAGGAGCTTGCTAATGGCCTTACTACTCACGCCGTCGATGGCCCTGGCTTCTTCACTCGGCGTGGCTTTGTTCCAGACAATGACGGCCACACAATCGGTACTGATTTTTTCTGCAGAGCTGGATTTAATTGAAAACTTCATGATGCTAGTGTTCCTCGATATCGAGGGGATAATCCTAAAGATATTCAGACACTTAAGCAATAGCAGCTAAGTTTTCCGGGAACTTGGCTGCGCTTTGACAAACTCGCTGACGGGACTGTTTGGCTGCCAGGTGGAAAGTTCAGCCAATTTTGAACCAAATCCGGAAAATACTGTCACAGTCTATTAACTGGCTAAAATGATTCGCCGTTGGAGCCCACATGCCAAGAATTAAAATAAGTACCCCCGAACGATTTCTGTTCGGCATGGAGCGCACCGTGGGCATCAGTGACGTCAACTACGCCAAGCATCTGGATAGCGTGGCAATGGTGAATATCCTCCACGAAGCCAGGCTACAATTCCTCGCCAGTCTCGGTCTCACCGAGGCAAATATCTACGGTCTTGGCATGGTGGTGACAGATCTTGCTGTGGATTATCGGACTGAATCCTTTGCCAATGATTTGCTTATCATTGATGTCGGTGTAGGGAAATTTAACCGCTATGGTTTTGATATCGGATTTCAGGTAACCAACAGTGCCCTTGAAACAATAGTTTGCAACGCAAAAATGGGAGTCGTATTTTTTGACTTTGACAAGCGAGCTATTGCGCCAGTTCCAGAGGCGTTCAAATCCCACGTCGGTCTGCCCGAATCACGGGTTGCCTGATCATCACCAGTGGCTTAGTTGCTAACTTTCGCCAGAAACTTCAAGTAAACTGACGGTACAACATCGTAAGGTGCCTTAAGTTTTGATTATATTTCGTTATCTCAGCAAGCAAATACTTCAGGCAGTGACGGCAGTGACCCTGATTTTACTGGTGGTGGCACTCACCAGTCGCTTCATTCAATACCTTAGGCAGGCCGTGGCCGGAGAGCTCGCTTCGGATGTGCTGCTGTTGCTGATGCTCTATCGTCTGCCGGAATTTTTCCTGGTTATCCTACCACTGGCACTGTTTCTGGGCATTTTGCTGACTTATGGCCGTATGTATGCAGAAAACGAAATGGTCATATTGAGCTCCAGCGGTTTAAGTCAGATTCGTCTGTTAATGCTGACACTGGGCAGTTCGGCAATCGTAGTGTTACTGGTGGCCATTCTCAGTCTGCAGCTCGCGCCCTGGGGAATCAGAAATATCGAACAATTGAAGCTAAATCAGGAACAGTTAACAGAAATAGATCTAATCGTCGCCGGGCAGTTTCAGTCATTTGGAGGCGGCAACAGGATTACCTATGCTGAACGAATAGATACGGAGGGAAGTGGGGGGCGGCAACTGGGAAACGTCTTCGTTGCCGTTGGCGAGCAGGCAGTAGAAGGAGCGGGAGAAAAGATGAGAGTAATTGTTGCAGAGTCAGCCCATCCGGAAATCGATGCCGAAACAGGTGCCCGTTTTATGCGATTGGAGAACGTGTACCAATATGACGGCATACCTGGCGCGGCAGATTACACGATAGGGCAGTCCGATGTGCAGTCCATTCTGCTGCCTGAGCCAACCAGTTTTGCACCCATCATCGAAGAGAAGGCGCTGACAACGGCAGAATTAATTGGTTCCTCCGATCCAGCGCACCGGGCAGAATTGCAATGGCGAATTTCCATACTACTACTTATTCCTATTATTACTTTCATTGCTGTTCCCCTGAGCCGGGTCGAACCAAGGCAGGGTCGCTACAGTAAGTTGATGCCAGCGGCGCTACTTTATGCAAGCTACTACATCATGCTGCAATTTTCTGGCGATATGGTAGCGGATGAAAATCTGTCGCCAGCTATCGGCATGTGGTGGATTCATGGGCTATTTTTGGTCATCGGCGTAGCGATATACAGATCCTGGGGATTCGCTAATCTCTTGCCTGGAAGAGCTGTAACATGAAGATGCTGGATCGCTATATCATGAAATCTGTGCTGTTCTCCATGATCGTGGTGACTGTCATAATCATCTCGGTGGATCTGGTGTTGTCCCTAGCAGATGAATTACCTGGCAGCGATGGCAACTATTCAATGCTTAACGCCTTATGGTTTGTTGTCCAGACCACTCCAACCAGCATTTACGAATTGCTGCCCTTTTCAGCGTTAGGCGGCGCTCTAATCGGCCTGGGAGTGCTGGCCTCGAATAACGAACTGGTGGTCATGCAGGCCGCAGGTATACAGACCTGGCGTATCGTCTGGTCAGTCATGAAACCCACACTGGGGGTAATGATTCTCAGCCTGGTGCTTGGCGAGTACATAGCGCCCGGTTTGGAGCAGGTCGCGCAGAGTAACAAGGCCTTGCAGCAAAGTGGAGAGGATACTATTAATTCCGATCAGGGCAACTGGCGCAAGATCGGCAATGAGTTCATTCATATCAATGCCATCGCCCCCGGCGGTGAATCGCTCTTTGGCATTACTCGCTACGAAGTTGATGACAGCCGGCAAATAGTGGCTAGTAGTTTTGCCGAGTCAGCCCGCTATATATCCGCCACAGAACGTACGGCCAGTTATTGGCGATTAGGCAATGTCCGCAAGACTCGCATTGAGCCAGGGAACTTAACAGCAGAGAATTACCCGCAGGAAGACTGGCAGATTGATCTCTCTCCCGAATTACTGAGTGTATTACTCG
>Ga0187833_10001426_pt1 | contig 27385 bp, 21 predicted proteins | sample ETNtaG_37_FD_167968 | JGI IMG/M metagenome (GOLD analysis project Ga0187833, IMG submission 167968) | Marine microbial and viral communities from oxygen minimum zone, Eastern Pacific Ocean - ETNP2014_SV_400_PacBio MetaG (Illumina Assembly) | ecosystem: Environmental > Aquatic > Marine > Hypoxic...
ATGCCACGGCATCACCAGGCGCTCTACTATGAGTACCAACAAGTAAAAAGTAATTCCCATGAAACACGCTACCATAATTGCAGACCACGCCTCGGCGAAGTGGAACAGCGCTGCTTGCTGCGAGATGTACACCCCCAGTGCTTCCCGCGTCCCTCCAAAGTATTCGCTGACGATGGCACCGATCACGCTCAAAGTGCTCCCAATTTTAAGTGCGCTGAACAAATATGGCAATGCATTCGGGATGCGCAACTTCAAGAGCACAGTCCGTTCGTTCGTGGCATAGGACCGCAGCAGCTCGAGGGCGTCAGGGTCTACCTGCCGTAGCCCACGTACAGTATTGATCATGATTGGGAAAAACACGATCAGGGCCACGATGCTCATCTTCGAGAATGGGTTTGTTATGCCAAACCAGTTGTTCATAATTGGTGCTAGGGCGATGATTGGCGTTGAATTGACAGCAATCGCGAACGGCATGACCCCTTCACTGATCAAAGTCCAGCGCGCGGTTGCCAAGGCGATGCCAATCCCCAACACGCTTCCGATTGCAAAACCACCCACTGCTTCGCGCATTGTGAACAAGCCGGCGGGCAGGACGACAAGAAATTGATCTTGAAACGTCGCGCCAATCACGGAGGGCTTCGGCAGCAAGAAGCCTTCGATACGAAAGATGATAACTACCGCTTCCCAAGCTAGCAAGCCTAGCAACAACAAGCCGATAGCCGGCAATAGGCGACGAAAACGCTGGCGGTGAGCGCTGAGAATTGAATGTGGAAAGTTGAATGTTGTCTCTGTCGCTGTCATATCGTCCCGTTTCTACTTGTAACCTTCAACATGAGACTTTCCGCTTTCCCCAGCCCGCAAACATTCGCGTACTTCCGTGAGTCTCTCAAAGAAACGTGGGTCTTCGCGCGTTTCAAATCCTCGGGGGCGTGGCAGATCAATATCAATTATGGCATGGATCCGTCCCGGCCTAGCGGACATAACCACCACTCGGCTAGAGAGAAATACCGCTTCGGGGATGCTATGGGTTACAAAAATCACTGTTGTCGAGGTCTGGCCCCAGATATTCAGCAGTTCCAGCTGCATACGTTCGCGCGTCATCTCGTCCAGAGCTCCAAATGGCTCGTCCATTAGCAAGATGGCTGGCTCGAAGGCTAAGGCACGTGCAATCGCGACGCGCTGCTGCATGCCGCCGGAAAGCTGCCAAGGATAATGGTTGGCAAACTCCTCGAGCTGTACTAAGCGCAGCATCTTGGCCGCACGTTTTTCACGATCATCATGCGAATAGCCCATTACCTCAAGTGGAAGCTGCACATTCTTGTTGACTGTACGCCAATCGTAAAGAGTCGCATCTTGAAACACCATTCCGTAATCACGATCAATCCGAGCCTGTTTGGAGTGCTTTCCGTTTACTTTCACCCCGCCGCTAGTGGGGGTAATTAAATCCCCGATTAGCCGCAGTAAGGTGCTCTTGCCGCAACCCGATGGGCCAATCAGAGTGACGAACTCACCGGGATAAACTTCTAGCTCAACATCCTTTACAGCCTGTACGCGGTCGGTACCACCCTCGTTAAAGACTTTGGTTGCACCTTGAATTGAAACGACGGGATTATTTTCGTTCAAGAGATCATCTCCCGTGCATTATTCATCGAGCCGGCGCGTTGCAGGAATCACGCGGCGCTCAATCTGCACAATCAGGCTAACAAAAAGAATCCCGAGCAGCGCCGCAAAAAGAATCGACGCAAATAGCTTTTCAGGGCCGCTGACATAATAGTACATGAAAGTGAGCAGCGCACGCCCTAGGCCTTCTGCTACCCCGCTGGGAAGTTCGCCGACAATAGCTCCTATAACGCTGGCGGTAGCCGAGACTTTCAGCGCGGTAACAATATATGGCAGCGCAGCCGGCACGCGCAGTTTCCACAATACCTCCCATTTGGTCGCCGCATAGGAGCGCATGAGTTCAACTGCTGTCGGGTCTGGAGAACGCAGGCCACGCAGCGTATTGATCGTGACTGGAAAGAAAGTCAGGTACGCTGAAATGATAGATACAGACCCCCAGGTGGGCCAGTTGAGGCGGCTGCCCCAGATGACGATCATGGGAGCAATTGCTAGCAACGGCACTGTCTGGGAGGCCACGACGTATGGCATAAAGCCTTGCTCGAGCAGCGTCGAGTGAACAAATGCCACACCCAATGCAAAGCCGATCACACTTCCGACCACAAAACCTAGCGCCGCCTCGCGCCAGGTAAAAAGAGCAGACTTTGTAAGGATTATCAGGAGGACATCCTCTCCACCGCGCCGCGCCGGCCGAAAGAGCGCCTGAAAGATGTCCCAAACATGGGGCATCGAGGTGTCATCAGAGCGTATCGGCAATTCAAAACCTGTAAACGGCACTTTGTTGCCGGTCGCCGCACCAAGCGCCTTGTAGCCCTCCCACACAGCAATCAACACGATTACGATAGTCAAGAACGCAAACACTGGTCGCAGCCGCCGAACAATCATCTGACCAGAGGCCATAGCATTTTGGTTCGATTGGAGCATGTTACTCATCAGGTTGGCGCCAAGAGCGACTGTGGCACAGCAAAATAGCGTCGTTGTCCGACCCCAGCAACAACGCTATAGACATGATCCGGTTGCATTGTTGTTACGAAACCCGCCAAGGCATCTGCCCCAGATGTGTGACCAATTGCCATAATGCGGCGGGCTGCCCGCACTACGGCTGGGACCTTTCCGACAAACAGTTCGTCTACGAACGCGTGCCAGCGTTGGCCAGTTTCCCCTCGCGCTGCTGCCCAGAGCCAAGCTGCAGACAGTTGCGTTGTGCGTGGCGCTGCCACGCCCGCAATCATTTCGGACAATTCTGCTGCTTTCTCAGGCCAATTGGTGGCCCACAATGCGTGCAGCGCGCCGATCAGAAAATCATCCCCGGACGGGGTCAGCCCGCCTCCTAACCCAGCCAGAGCACGAGCGCCGGCAACAACCTGGCGACGATTGCCCTCGGCCAGTCCGCCGGAGAACTGCATAATCGCGTCGGCCGCGGTGACAGCAGTTTGGAAAGTGGCTTGCCAGGGATTCTTCAGGAGGGTCGCCATACTCCCATCCGGAGCTTCGACCCGCAAGAGGGTCCGCACACTTGGAAGACCCGCCACAATTCTTTTCGGGCCAGCCACCAGCCTTTCCCAGGCTGGCCTCGGCTGCCAGAGAGCCGCTTTACTGAAATCGACCATCAGCGCGTCGACACGCAGTTTCTTACCTAGAACGGACGCCGTGGCGCCAGCGGCCACAATCTGCTGAAAGCTTTTCGGAGCATCTGCAAGCACCATCGCAAAGGGCCCGCCGCCGATTTCTGGTGCAACAACTGAGAGGAACTGTCCCCGCATGTTGACTAGGTTGAAGGCACGCTCAAAACTTCCATCAACGCGGGCATGATTCGTGCTCGCTAGCCAGTCCCCCACTGCTGGTGCCTGTGACGCCGCAATCAACCGCAAACTACTTCCCCGCCTCAACAATCTCCCATAATCGCCCCGGACTCAATGGAATCTCCAGTATCTCAAAATCTCGATCCCAAAGTGCATCTTCGATTGCCTGCGCGAACAGTGCCCCAACCGGAATCGCGCCCGCTTCGCCCGCACCCTTAGTTCCCAGCGGGTTGAGCGGCGAGGGGGTGGCAACATGATCGGTTTCGACGCGCGGCACATCCAGCGCAGTGGGCAGCAGATAATCCATCAACGAAGCATTCAGCAATTGACCGCTCTCATCATACATCAATTTCTCGTAGAAAGCATTGCCAATACCCTGTGCTACGCCGCCTTGAATTTGCCCGGCCAGAATCAGCGGATTGATCACTTCTCCGCAATCGTGCACCACTACATATTTTTGGATGTCCAGCAGCATGGTTTCAGGATCAATTTCTATGATCATAGCGTGGATGCCATTGGCTGTTGCGCCGCGTTCCGGCCCGAAATAATTGGTGGATTCCAATCCCGGCTCGCTGCCCGGATTCACCGCGCCACGCAGTGGATTTGCCGCCTGCGCCAATTCTCCCAACGATACGCTGCGCTCGGGGTCATCCTGCACGCGCGCCGTGCCCCCTACCAGCTCGACCGCTTCTTCCTCCGCATCCAGCACTTCAGTCGCCAGTTTCAGCGCTTTCCCACGTACATCGCGGGCAGCTTCGTTGAAGGCATTGCCAGCCACCACTGCGCCACGGCTGGCAAATGTGCCCGCGCCCCAGTGAAACTGGTCGGTGTCACCGGTGACAATATCGACATTGGCGACATCCACGCCCAGCTGGTCGGCAACAATCTGGGCAAAGCTGGTGAAATGGCCCTGCCCCTGCGTACCCACGCCAGTCACCGCTGTCACCTTGCCGCTGGCCTGCACCTGCACGCGCGCGCCTTCATAAGGCCCGATGCCGGTACCTTCCACATAAGCGACTATGCCTAAACCCACATAGCGCCCCTCGGCGCGCAAACGTGGTTGAGTGTCGCTGGCAAATTCAGCATAGCCAATCAGGTCGAGCGCCTTTTGCAGCGCTGGTTCGTAGTTGCCGCTGTCATAAACCAGCGGAGCGAAATCCTGATAAATGATTTCGTTATCATAGGGGAATTGATCAGGGGGAATAAAATTGCGGTGGCGGATTTCAGCGCGATCGATCCCCAACTCTCTGGCTGCCAGATCGAGTAAGCGCTCCATCACAAAGACCCCGTGCTGCCGCCCAGCCCCGCGATAGGGCGTGACAATCGGGCGATTGGTGAAAACCGCGTTGAATTCGCTGTAATAATTGGGGACGTGATATGGGCCCAACAGCGTGCACTGGCTATTGATCGGCACAGTCAGCCCATATGGCGCATATGCGCCCGCATCGTGCAGAAAAGTGTCCCACACGCCGAGGATGCGTCCATCAGCATCAACCGCAATTTCAGCTGTATGATTCTGGCTGCGCTCCTGAGTGGTGGCGACAAAATTCTCGGCGCGGTCTTCGATCCATTTCACCGGGCGATCCAGCTGTATCGCTGCCCATGGCGTTAGCACTTCTTCTTGATAAAACATCATAATCTTGGGGCCAAAGCCGCCGCCGACGAACGGCGCGATCACGCGCACCTGATTCTCGGAAAGCCCTAGCATCGCTGCCAAACCATTGCGAATCGGGATAGGCGCCTGCGTGGTATCCCAGATGGTCAAGCGCTGCCCCCGGTGGTCCCACTGCGCCACGATGCCGCGATTTTCCATAGCCGCAGCCGTACCATGATCGTAGAAAAACTCACGCTTGATGACGGCGGCAGCTTCTTTTTTTGCAGCCGTATAATCACCTTTGGTCTGCACCACATGGGTGCACAGGTTTGAGCCAAGATCGTCGTGTACCAGCGGACTGCCCGCCTCCAACGCGGCTGCCAGATCGGAGACGACCGGCAGCGGATCAAAATCCACCTCGATATCTTGCAGTGCGTCTTCTGCGATATAGCGGTTTTCAGCCACCACCATCACGATCGGCTCGCCCGCAAAACGCACTTTATCTTTTGCCAACGGCACCTGAGTGGCCCGGTTAAATTCCATCCCTTCGATAGGTGGAGGCGGCACCAGCAAAGGGCCGGGCTGCCAGTAATCCCCCAGGTCGGCAGCGGTATAGGCTGCCAGCACGCCCGCGCGCGTCAGCGCTTTGGAAACGTCAATACTCAAGATACGCGCGTGGGCGTACGGGCTACGCAGGAAGGCAGCATGTGCCATTTCCGGCAGTTGCACGTCATCCACAAATAGCGCTTGCCCAGTGAGTAGACGGGGATCTTCATTGCGGCGGATGGGTTGTCCGAAAAATTGTGTTGCTGCCATGCTGCCTTCCTTTGCTTATTCTTTGAATGCCACGAACCGCCCCCAACAGGAAGCCAGTTCCATACCTTTTTGCACAAAGCAGCCGATGAAATAGCGCCCACTTTGCATGTGCGCCAGCGCGCTGCCCAAGTTTTCCGCATGGACAACGCTTTTGGGGAACAGATTCAGGTGCATGTCCTGATAGTATTTGTCCAGTGGGTACACCTCGTCCCAGTCTTTGCCAAATTTATCGATCAGTTTCTGGTTGGCTTCTTCAAATGTTTTAGGGTGGAAAACGCGCTGGATTGTGTTCATTGGATGTTCCATCGCCACGCAATCTATGCCCAGCCATTTGATTTTCTTTTCGAGACACCAATCGGCAAAATCTGGCGAGGGGCCGGGGTGTCTGATCATATAGCGGAACTCATTCGAATCCGGGCTGTTCCAGCCATATTTGTGGTAGCCGGTCTTGATGATCAGAATATCGCCCGCTTGCACATCCACCACAGCTTCGATCATCTCGGGTGTGTACACACTGGTATCGCTGACTACATCGGAAATATCGGCGACGGCGCCGGGGCCGATCCAGTAATCGAGCGGGGTCTCCCCGATGGTGCGGCCGCCTCCATGGAAATGCTTTTCGCCATCCATGTGCGTGGCAAGGTGAAAGCTAGCGCGGCAGTGGGCGTTGTTGCGTCCCAGCCCAAAGTATTGCCCACCGACACGTTTGGTGTAGTTGATACTCAATGGAATGTAGTTAGCCCATTGGGGTGTCTGCACGCTGAAGGGCAGCGTCATATCCAGCATTTCCGCCGAATGCATCATCGCGAAAAATTCATCTGCGCTCAAGTTGGCGGGAGGCTGCAATGCCACCGCCCGCGACCAGGCTGACTCAACTTCCATAAAGGGTACAGGTTGAATCATCACCCACGCGCGTTGATTACTGAGTTCGTTGATTTGCCCGCCCAACGACTCGGCCAGCAGTAGCCCGGCTTTAGGCACGGTGATATGGGTCAGTTCATAATACTCTTCTTGCGGAAAGAGTTCATCCCAAGTTTTTCCGTGCATCGCCTGAAGCTTTGCTTCGGCTTTCTCAAATTCGCGCGTGTGCATGTAGCGCAGATTAGTATTCATCGGATGCTCGGCACAACCGCAATCAACGCCAATCAGCTTCAGCTTCATATCCAGCGCCCACTGGAAGAATTCCGGCGCGGGGCCAGGATGCCGCAGATAGAAGCCAAATTCTTTGCTTTCAATGCCACCTTGGGCGGCATCATTGTATACATCCGGCTGATCCCAGCCATACTTATGGTAGCCGGTGTTGATAATCAGAATATCGCCTGCTTTAACCTCCGCTCGGCTAGTGATCATTTCCGGAGTGTATAAACTGTAATCAGAAACCGCATCCGAGATATCCACAATCACGCCTTCACCACACAGGTCAGCCAGTGGAATATCAGCGATGGCGCGCTCGCCGGAATGAAAGGCGCGCTGCCCCACCAGATGCGTGCCGGTATTGTTGCTCCATTCGATTAATTGACCATTAGCCCCCTGTCCCCCGATAAAAGAGCCGGTCACCCGTTTGAAAAACTGCACCTGCAAGGGCATCTCTCCGGGCCAGGGAGGCGTGAAGATACTCATTGCCTGTGTCAGGTCGAACCATTTTGCGTTGCTCATCAAGTTGATGAATTCTTCGCCTTGCATTGTGTTCTCCTTTCCTTTTCGAGTGCGGCGTGCCGTGCCCCTACTCTCTTTACGCCAGCTCGTATTGTTCGGCACATGCTATCAATGCTTCTTCAAACACGTTCATCGGCGGACGCACCAGCCCGGCGCCGACCTGCCCGACCCCGGCATCTTTGTGCGCGATACCGGTATTGATGCGCGGGGTGATACCCAGCTCCACCACTTTACGAATGTCCACGCCAGTCGGCGTGCCGCGGAAATCGAGGGGAGGGATGGTAAAGTGCTCATGTTCAGCAACCGTGATCTCATACATTTCCAGGGTGGCATTGATAGCATCCTGGGGTGTGCCGCTGACAAAAGTGACGATTGCCGGTGCAGTAGCCATAGCAAATCCACCGATGCCGGCTGTCTCGGTGATGGTGCTATCGCCAATATCACCGCTGGCATCCTCGGCGGTAAAGCCGGGGAAGTACAACCCATCCGGCTGCCCGACCGGCCCGGTGAACCAGCGTTCCCCCAGCCCGCTAACACGAATGCCCAGTTCGGTGCCATTGCGTGCCATCACCGTCATCACCGTGCTGCCCTCCACGCCGTGCCCGGCATCGGCCATGGCTTTACAGGCTGCCATTACCGGGTTGAGTACACTGAGAGCGTTATCGCCCAGAAACTGTAGCACTTCAGAAGCGACGGTTTTATCGTTCGCCACCTGCGCGATTAGCGGCGCAAGTTTTGCGGTAAAGAGAATGGAGCCGGCTTTGTTGCGATTGTGACCTTCGTCTCCCATATGCAATGATTCGGCGAGCAGTGCGCGTATATCCAGACCTTTTTCGCTGGCTGCCAGCGCCCGTGCCAGCATCGGGCCCATCACATCATCCATCCAGCGCAGCTTAGCGATAACTTCCTCGCTATAAGCTCCGTAGCGCAACACCTTTCCATAGCCTTCATTCAGGTTGCAATAAGCCTTGTTGCCGTGCGTGACGTTTTCCACTTCATATACTTTCATAGATGCCGTAATCACGCCGGCCATCGGGCCGACGCTGCTGTGCTCATGACAGGGTGAAAATTCGATTTCGCCGGTTTTTACCATGCCCACAGCAGCAGTTTCATCTTCTACCAGCCCCTCAAAAATCAGCCCACCGATTACCGCGCCGCGCATCGGGCCCGACATCTGCTCCCATTCAATCGGGGGGCCAGCGTGCAACAGCAGGTTATCTTTCATGCCGGGGATCACATCGCGAGCAGTGGCGACACCGGTCAGAACCGGGCGTGCCGACATCATGCGTTCGACAGCAGTGGTGTTTACCTGATCAATGTTTGGGGTAGTCAAAATAATCTCCTGTCAACTTTTCATCTTCGCCAAAATAGACATCAATTTCTCATTGCCCTGCGCCGGGGGCCGCCAATCGACATGGATTGCCGCCGCGCCCTGCCCGGTCAAGCTTTCGTAAAAAGATTCCAACCCGATGTTGATTGCATCCAGCGGCTGTGAAAAAGCATTCAGAGCAACCGGCGCAATATCCCTATCGGCATTCGGGTTCAAAGCAGCAATGATCTGCCCCACATAACTGGCGGCTGCTTCGGTGCACATTTCCACGCGCGCACCTGCATGCCGTAATTGCTCGATCTGCGTGGCGGTATCTTGCGGGTCATTTTCAGAACCCAGCGCAAGAGCCACAACTTCCAGCTGTCGGCCCTCCGAGCGGGCTGCTGTTTTGGCTGCAGAAATCGCCGGTCCGAGTTCAGCAACCGGGTTTGGGTGAGCGCCATCGCCAAGCACCACATCCAGCAAGATAACAGCGGTTTCTGGGTCTGCAGCTTCTTGCTGCAGCCGGCGCAGGCGCAAATCATTATCCATCATCGGGTGCAGCCGCCCAACGGTAAATTCATCTTCACCCAGATCGACAATTGTATGTTCCTGACTGATCGCCGAGTCAGGCAAGCGGTCCGCCGCATGGAGCGGCGCATTTGAATACACTCGTCCGGTGAAAGCGCGCAAGAGCAACAAAGTCTCATAAGCCAGCGTGCCTCCAGAAAATAAACCGCGCAGATAGCGCTGGCCAGGCGCAAACACCCCTTTTCCTGTCCTCTCCGTTTGTGAGGGGGATGATGGGGAGGTGGATAATCCTACCGCCAATTCCGCGGTTTCGTGCAAAGTCAGCGCAAAGTGCAAATTACCAATCTGACGCGCGGGCGGAGCATAGCCTAAAAAGTTGACCACCACTGGTTTGCGCAGTGTCTGAGCAGATTGCATCAATTGCGCAGCCACCAAAGACGAAGGCGGCTTTGATGCCAGCACAATCACCTGTGTATCTGGATCACTATCAAGCAGCGCCAGCCCCTGCCGCGCAGTGATCGCGCCAACCTGCGCTTTGAGATCACGCCCGCCAGTGCCGATGGCATGGGTGACGCCGCCACCCAGATTATCAATCGCCACCATGATTGCTTGCATTCCGGTGCCAGAAGCAGCCACAATCCCGATATTGCCGCGCCGCGTGCGGTTGGCAAACCCCAGCCCGATGCCGTTGATTGCCGCAGTGCCACAATCCGGGCCCATCACCAATAGGCCTTTTTGCGCTGCGCTCTGCTTCAGCGCAATTTCATCTTCTAAAGAGACGTTGTCGCTGTAAAGGAAGATATGCTTGCCAAGTTCAAGCGCCTGGCGAGCCACCCCGGCAGCATAGCGTCCGGGCACAGAGACCAGCGCCCATTGGGCATCCGGGCGCATACGAATAGCCATCTCCAGGCTACGCGGGCGAAAATCCTGCGCGGCTGCCGGAGAGCGGCGGCGTTTGAGCAATTCACTTACCTGCGCCAGAGCTTCCTGCGCCAGAATTTCACTTTCTGCCCTGACTGTGATGATCAGGTCTTCGGGCACGGCTGCTTCGGCTGCGGGAGAGAGCAAGTCACTCCGTGCCAGCACTTCTTTGTTGGCGGGTGTGCCCATCATCACTCCAGCATCGAGTACGCCGGATAACGCGAGCAACCCTTTTTGTAATTGCATTAAGATGACCGAGTCGTAATAAGCGCCTGCCCGGATTTCACTTGAAGTGGTTGTCATAGCTAATTACACTGCTTTCTCAATCTCAGTCGCCCACGCAAACAGCATTTCATCGGCCCCGAAACGGGCAGCCAGTTGCAGGCCAAAGGGCAGCCCACCGGCGGCTGCGCCGGACGGCAGCCCGATTGTGGGTAGCCCGCTGTGCGTCCAGGGCAGGTTCATCACCGGGTCGCCGGTGCTATCCAGTCCTTGCGGCGCGGCGCCCGGCGCGGATGGAGAAATCCAGATATCAATCTGGTTTGCTTCCATCAGCGCAGTCAGTTCACCGCGCAGCTGCTCGCGCCCGTTCAGCGCCACCGCCAGATCGGCGCGGGAGACAGTCTGTCCATGTTGAATTAAATCAGCGGTTTTTTGGTGATAGCTCTCACCATATTGCGCAAACCATTGCGCGTGAACTTGCGCTGTCTCCGCCGCCACCAGCAAATTGTGCCGCGCATAGATGGCGTCAAAATCAGGCATGGCGACAACTGATCTAATTTCAAAGCCAGCCGTTGCCAGCCGATCGCAAGTTGCACGGAAATGCGCCCGTCCTTTCGCCGTGGAGCGCTGCAGATAGTCTCCGACCGGCACGCCCAGGCGAGCGCGCGCCGGCTGACTGGCAGCGGCCGCAGTATTCCATCCTTCGACCAACACAGCCGCCACCAAAGCCATCCCGGCCACATCGCGGGCAAAAGGCCCGATATGATCGACTGAGGGGGAAAGCGGAATCACCCCGGCGCGCGAAATGCGCTCATAGGTCGGCTTATATCCCACCACGCCGCAAAAAGCGGCCGGGCGGGTGACCGAGCCGATCGTCTGTGTTCCCAACGCGAGCGGACACAACTCCGCCGCCACCGCAGCTGCCGACCCGCTGCTGGAGCCGCCCGGGGTGTGCGCCGGATTGTGCGGGTTGCGCGTGGGACCGGGCGCAAAGTAGGCAAATTCAGTCGTGACTGTCTTGCCCATTATCAGCGCCCCGGCTGCTTTTAGACGCCGCACGCTCTCGGCCTCCGTGCCCTGCAACAACTCCGCCGGCACTTCGCTTCCAGCGCGGGTGACAAACCCATCCACATGAAAGATATCTTTTACCCCCACTGGCACGCCAAAAAGCGCCGGGCGCTCTGCGGGGTCGGGGTATTGCGCCAGCAGAGCGCGCGCCTCACGCCGTAGCCGTTTAAAGCGCCTATTTTGCGGCACAAACGCCAGCACATCTGGCTCGCGTTTCTCGAAGTGCGTTTTCAGTGCGTCAAGACAATCCAGCATCGCGTTTTCGTCGCCGCGCCGGATGGAAGCAGCGAGGTCAACGACATTGGTCATGGTCATCGTTATTTTTCACGCCGCACGTACAACTTCACCGCATCCACAATATGCTGATAACCGGTACAGCGGCAGAGATTGCCGGAGAGCGCAGCGCGGATTTCTAGTTCGGATGGACGCGGGTGTTCTTCCAAAAACGGAAGCAGCGTCATCAAGATGCCGGGAGTACAGAAGCCGCATTGCAACCCATGCGCTTCGTGAAAGGCGGCTTGAAGCGGGTGCAGCTTATCGGGGCTGGCTGCCAGCCCTTCCACGGTGGTGATTTGCCGCCCATTGGCCTGCACAGTGAATATCAAACAAGCGCGTACAGCTTGCCCATCCAGCAACACGGTACACGCGCCGCAGACGCCATGCTCACAGCCCACATGCGTGCCGGTCAATCTCAGTTCGTGGCGGATAAAATCACTCAAAAGCAGGCGCGCTTCAACTTCGCGCTCGTAGGTTGAACCATTGATTGTTACTGTGACGGGGTATTTGTTATCACCCATATTTACTGCTCCGCTCTTTCAAATGCTTGTATCAACGCTCTTCGGGTGAGTACACGCGCTAGATGTTGTTGATACTCGATGGAAGCATGGAGGCTTCCCATCGGCATTATTTCTTCCTCAGCGGCTTTTGCGGCGACCGCCGCCGCAAGTTCATCAGACTGTTTTTCGCCAATCAGTAAACCCGCAGCCGCTTGCGCATCCAGCGGCGCATCTCCAAGATTCAAGTATACCAACCGCGCGCGTTGGCAAACGCCGCTTTCATCCAGCGTGACCAGCGCTGCCACGCCAGCCATAGCATAATCGCCGTGCCGCCGGGCGATCTCCAGAAAAGCGTACCCGGTGCGCGCTGGCATGGGTGGCAGCGCGATTTCCACCATGATTTCATCCGGCTCGATAGCCGTGTAAAAAAAACCATGAAAGAATGCGCTGCTGTCAATCCAGCGCGAGCCAGCTGTGTTCTGCACTCGATAGCGGGCGGCCAGCGCCAATGTCACTACCGGTAACTCTGCGGCGGGGTCGGCATGGACAAGGCTGCCACCAAGCGTACCGCGATTACGTATCTGCGCATGGGCAATGTGTGGGAGGGCCGTGTGCAGCAGCGGCGCGCAGGCAGCCGCCAATGGGTCGCGCTCCAGCTGCCGGAGGCGCGTCATGGCGCCAATGCGCATCCCGCCATCGTCGCCAGAGCGGATGTAGTTGAGTTCTGTGAGCGGGTTCAGGTCAACCAGCACGGCGGGCTGCAGCACGCGGAAGTTCATCGCCGGAATCAGGCTCTGCCCACCGGCAAGCAGTTTGGTATCCGCGCCATGCTGTGCCATTGCTGCTAGCGCGTCGTCCAGTGAATCGGGAGACAAATACTTGAAACTGGCTGGCTTCATAATCTAGTTGATGTTGCCAGGGCGCCCCGGTGGGCATTGTATAATGCCGGAGGATGTACCCGCCTCCGCAACACCGAGCGCGGATTTCTGTGTATTAGGGAGTGGCAATTATAGCATGAACACCCTCGCTGGCTTCGCGCATGGAGCGCGCGCGGCCATCGGAACGGAAGGCACAGGATGAGTGCCGGAGAAGGCCTGCTGCAAGGTGTGCGCGTAATCGACTTGACGCGGATACTGGCCGGACCGTACTGCACAATGATGCTCGGCGATCTGGGCGCGGAGGTGATCAAGATCGAAGCACCCGGGCGTGGCGATGACACGCGCCATTGGGGACCTCCGTTCACGGAAAGCGGCGAGGCGGCTTATTTCATGTGCGTGAACCGGAACAAACGCAGCCTTACTCTGAATTTGAAATCCGAACGCGGACTGGAAATCCTGAAGGACATGATTAGCCAGGGCGACGTGCTGGTGGAGAACTTCAAGGCAGGCACACTCTCCCGCTGGGGTTTGGATTATGAAATGCTGCAGGAGATACGCCCGGGCCTCATCTATTGCACGGTGACCGGCTATGGCTACACGGGGCCTTACAGTTCCCGCCCCGGCTACGACTTCATCGTGCAGGCGATGGGCGGCTTCATGAGCATCACCGGGCCGAAGGAGGGCGACCCGCATCGGGCGGGAGTGGCAATCGCCGACATCAGCGCGGGAATGTTTGCCGCCAGTGCGGTGCTGGCAGCGCTCTATGCGCGCGAGCGCACCGGAGAAGGACAACGCATCGACATGGCGCTGCTGGATAGCCAGATTGCGTTGCTGACTTACGCCGCCAGCAACTACTTCGTCTCTGGCGAAACCCCGGCGCGCCATGGGAACGCACATCCAAACATTGTGCCTTACCAATCATTCACGGCGCGCGACGGCCAATTCGCTTTCGCCGCCGGTAACGACAGCCAATGGGAGAAATTCTGCGGCGCGGTGGACCGGCCGCAGTGGCTGCACGATGAGCGCTTCCGCACCAACTCGGCCCGCGTCCAGAACCGCGACCTGGTGGCGGCGGCGTTGGACGATTTGTTTGTCACACGAGATGCGGCGCACTGGCTGGCGCTGTGCGAGCAAATCGGCTTGCCCGCCGGGCCGATTAACAGCATTGACCGCGTCTTCGAGGACGCGCAGGTTCAGGCGCGCGAAATGCGCGTGACCGCGCAGCACTCCGAGGACGGCGACGTGCCGCTGCTGAATTCGCCCCTGCGCATTCCCACCGCACCAACTTCAATCCGCCGTGCGCCGCCGACGCTCGGGGAGCACACCGAGGAGGTTCTTGCCGAGATGTTTGGCCTCGACGCGGCCAGCGTCGCAGCGCTGCGGCAGGAGGGTGTGGTGTAGTCAGGCTGCGCTGCCGACCAGCGCCGTTACGCTTTCAATCCCCAGCGTATCCATTTCCCGCAGCAACCCCACGTTGATATCCCGCACCAGCCCGGGCCCGTTGTAGACCAGTCCGGTGTAAACCTGCACCAGAACCGCTCCGGCGCGAATCTTTTCCAGCGCGGCGGCTGCGCTATCCACCCCACCCACCCCGATTATGGGCAGCGCGCCGCTCGTCCGCCGGTAGATGTGGCGAATGATCTCAGTCGAGCGAGCCGACATCGGCGCTCCGCTCAGGCCGCCGGCCTCGGCGTGGGCCGCCCCGCGCAGCCCCTCACGGCTCAGGGTAGTGTTGGTGGCAACCACCCCGGACAGGCTGTGATTAGAAATCGCCATGAGCACGTCGTCAACCTCCTCGAGCGACAGGTCGGGCGCGATTTTCAGGAGCACCGGCATGCGCGGACACACCTTCGCGCGATTCTCCATAAACCCGGCGAGAAATCCCTCCAGCGCGACGGGCGCCTGCAACCCCCGCAGACCGGGCGTGTTGGGCGAACTGAGATTGACAACGAGATAGTCCGCGTAGGGATGCAGCTTTCGCAGCATTTCCCGGTAATCAGAAAGCGCGTCCTCGAGTAGCGTGTCACGCCCCTTGCCGATGTTCACCCCCAGACGGGCGGCCGTGGGGTGAGCACGCAGCAGCGCCAGCCGCGGCGCGGCAGCCGCCGCGCCGGCATTTGGAAAGCCCATCCGATTGATCAACGCGCCGTCTCCGGGCAACCGAAAGATGCGCGGTCGCGCGTTTCCGCGTTGCGGGAGCGGCGTCATGGTGCCCACTTCCACATGCCCCGCTCCCAACGCGGCGAGAGCACGCACTACGATAGCATTTTTGTCATAACCGGCGGCGATGCCGACCGGATTACGAAAACGCATGCCGAAAACTTCTGATTTCAGGCGGGGGTCACGACAATCAAACAGATGCGCCATCCAACGGCGAGTGGGGGAAAACCGGGCGGCCAGCGCCAGCAGGCGCAAGGTCAAATTATGAGCGGTTTCTGGGTCCAGCCGAAAGAACAGTGAGCGCAGTCTGCGGTAATCGGGGCGTTGCATGCCGCGCACCTACGAGCTGCGCGATAGATAATCCAACACGGCCTGATATTGCTCTGCAGAAATTGCGCCCTGCTCTCGCCATGTGTGCATCAACTCACGGATGGTGACGACAGCATGCAGCTCAAACCCGCGGTCCGCCAGCGCGCCCGGCGCGCCCTGCTCCCGGTCAATAAGCACCACAACATCGCACACCTTCAATCCGGCCGACTGCAACTTGTCGATGGTCTCGAACTTGCTCTCGCCATTGGTTATCAGGTCGTCCAGCACCACCGCCGTGTCACCCGCACGGAAAACTCCCTCCACGGCCACGCCCGTGCCGTACGCCTTTTTTTCGCGGCGCGGATAAATCAGCGGCCAGTTTCCCGCCAGAGCCACGGCCGCGCCAATCGGCAACGCCGCATATGGAATGGCGGCGATGCAATCGAAATTGAGCGTTCGCAGCGCAGTCGCAAACGCGGCCGCCACACTGCGCAGCGCATCCGGAAAGGACGCTAGGCGGCGCAGGTCAATATAAAATGGGGAACTCTGACCGGATTTAAGCGTGAAATCCCCAAAACGCACGCAGCCGGAAGCGAGCAGCGCAGCCGCCAGACCGTCGCCGGGATGATGCACCGCAGCCGGACCGCACGTCCTCCGCGCGAAGTTAATCGCCTCACGCAGCTTCGCGGCGGCCGCGCCCGGGTCAGCTGCGCCCGCAATGGAACGTGAGGCGCTCACAAGCATGCCCATGCCGTCCGGCCGTAGACCGGCCTGCAGCGCAGCCTCCAGATTCCCGCCCTGCGCGCCCACTCCCGGAGCAAGAAACCACACGTCGGGGACAGCGGCACGCACCCGCGCCAGCGCATGAGCATCGGTCGCGCCGACCACCAGCCCCAGATTTTCGTGCCTGCTCCAGGTCCACGCCTTTCGGGCAACGCGCAGATAAAGTGGTTCACCTTCGGCCGGCAGCGCCTGCAGCTCATCTGCTCCCGGGTTGGATGTCTTGCAAAGCACAAAGGCGCCGCGCTCCGCGCGCTGCAAAAACGGTGCAAGCGAATCCGCGCCGAGATACGGGCTGGCGGTCAGCGCGTGCGCGCCGAGCGTGTCAAAAACAGCGTGTGCATATGCCTCGGTAGTGCTGGAAATGTCGCCGCGCTTGGCATCTAATATCACCGGAATTCCTTCCGGGACAGCGGCAATCACCTCGCGCAGCACGGCTATGCCCTGTGCTCCGTTGCGCTCAAAAAAGGCGCTATTAGGTTTGAAGGCGCAGGCATGGGGCGCACACGCATCGATCAAACGCAGGCAGAACTCGCGCGCGGCTGCCGGAGTGGGTTCGGAGAGCACTTCTGGATGCGGGTCAAGGCCCACGCACAGCAACGAGTCCGCCTCGCTCGCGCGGGCTTCAAGCCACTGTATGAAGGACGGCATCAAGCCTTTCCCAGCACCAGCGCCAACAATGCCATGCGCACATACATGCCATTTTCCATCTGGCGAAAATAGGCAGCGCGGGGGTCGTCATCCATTTCCATGCTGATTTCGTCCACGCGCGGCAGCGGGTGGATGATAATCATGCGCTCTTTGGCGGCCGCCATTGTCTCCGGCGCGACCACGTAACTCCCTTTGACGCCCTCGTACATGGACGGGTCGTCAAAACGCTCGCGTTGCACCCGTGTGACGTAAAGCACATCCGTCTCGGGCAGCACATCGGCCAGATCCACATGCTCGCAAGGCGCCATGTCTTGCTCCTTTAACTTTTCCACCAGCGCAGCCGGCATATGCAAAATATCGGGAGCGACGAAGTGTAGTCTGATGTCGTACAGCGCCAGCAAGCGCGCCAGCGAGTGCACGGTACGGCCATATTTCAGGTCACCCAGCATGGTCACCGTCAAGCCATCGATGCGCCCGAGCTCCTCGCGTATGGTGAACATGTCCAGCAGCGCCTGCGTGGGGTGCTCCCCGGGCCCGTCGCCCGCGTTGATTATCGGCTTGGTGGCCACGCTGGCCGCAATTGCAGCGGAGCCCTCCTCCGGATGGCGCAGCACGATAGCGTCCGTGTACGATTCCATCGTGCGGATGGTATCCTGCAGCACCTCGCCTTTCGAGACCGAGGAGAAGGTGACGTTGTCAATCTGTAGCACGCTTCCCCCCAGCCGCTGCACCGCGGCCGCAAAAGAGGATGAGGTGCGCGTGGAAGGCTCGTAAAACAGATTCGCCAGCACCTTGCCCTTCAGCAAGTCAAAAGAACCAACGCGCTCAACCATGGAGCGCATTTCGCGCGCCACCTCGAAGATGGTGTCCAGGTCTTGGCGGTCAAACTGCTCCACCGAGACAATGTGCATGCCATAAAAGCGCGTATCGCGCTTCTCCCCGAAGGGCAGGTGTCGGCTGACCGAGCGCGTAAAGTGATTACGATTCGCCATTGCTAATCTCCTCTCGCCAATGATACTATCGTTGCGCTTTAGTCACATCCAGACCGGAACCGGGCACGGCGAGCACTTTGCCGTCTTCGAAAGCAGGCGCACCCCACAAGGTGACTTTTCTCACTCGACCCTGCAGCTGCCGGCCCTCGAAAGGCGTCCAGCCACAGCGAGAGTGCAGCTGCTCCCCCGTCACCTCCCAGCGCGCATCGGCATCCACATCGACCCACGTTTCCGGCTGCGCGGCGACGCCGAACACGCGCGCCGGATTGGTGTGCATTACTTCCACCAGCCGCTCGCGCGTCAGCCGACCCGAGCGCACCGCGCCAAGCAACAACGCAAGCGCAGTCTCCAGGCCGGGGAAGCCTGGGGGAGGCTGCTCGCTGTCTTTCTCCGCAAGCGTGTGCGGCGCGTGGTCAGTGGCGATGCAATCAATGACACCATCGGAAAGCGCCTGCCAGAGCGCGGCCTGATCCGCGGCAGAATTCAAAAGCGGGCGCACCTCGCAGCGGCCCACGCCGAGCGCGGGCGCATCGGCCGCCGTCAGGAAAAGATGGTGCGGCGTCACCTCACAGGTAACCGCTACGCCGCGCTCGCGCGCCACACGGATGAGTATGATTTCCGCCTTGCGACTGACATGGCAAATGTGCACCGGCCGCTCCTGCAGCATGGCAACCATTATCGCCGCCGCTGCCATGTGGCCCTCCGCGTGGCATAGCAGCGGACGGTCGCGCGGCCACACGGCCATGTGCGCCTGAAGTGCCGGCAACGCCTGCAGCCGCAGGGGGCCGAAGGTCTGGTCGAGATAAAGTTTCAACCCGGCGACGCGGGGCGCGAGGCCGGCTGCGGTGGTCACGTTGTCCGCAGTAGCGCCCAGGTGAATGCCAAAGTCACAACGCGCCTTTTTTCGCGCCGTGGCCAGCGAAGCTTCGAGCGTCGCGCCGTCGGTGATGGGCGGCGCAGTGTTGGGCATGGCCAGCACGCAGGTGTAGCCACCCGCCAGCGCGCTGGCCGTACCCGAATCCCAGTCCTCTTTGTGCGTTTCTCCCGGCTCGCGCAAATGCACATGTGCGTCAATCAGGCCGGGTAGGCGCATTGTGCCCATCAGGCAGCTCGCCGGCCACATGCAGGCGTAAAAAAAGAGAGCCGAGCGGCTCTCTTTCGCAGCGCCTGGAAAGCGGAGTACATCACGACAGGGATTGTACGGGAAAACGGTTTAGCGTCAAGTAGACCGCTGCGTTACAATGTGAATATCCCGGACGGACGGGAGAAAAGTATGAGAGCGGTCAGCATCGTCGGCATCGGCCAGACGCCGGTGCGCAAACAGCACGGCGATAACCTGCGCGCGCTGGGCGCCAGAGTGGTGCGCGCCGCGATGAAGGACGCGCGCATTCGCAAGGTGGATGCGCTTTTCTGCGGCAACATGCTGGGTGACGAGCTGCAGGGCCAGAAGCACCTCGGCGCGCTCATCGCCGACGAGGCTGGGATGCCCGGCATCGAGGCGCTGGACGTGCGCGCGGCCACCGCCACCGGTGCCGCCGCGTTGCGCATGGCTTACATGGTGGTCGCCAGCAGCGAAGCCGACCGCGCTGTCGCGGTGGGCGTGGAAAAAATGAGCACCGGCATGGTCACGCCCGCGCTGGCGAAAGCGCTGGATGCCGAGCACGAGGTTCCGGTGGGTGCCACCATGATCAGCAAGAACGCCGATTTAATGCGCACATATCTGCAGCGCCACGATGCCCCGCAGGACGCGCTGGTTGGATTCTCTGTCAACGCGCACCGCAACGCGAAACATAACCCCAACGCGCTCTTCCGTGACCGCAGCGTCACCCCTCGCGAGGTGCGCAAATCGCGCCAGATTCACGCCCCCATTCGACTGCTGGATTGCTCGCCCATCTGCGATGGGGCCGCAGCCGTGGTGCTGGTGCCCGCCGAGGAAGCGCGTGCATACAGCAGTCATCCGGTGCAGATTATGGCCTCCAGCGTGGCCACCGACCACTTCCGTCTGGAAGACCGTCCCGACCCGCTGATGCTCGAGGCGGCGCGCAATTCCGCCCGCATCGCCTTCCGGCGCGCCAACGTGAATCTGGAGGACGTGAGTTTCTTCGAGGTGCACGACGCCTTCAGCATCACCGCATGTCTGCTGCTGGAGGCGCTCGGATTCGCGCCAGCGGGGCAAGGATGGCGGCTGGCCGCCGAAAAAGAAATCCGGCTACGGGGAAAAATACCGATCGCCACTATGGGCGGATTGAAAGCGCGCGGCCACCCCATCGGCGCTACCGCGCTCTATCAAGCCTGCGAAATAGTGCTGCAACTGACCGGCCGCGCCGGAAAGAATCAGGTCAGAAACGCGAGAGTGGGCTTGCTGCAAAGCGTGGGCGGGGTGGCCACCACCATGCTGACGCATGTCTTCACAGCCATGTAACAATCAGCAGCGCTGCACTCACGCATCGTAGGCGCGCTGCAGCACCTCCATGGTGTGAAACACCGGCAAGGCGCTGTCGGCCGACCGCAGGTGCGTGCCGATTTGCGCCATGCAACCGATGTTACCGCTCACCAGTCCAGCCGCGCCGCTACGCAGCACTGCCGCGGCCTTGCGGGCGCCCAGCCGCGCGGCAATTTCCGGTTGTTCAATGTTGTATATCCCTGCAGAACCACAGCACATTTCCGCCTCACCGAGCTGCACCAATTCAAGCCCTGGAACCTGCTGCAGCAGCCGACGCGGCGCCTCCGTGATGCCCTGCGCATGCGCGAGGTGGCAGGCATCTTGATAAGCCAGCCGCTGCGGATGGCCCTGCCCACGCGGAGCGCGCAGCCCGAGCTCATCCAGAAACACGTGTACATCGCGCACCAGTGCCGCGAACTCGATCGCCGCGCTGCCGTCCGGCGCGTCGCCAAACAATAGACCGTATTCTCGCATGCCAGAACCGCAGCCCGCAGCCGTGGTAATGATCGCATCAACGTCAGTGGGGAAGACGCGCATGTTCCTGCGCGCCAGAGCACGCGCTTTTCGGGCGGCACCGACATGCAGCGCCAGCCCTCCACAACAACCCTGACCGCGCGGTATGAGCACTTCCACACCGTTACAGGCGAGCACGCGCGCGGCGGCACGGTTGATACCCGGAGCCAACACCGACTGCGCGCAGCCGGTCAGAAGCGTCACGCGCGCGCGCCGTTCCCCCTCCGCCGGTACGGTTTCAGGTAAGCGCATTGCTGCCGGAAGCACGCGCGGCAGCAGTTCAAGCATGGCAGCCAGCTGGGCGGGCAGCAGCCCGCGCAGCGGTCGCAGCAGTGCGCCAAACAGCGCGGCGGCGCGAAAGCGCGCCGGGTGCGATAGGGTTTCCACCAGCAGCCGGCGCACCAATAAGGCCGGCAACTTTCCGCGCGCGCCGCTCTCCTCGGCGTGAGCACGGAATGAAAGCAAGAGCGCGCCGTAATCGGTGGCTGATGGGCAAATGGTGGCGCAGCTCTGGCAGCCCAAGCAGCGTTCGATGAACGGACGCGCCTCCGCCAGCGGCAAGCGCCCCTCCAGCGCAGTCTTCATCAGCAGTATGCGCCCACGCGGCGAATCCATCTCTCGCCCCAGCAACTGATATGTCGGGCAGGCCGGCAGGCACAGGCCGCAGTGCACGCAATTCTCCACCGGGGTCGCCATCGCGACGCCTCGGAAGCCCAGCCGTTCCACCGGAATCTGATGGCGCATTTACAGTTGCGGAAATTTACCCTGCGGGTCGAGCGTGCGCTTCACGCGCCGCGCGAATGCCGCCCCCGTGGGCGGAACGCCGACCCACGGCGACCCCGGCGGCCCGAGCACCCGCAATCCACTCAGTTCAAGCGCGCGCAAAATGGCGTCAATCTCCGCGACCTCGCCCGGCCAGCCCACCCAGGCCAAATTGCCGCCCACGCTGTAACGCCGCTGGCCACCGCCCTGTGCCAATCGCGCCTCCAGCGCCGGAATCCTCGCCGGAGTGAGCGGCACTTTGAGTAGAGAGTGGCTGGCGGGCAGCCAGCTGAACTCGCGCAGCTGCTGCCAGAGAGCGGCTTCCCTTTCCCCAGTGATTGCCTCGCCACCGCCCAACAGCTCACCAAGCCGACGCAGCCGCCCAGCCAGCGCCGGCGATTGCCCACCCAGTCTCACTCGCAGAGTGGCCGACAGCTGCAACTCGAGCGCGGAGATATCCAGTGGAGAGCGCGACAACTCAGTCATGGCCGCCAGCGCCTTGTTAAGGCTGTCATATTCCAGTTCCATTGTGCCAAATTGCTCCGCGAGCGGGAACACTTTGAACGTGACCTCGGTAATCACCCCGAGCCTGCCAAGGCTGCCCACCATCATTTTCGGAAAATCGAAGCCACTGGCGTTTTTTACCACGCGGCCACCCCCACGGAGCAGCTTCCCCGCGCCGGAGACCCATTGCACCCCGAGCACGAAATCGCGCGCGCCGCCAAAGCGATAGCGCCCCGGCCCACTCAATCCGGCCGCAAGGGCGCCACCCAGCGTCGCCCCGCGCCCGCCAAACGGCGGGTCAAAGGGTAGCCACTGCCCGTTTTCTGCCAGCATCGCCTTGACCTCGGCGAGCGGCGTGCCCGCCCGCGCGGTAAAAGTGAGTTCCTCCGGGCGGTATTCCAGCACACCGCTTAGCGTGGAAAGATCCAGCGTGGTTTCCCCGGCAGTCGGGGTAGAGAGCGCGCTCTTGCTGCCACCACCACGCGGACGTAACAGCGCAGACGTTTGCCGCACGGCTTCTTGCACTTCCTCGGGAGAAGTAGGGCGAATCATCTGCGCCCGCCGTCACCCTACCCGCAAGATGAAAACACCAGCACCGCTTCAAACACCCGGCACTCGCTCCCCGGGAAACATCTTGCCCGCGTTTGCGATTCCGCGCGGGTCGATTTCGCGCGAAAGCCGCCGCATCATTTCCATATCCGCTTCCGCGAACATGTCGGGCATGTACTCGCGTTTTTCCATGCCCACACCGTGCTCGCCTGTGATGACGCCTCCGCGGCGCACGCACATCTGAGTAATCTCGCCGGCAAGCGCCTCCGCGCGTTCGAGCATCCCCTCCTGGCTGCCGTCAAAAAGCACGTTGGGGTGCAGGTTGCCGTCTCCGGCATGGAAGACATTCGCCACCCGCAATCTGTAGCGCGCGCTCATTTCATCGATTTCGGCCAGCGCCGCGCCAAGTTGGCTGCGCGGCACCACCCCATCCTGAACAATGTAAGCCTGACTGATGCTCCCCAGCGCGGCGAAGGCACCTTTGCGCCCCTTCCAGATCAGCGCCCGCTCGGCCTCGTCCTGCGCGCTGCGCACGCTGTAGGCCGCCGAGGTGCCGATGATCTTCTCTAGCGCGATGAAGTCAGCCTGCACCTGATTTGCCTCGCCCTCCAGCTCGACTATGAGCAGCGCGGCGGCGTCGGTGGGGTAACCGGCATCGAGGGATTGCTCCACCGCCTGAATTGTCAAGTTGTCCATAATCTCGATTGCACCTGGCAGCAGCCCGGAAGCCACCACGGCAGCCACCGCCTCTCCGGCTGTCGCCATGCTGTTATATGCAGCCAGCACGGTGCGATAGGCCTCCGGCTGCGGCAGCAGCCGCAGCGTGATTTCCAGCGCTATGCCGAACAGACCCTCCGAGCCCACGAACAACCCGACCCAATCCGGGCCGACACCCTCAAGGCTCTCGCCACCCAGATCCACCACTTCGCCATCAGGCAACACCGCCTTAATTCCGAGCACATGATTGCTGGTCATGCCGTTCTTCAGGCAGTGTGCGCCCCCGGCATTGAAAGCTACGTTGCCACCAACCGTGCACACCGGCTCACTGGAGGGATCAGGTGCATAATACAGACCGTGCGGTGAGGCCGCCTCTGAGACAGCGAGGTTAGGCGCTCCGGCCTCCACCACCGCCAGGCGCTGCTCCGCGTCCAAACGCACGATGCGGTTCAAACGGTTCAACGCGATGACGATGCCAGCCTCGTTGGGAAGCGAGCCGCCAGAAAGGCTGGTGCCGCTTCCGCGCGCCACAAAAGGCACGCTATCACGATGGCACAGTCGCACCGTCTCGATAACTTCAGCCTGAGATTCCGGGAGCACCACCGCGCGCGGAAGCGCGCTATAAGTCGTCAGCGCGTCCGATTCGTAGGTGATGAGCTGAGCCCGCTCGCTGAGCAATCGCTCGGCGGGAAAGATGCCCGCAAGTTCAGTGAGAAAACCTTGAGTGATCATTCAACACACCCGATGCATGCAAATCGGTGCATTAAATTCGTGGAGCAACCCGAACTTCCATTGTTGAATGTCATGGATTCAACTACCAAGTGCAACAACGGGTAAACGACTGGTGAATAGATGATTCGGTGATTTGAATCCGAGACATTTTCTGGGTCTGTTGTTGAGTCTCTGCATGACACGATTTATGTCTTTCTCGGTGATGATATCAAAATCTTGCTTCTATTAGATAGTATTGGCGGATCTTCCTCGGCCTGGTGCTTGGCGACTACGTCATCGGTGGCGCATGGACGCTCTAGGGCATCGCTTTCCATGTGAAGGCCCATCAGTTTCAGTTCCTCTGAGGCTCGCGTTCGACTGTAGCTACGGGCGCAGCCTCGCGAAGCCGGACGAGCCCTACGCCTCCGGGAGCAAAGGGCATCAGCGTCATAGACGCACCCACTCAGCGATCTCGTCGTGCTCGAAGATCATCGTGTCCTGCATGGTCAGCATCTGCCCGACGCCGCGATCCAGGGCCTGCAGGTACATGGCGTGAGCGATGGCCACGTCCACGAATGACAGTCCCACGGCATTGAAATAGGCGCACTCATCGTCTGACTCGCGGCCGGGCTTGGCACCGGAGACCAGTTCGACGAGGTCGGCGTAGACTTCGTCGTCCCTCAACTCGCCGTCCTGGTACATCCGACTTAGCGTTTGCGTGCGATGCTTTACCGTCTCCCAGTCGTCGCAGACGATCTTCTCGCACTGCTTGGCCACGGCGTACTCGTCCTCCCAACCGCCGATGTGGCTGTAGAACGTGCCGGGCTTCATCCAGGCGGCCTTGAGAAGGGGCGCTTGGGCACTGGTGGCGGTGACCAGGATGTCCGCCTCGCTCATAGCCGCCTCGCCATGGGTCTCGGCGGCGACGAATTCCATGTCGGGCAGGATGGGCGCCATCTGCTCGATGAAGCCTTGTTCCTCCAGCGGTGTCTTGGAAGACACCCGGCACTGGCGGAGCGTCGGCCGCACGGTCTTCATGGCAAGAAGATGCATCTTCGCCTGTTCGCCGCTGCCGATGAAGCCAATGACCTCCGGCGCCTCGGGGGCGAGGTGCTTCGCCGCGATCGCGCCCATGGCGCCGACGCGCAGGTTGGAGGCAAGCGTGCCTTCCATCACCGCGATGGGGAATCCCTTGTCGATCTCGGAGAGGATGAACACGGCGCTGAGGTTCTGCAGCCCGTACCGCTCCACGTTGGGCGGGAAGACAGATACCCACTTCATCCCACACACCTTCTCCGCAAGCAACGTGGCAGGCAGGCAGTTGATGCGCTCCTGTGTCTCCTGGCTGAAGATCTGGATGATCTTGTCCGGGAACATCACCTCGCCGTTCAAGTGCGCCAGCATGCCCTTCTCGGCTGCCTCGATGGCGAGGGCGAAGTCGAGGCAGCCGGACTCAAGCAAGTGTTCCTGAGACAGATAAGTGAACTCAATACGGTGCTTGTTGCTTGCAGACATGGTGTCTCTCTTCATGGGACGTGGGTCATCGCATCAATGGATACGGTAGCTTCGGTCTTCGTCGACAGCTACCGAGGCGCGTTCATTTTCACGCACCCATTTATTCGTGGTCTGCGGTTATCAATATCACGTGCAACTCTTTCGGACCGTGCACTCCCAGTGTCATCGTTTGCTCAATGTCGGCGGAGCGGCTGGGGCCAGTGATAAACACCAGATTACTGGTCCGTCTAGCCGCATCCGGGTGAGCCTGAACAAAATGTGCGATGGTTGGGAAAAGCAAGCGCGTTTCAAGTAAGGCGATATGGATCGGCGGCAACAGTGATGACAATCGACTGCATCCGTCGCCACAGCTTACCACCAAGCTACCGGTATCTGCCAGACCCGCCAAGGCACCGGTAAGACCGATGGGAACGTCGGATAACGCCAGGTGAGTCTCCCGGCGATCAGCAGGCTCGTTTGGGATGGTACTGTCCTGACGCTGGAACCCCCGTTGGGCAAGCTCGTTGTTGAGACCCTGGATAGGGAGAAATTCATCTCTCCAGCCGATAAACCGCGTAGCCTGATGTTGCGCGAGAATATCGCGCACGCGCTGGCAGCCGGCTGCATGCGAAGTGACCTGATGCACTTCGCTTTTTACCGCGAGTGCCCGCTCGGTAAACTGGGCCGCCAAATCATGAGGGTCAAAGGATGAAAACGATTGAACAGGCGGTGCCTGCGATTGCGCCACCGGCAAATAATTGCCTTGCAGGCTATGACGAACATTAGATAAAAAATCCCGCCGGTTCATAATGGATGCTCCGTGGTTTTTCGCTCTGTCCACAATTGGCGGAATGACTTCTTCGCCAGCGCGTGAAAAGCGCGGTGATCCGTCCAGCCGTTCAGGGGCGGTGGGAGAGTATTCAACCAGCCTTTCTTGGCAAGCAGGCGAGTGGCAACGCTTCCAATGCGCATCCCCAGCCGGAAAAGCCCTGGACGTTGTGCAATGGTACCGTAAATTCTCATCCCTGTCTTCAGCCATGCCGGGGAGTGGTCGGCCCGGCTGCTAGCATCTCTCAACTGAAGCAGCAGGCGGGGAATATCAATCCGCACCGGGCAAATATCCTTGCAGGCGCCGCACAATGTGCTCGCGTGGGGCAACTGGTGCCATTGGTCCAGACCCATTAACGCGGGAGTCACAACCGATCCCAACGGACCCGGATATACGCTGCCATAGGCGTGGCCGCCGATAGACCGATAGACCGGACAGATGTTCATGCAGGCTCCGCAGCGAATGCAATATAGTATCTCGGCCACTTCCGTCGCCAAAGCGTCGCTGCGGCCATTGTCCAAGATAACCACGTGCAATTCCTCAGGACCATCTGGTTCGCCGGGGCGACGAGGTCCCGTGATAAGGTTGTTATACACGGTGAGCCCCTGACCGGTGGCGCTAATCTCCAGGACTGGCAGCATTGTTGCTAAGTCGGCCAATGTCGGTACCAGCCGCTCCATCCCCATCAAGGCTACATGAATACGCGGTGTGGTGGTGCAAAAACGCCCATTGCCTTCGTTCGTCACCAGACTGAGCGTGCCCGATTCGGCTACGCCGAAAT
>Ga0187833_10001427_pt1 | contig 27377 bp, 34 predicted proteins | sample ETNtaG_37_FD_167968 | JGI IMG/M metagenome (GOLD analysis project Ga0187833, IMG submission 167968) | Marine microbial and viral communities from oxygen minimum zone, Eastern Pacific Ocean - ETNP2014_SV_400_PacBio MetaG (Illumina Assembly) | ecosystem: Environmental > Aquatic > Marine > Hypoxic...
CGCCCATGGATACTTCTTCGATGGATGCTGTTTCCTGCACTTGTCGAATTTTACTTACCGGTGCATAACGAGGTGCTTGCTTTGCAGCTTGGATACCCAAAACTGCCGGCATATCTACTTCAAATTCGCCCATCATTCCACCGGAATATTCTTTATGCACTACTGCTGTTCCGCCTGAAACACTCACACCGGACACTACACTAACACATGGTGCACCGAGATAACTCGCCACAATAGGTCCCAATTGTCCATCTCTGTCATCAACAGATTGAACACCGGTAAAAACCATATCAAATCCTTCCGAACCCAATACATTGGCAAATGCTTTCCCCAGTTGATGACTGTCTGACGGGTTTCCATCTATGAGTTTGACAGTTTTATCCGCACCCTTCGCAATGGCGGTAAACAACATTTTATCTGCGCCTGCGTCTTCCACAGCCATGGCAACAACTTCATCGGCGGCACCACTTTCTTTCAACAAAATTGCTTCTTCCAAAGCATGGTCGTCAAACTCGTTTAATTTGAATTTTATATCATCCGAACCCAATGCTTTTCCGGAAGCGTCCACTTCCAGGTCTTCTACCAAATCTGGACCTTGTTTTAACAATACAGCAATTTTCATTTTATTTCCTTTTCTATTTCATTTTTTGGACAAAGAATTGTCGCGTTTGTCCATCTTCTACAATCTCTAATAATTTATGTCCAGTCGACCTGCACCAGGCTTCTATATCAGGAACAGCTCATGGATGGGAACTTGTTAATTGCAGCACATTGCCTATAGATAATTTTTTCATGGCCTGCCACGAACGAATCACGGGCATTCCCATCCCGCAATCGCCTGTTTCAATATGCAAATCCACACTATAATCATTTTCAATATTCTTCAATTTTTTCTTCAATAACTCTTTGGCCAAAAGATTAGGCTTCGGCGTCATCGTCTCCCATGCAATAATCCAATATTTCAATAATATCTATGATTTCTAATTTTCCGTCATTATTTGTGGATTTGACTGCATCTTCGAAACGAGAGACCTCATAAGGGCAGCAAACTGCCAATACTTCCGCACCGACTTCGATGGCTTCTTTCACTCGATTTTCAGATAAGCGTTCTGTGGTATGGTCAGCAACCAAACCATCCAACCACATTCCACCGCCGCCACCACCGCAACAGTAGCCCTGTTCTTTACAACGGAACATTTCCATAAACTCAATACCGGGAATTGCATTAAGAAGGGTTCGCGGTGCATTATATTCTCCATTATGGCGGCCGAGATAACAGGGGTCATGAAACGTGACTTTATTTGGATAGGGGCGTTTCATCAGTAGCTTAAGGTCATCAACATTCTCTGATAAAAATTGAGTATAATGCTGGACGTTATATTCTTTTTTCGTCACTTTCGGATAGAAATTTTTGAATGCATTATAAGCGTGGGGATCACTCACTACAAGTTTGTTGTGTTCATATTTTTCGAATTGGGTACCATTATATTCGGCCAGTTCTTCAAATAATCCTGTTTCACCAACCAATCGCTGGGAATCACCATCACATTTTTCTTCTTTCCCTAAAATTCCGAAATCAACATTGAGACGATTGAAAACACGTACCATAGATTTTGCCGCATCATTTCCACGACTATGAAATGAAAAATAATCACTCACATACCATAATATATCCACAGGTTGCGGGTCATCTTCTTTTGATAAATCTCGAATCGGTTCATCAAATTTCTTTAACCATTTTACTCGTTTCCGTGCTGAATCTCCCATAGGATTTCCGTATTCTGCCACATTTTGAAGCATGTCCTGAAGCTCTACTGGAACATTACCATCCAATACAGCTTGTTCCCGTACAGCAGGCATGATTTGCATCATATCCACTTCTTTGGGGCAAACACGCAAACAATTAGAACAGGTTGTGCACATCCACAAATCATCATGGGTGAATAAATCCATGCCAGTTTGCAGTTTTCGATAAATTTTCCGTGGACCATAACTTCCCACATTGTCTACTGGACATACACCTATACACTGGGCACATTGATAGCACCAACCTATAGACTCGCCGCCATCTAAATCGCGAACTTTTTCTAATCCGGTGATATCATATTCTGTGATTTCCCGTGGTTCATACATTTTGTTCCATTCGCCGGAAATATCGATTCCGTCGATAATAACATTGTCTTTCTGTATCGACTTTTTATATTTATGCTCAGACATGTTTAATTCATCTCCGTTTTATATACGCCCAAAACTCTTTGGGCTAATTCTGATAATTCAGGTAAAATTCGATTGAATTCCTGTGATAGTTTAACGCGGAATACGGTATACATATATACAGCATAAACACATGCGAGAAAGACATCCGTTCCAAACAGGCCTTTTCCAGAATCGGAAAATCCAATGCTGTGCCCTACAGCATTTACCAATGCCAATGATTGTCCCACTTTCCCATATATTTCGCCATTCGATTGGCCTGATAGATCCACTCCTTCATGCACAATTAAGGGTAATGACCCTGTCCCTGTTTTTGCATCCCAAATCCAATTGGTCCATAGCCAATATTTCTTTGGATTGGAAAAGTGCAATAGCTCGCTAGCAAAATTAACCTGCATGGGGCCATCCAATTTATCCACTGAATCAATGAATTGATTGAAACGCAAATCAATGGTATCGTCGCCATATAGCAAATCGGTTATAGATTGTTGAAGCGATTCAAACCCATTGGCTTTCAAAATGCGATTTGCTTTCCGTTTGATTGAAAAAATAGAGCCAACTAATTGGCGGAATTCATCTTCTGTCAAATCAGAGATATGGCCTTCTGATAATAGATCAGAAAATAAATTGGCCTTTTTTTCCAACTTTATACCAATGTCTTCTAATTCAGTGGATGTAGCTAATTTGGTTGCTTCCTTCATAAATTCCATGGCGGCTTCTGAATCCACCACATCTTGAATATTAATATTGTCGTAAAGCATTTAAGCTGGCTGTAATTCAGATTTTCTTAAAAACGCACATGCTTTCATCACTGCTGCACCACCCATAGAAATGGAGTCTTCTAAATCAGCAGGACCTGTAGCTGCGCCGGCAACAAACACGCCCGGCACTTTGGTTTGAACTGTATTTAATGCACCACCCGTGGTTTCAATAAATCCATGTGATTCCAATGGCAGATTGAAAGTACCCGCCATTTCAGTTGTTCCTTTGCTCGGTTCCATACCAACGGATAACACAACCATATCCATTTGAATTTCCATAGGACGGCCCATGGTTGTGTCTTCACCCTTCACCAAGAGTTTGTCACCGCGCTTCGTAATTTCTGTAACAATGCCGCGAATGAAATTCACATTTTTTTCTTCCTGTGCTTTCCAATAGATTTCGTCTTCCCAAAATCCATACATCCGCATGTCGATATAAAATACAAAAACTCGGCAATCAGGTAAAACATCTCTAATCTCAATCGCTTGTTTGGTTGCAATCCCACAACACACTTTTGAGCACCATTGATTTCCAATTTGCCGATCTCGACTGCCTACACATTGGATAAAGCAAATTTGTTCCGGTTTTTTACCTGTTGATGGCACCATAAAATTGTCATCTTTCAGCATTTTTTCAGCATCCACCAATGTAATAACATCATCATGCTCATAATATCCATACATTTGCGTTTCTTTGCCTGGATCAAAATGCTGGAACCCTGTAGAAACAATAACACTTCCCACATCCACCACTTCTTCGCCAGCACCATTTTTCAGACTCACTTTTAAATTCGGTGCATCACCTTCCGACCCGATAACAGTCGTATTCATGCGAATATCCACCAAAGGATTATCCGTAATAGTATCCACCATTTCGCCCATGGCTTCTTCCGCATCTCTCATATCCGGCGTTAAAGCAGCATAATTGGCAGAGATTGGGTTTCCACCCAACACATCAGATTTATCCACCAAAATGGCATTATATCCAAGATCTGCAATTCCACGAGTGGCTTCCAATCCTGCTGGCCCACCCCCAATTACTAAAATAGGTTTATTTGACATCTGCATCCTCCCAAGTCATAAAATCAAGTTCACCACTTTCGATTCGTTCGGCAATGGTTTCAAATTCTTCCCAAGCTTTTTTATGGTCTATTCCCATCTTTTCAAGTAAAGGTTTATTGTCAACGCCGTGCCAGTGTAACTGGCACACATTATACGGATGTGCACCCATAGCCAATGCAGCAAATTGTGCGTCAGACAATACAGGGATTCCCACATTTCTTCCGTGGGCTTGTGCTGCGAATTGACTTTTATCCAACGTGGTGACACAACCCGTATCGTGGGTAATGGTCACATCCGGATCCGCTTCTTCTTTCATCCGTTCAATTTTTCTAATGGTAGAAAAGGAGCGTGAAAAATCTCGGCTCACCAAAATGTGGCGAAATCCGAATCCACAGCAATCATGCCAAGTAGAATAATCTGCCGCTTTTGCACCCAAAGCTTCCACGAGTCCCGTGACGATTGCGGTTCGTTGACCATCATATAATTCTCGATCATAAATCGCATCTTCCACCACTAATTTATGGTAATGGCATGCAGGATGAACCGTAGATACAATATTGCTAAAATCCAAAGTCTGTCGTTCCGCTATACGATGGCGCATAATATGAATCCATTCTGAATAATGAACAATTTCTTCCGGAAAAACGAATGGCATTTTCAATCGATCCATGATACGGCGCACTTGATCCCGCAACTCTGGATGATGAATAATTTCTTCCCGCGTTTCTTTATAGTGACCAAAACTGGTACCACAATGAATAAGTGGGAAATATCCATCTAATTTTGCTTGAGAAAAATTCCGAACTGCCACCGCTGCTTGTGCTGCTGAATTGGATGTTGATGATGCATAATAATTCCATGCCGTGCAGGATGATTGATCTTTCGGATCATAGTAATCCAAATCGAATTGGCGATGTAACCAGAAAATTGCGGTAGAATAACCGGGGATATGCCCACATTGTCCACAGGATTTATGATGCCACGTATGCTCAATTGGAATTTTCTTTTTTCGGCCAAATTTAGTTTCCACTTCCACAATAGGTTCGGGCACGCGATGGACTTTCAATTCGCCTTTCGCCTCTAATTCAAATAATTGTTCACGATAATCTTCTGTGGGAGGTTTACCTTCTCGGACAAATTCTTTCAAAGGAACTTTAGAATCCGTATGAACAGCAGGCGCTTGTGATGTAACTGACATGGTTTACTCCTTAATCTTCTAAAATATTATCGAAATCATCAATATCATACCCATTGTCTTCCAATAGTTCTTCCATTACTTCTTCTAAAATCATATAAATGCCTTCATCGATCCCTTCGATGAGTTCCAGATTCCCTGTTAACTTCCAAATCATATAGAGTTCTAATCGGGTTTTTTCAGATACATCCCAGGCAAGTTCAGTGGTATGCAGGGTTTCTGGTGGAATTGCTCGGCGCCAAACATCCAAATTTTCAGCCACAGCTTTTACATCTGTCCCCCAATCCGGGAAAAAATCAGGCTGGAGCATATCTGGTGCAACCTGTGTACCAGTGGACATCACCTTATAAATAATTCGACTATATGCCTGAAGAGCGTCTTTGGCTGATTGCAATCCAGCGCGAACAGCCGCATCACGCATCATGAGAATAATACCACCAGGATTATTTTGACGTGGGCACCTTGTACAAGAATAACATTGTGAACAATCCCATACACTATCATTTAATAATTCATAAAATGAATCCACATCTTCTCTAGCCATAATTTGAGCAAAAACTCGAGGGCTAAAATCATAAAATCGTGCAGAAGGGCATGCAGCCACACAAATTCCACATTCATAGCATCCGTATAAATTGTGGTCATAACGCATATCATCCTTTACTTCCTGAAAAAGTTTTTCCTTTTCCTCGTAAGGAACATCCATGTATTTGGCATCTTTATATATTGACATATTTTTTCCTAAAGTTTTGAACCACTTAATTCTTGATATGAGTTTTCCAATTGAACTTTTTCAGGCAGGCCCACAATTCGCTTTAATTCTTCTTCTCCTTCATAAAATATCAAAGTTGGAATTGTTTTGATTCCTACCTCCTTTGCTTTTGATAATCCTGTTTTATTTTCCAATTTTACGGTTTCTAAATTTAGATTATCATTTGATTTAGTTAACCTCCATGCCATCTCAACTGCAGGCCCGCATTCGGTACAAGCAGGATGTGTAAAAACCCTAAGTGTCATTTTTTCCAAAATTCAGAATAGCTTTCAATTAACCTTCAAAACCTTCGCAATGGATACATTCACCCATTTCTTTTTCGGTCATGTAGGTATCAAAGCCAGAAATAGCGTCGTCACTCCTAACCAATTCACCAGAATCACCATCATAATCACTGGGCTGAATGCGGACGATCCACCCTAGTTTATAAGGACTCTTGTTCAAAACTGTTGCATCACTTTCTACAGCATCATTTTTTGCGATGATTTCACCTGCAAATGGTGTTTTAACCGGGCCAACCCATTTTCCACTTTCAACCGTAGCAATACTTTTTCCTTTTTTAACAGATTTTCCCACTTTTTTGGGACGGCAATGAAGCATGGCTCCGGCCAAAGATTGGGCAATATCTGTCATACCTAAATCTATTGTTCCATCATCATTCTTTTTTATCCATACATTGAAATCCACATGATAGGAAAGATCGTCCGGCAACATGCAATTTTTTAGTTCAGCCATTATATTCCCCTTTTAATAAGTTAATACCATATCACTTTCAAGACCTTCATCGGTCATAAACGCAGCACCAACAACACCATCACATTCTTCTATCAAATCATCTTCTGTCATATCATGAAGTTGTAAGGCTGCAGAACAGACATACATTTCCGCATCTGCATCTTTTGCATCACGAATAAAATCCATGACCGATTTTCCACCTTCTTTCGCATACAATGCATCTGCTTCCCCTTTTTTCATTAGCAGCACACCATCAATTTGAAATATGATCATGACTTCATTATCCATGGCTGATGCGACACTTGCCATATAGAACGGTGTCGCACATCGTTGGGGTGTATCCGGCCCTGATGTTACAAATATGGTTACTTTTCCATCTTCTGACATTTTATTTCCCTTTAAATTTTATACAAATAATTGAATATCTGCTTCTGATGCAAATTCTAAAAATGTGGCTGCGCCACCTACATCAACGCCATCAATGAATTCTTCTTTTTCAAAACCGAAAACATCCATGGTCATCTGGCAGCCGATGAGTTTTACACCGGATTCCACGCAGATTTCACGAAGTTCTTCGACTGTTGCTACTCCTTTATTCTTGAAAGTTTGCTTCATGAGTGAAGTAGCCATGGTTTCAAATCCGGGCATATTTCCCATTAAAACATTTGGCATTGGCCATTCAAAATCCTGAAAGCCTTTTGGACCGAATGGCATTTTCATAGGCATAGCAGGGTTTGTTGCCGGTGCCACTTTTGCCTTAATATCTTTTTTCAATAATGTTAATCCATAGAATGTGAAAAAGATTTGAACTTCCATATCCATAGCGGCTGCAGTGGATGCCAATATAAAAGGCGGATAAGCCCAATCCAAAGTTCCTTGGGACGCAATAAGAGCCATTTTCTTCTGTTCACTCATGATTTACTCCTTTGTAAGTGTTTGGGTAAGATTTAGGATTTTGAAAGGTATATTATGATTTTTTTATGTAAAAAGTATATATACCATCTTCTACATTGTGCGATAACAATTCATTCCCGGTTCGCCGTGTCCAAGCATTCATATCATTGATTGAACCTGGATCGGTAGCCACCATTTTTAATACTTGCCCCTCATCCATTGTATCTACTTGTTTTTTTGTTTTTAGGATGGGCAAAGGACAATTCATTCCTTTACAATCCAATTCTTGATCATATGCTATATCACTCATGCTACTTCCTCTTGGTTGCTTGTTATACTAAGGTCAAAATCCCATTCTCCTGAATTCAACTTATCTTGGACTTCACTCATGCAGTCAAGGATTTTTGTAATAAATTTATTCGCCAACGAATAATAATAACGAGTCCCTTCTTGGCGAAAGGTAACAATGTCCCGGTCAAACATAACTTTAAGATGCTGGCTGGTTACTGGCTGAAGCAGGTTAAATTCTCGCTGAATTTGCCCAACAGTTTTTTCACCGTCTTCTAAATATTCAACAATTTTAATGCGGTCGGGATGCCCAAGTGTTTTTAAAATTCGGGCAGCCATTTGAATAAATTCTGTTGAGATTGATTTTGTCATTATTTTACCTCACAAAGATTAAATTTCTTATATATTAAGAATTTAATATATAAAGAATATATTATATTTAAAACAAAAAGAATAAACATAAAATGAATAATAAAACAATCCCAGCAACTGTTTTCATTCTCATTGGTGGCAAAAGTGAACGATTTGGATTCCCAAAATGGAAAGCAAAGATTAACAACCAAACCGTCTTGGATAAAATTTGGAATGTCTGTGACATATTTGAAAATCGAGTAATTGTTGGCAAAGCAAAACCCCATTCAATCTCCTATCCATTTATGCACGATGAATTGAGTATTAATGCGCCCATAAATGGACTCTACACATCTCTTAAAAATTCAAAAACAGATTGGATTTTTCTTCTTTCCTGTGATCTGCCCTTAATTTCGAAAAGTGTTTTTGAAACGCTTTGGGTATCCAAAACTGAAAATATCAATGCCATCATTCCCAAAGCAAATGGTAAAACACAAGTGACATGCGGTTTTTATCATAAACGGATGGTACCCATATTAGAGGATGAAATTCAGAATGAGAATTACAGTTTAATAAAACTATTAGAAAATATAAATCTTCATCAAATCAATTTTGGCGATGATGACTTTTTTACAAACATGAATACGCAAAATGACTATAATAAGATTATCACCATGGTACATTAAATTCAATTCAACATTTTATTGATATTTTTTCACCTTATGACAACACCAAAAACATCATTACTTGCTAAAGTACAAAATGACTTTATAGGGCTTGATACAGTGTATACACTGGCAGATGGTCGTAAAACCAAACGAGTGTATTTGGACTCAACTGCATCAACACTTATGATGAGAAAAGTTTACGATTTAGTTGAAAAAATTTTAAACCATTATGCTAATTCCCATAGTTTGCTTCATTTTTCTGCCAAAATTTCAACAACCCAGTACCAATGGGCTCATGATAGAGTTTTATCATTTTTGGGTGCTAATCCAGAAGAATACACCTGCTTTTTTACAGGAAGTGGAACAACGGCTGGCATTAATCGCCTTGCCAGAGTTTTTCGAGATTATCGACCAGATAAAGATATTGTCCTAGTTTCCATTATGGAACACCATTCCAATGATCTCCCCCATCGTAAGCATGCAGGGAAAGTGGTTCATACCCCCCTAAAAATTCATTCTTCAGGCCAACCCGGCTGTTTGAATATCGATGCCTTGAAAGAAAATCTTCAAAAATATGGCGAGCGCGTTAATTATGTAGCTATAACTGGTATTAGTAATGTGACAGGAATCATTAATCCAATTTATGACATTGCTGAGTTAGCGCATAAATATGGTGCACTTGTTTTAATTGATGGCGCCCAAACGGCGGCTCATATGCCGATAAAAATGTCGGACCATAAAAATCCGAATCGAAATATAGATGCTTTTGTTTTTTCCGGGCATAAAACCTATGTCCCCGGTGCGCCGGGCGTGGTTGTGTGCAGGAAAGATATTCTATTAGCCATCGAACCTGAAGAAGTGGGCGGTGGTATGGTAGAAGATGTATTTGTTGATAATTATTTAATTAAAGATTATTTCCCGGATAGAGAAGAAGCGGGAACGCCAAATATCCCAGGTGCCATAGGTTTAGCCACAGCGATCCAAATCTTAGATCGTATAGGTATGGATGTGATTTATGAAGAAGAAGAAATTTTGGTGAACGCTGCTTTGAAACGCATGTTAGAAAACCCAGATATGGTTATTTATGGCGAAACAGATGTTTATAAATGTACCAGGGCCGGTTCAATTTCATTCAATATAAAAGGAATGCACCATGGTTTGACCGCAGCTGTACTGAATGATTATTTTAATATAGCAGTACGGAATGAATGTTTTTGCGCCCATCCCTATGTAAAGGAATTGATATTGGACGATATGCTGGATGCGATTGAGGACATGAATCAAGATGAAATCGAATCAAAATATAAACTGCTCGCTGGAATGGTTCGTGCTTCTTTTGGTATTTATAATAAAATGGAAGATGTTGATACGCTTATCAATGCCCTAAGTGAAATTTCTAATGGGAAAGAAAAGTTTTCTCAATTATATCATTTAGATGAATCCGGGAATTATGTACATAAAACATTTAAAATGGAATTGGAAAACAATTTTTCAATTCCCGATATTTTGGACAAATACTTAAGTTCAATTTAAATTAACCGACTTTATTGCATGATTTTATACATCATAATTAAAATATTTTAATCATATCCATTATACTTATATTTCGCACCCCTTTTTTTGGAGGAAATTGATTTATTAAGTGAAGTATTATTTGTAGTACCCTCTTGAACACCTTTCTATTTTATATTGGTGTAGTCTTTTCAACTGAGGGTTAGGGGTATTAACAATCTTATAAACTCAAAAATTAAAGGTAAAAAAATGAGTGAAGTAAAAACAGGAACCGTCAAATGGTTCAACGATTCTAAAGGATTTGGATTTATTTCCCCAGAAGATGGTGAAAAAGATCTATTCGTTCACATGAGCAATATTGTCATGGAAGGATTTAAAACCTTGAAAGATGGACAAGCTGTTGATTACGAAGCAGGAACTGGAGAAAAAGGTCCGGTTGCACTTAACGTAATTCCAAAGTAGTCTGTCTGAATCACGGGAGAGATTCATTCTCTCACGTAGATATTATATCTAAAATAGCCTTCCGCCATCTGGCGGAGGGCTATTTTTTTATTCATCCAATTTATCAATCCGCCTTTGATGTCGCCCACCTTCAAAAGGTTCTTCTAACCACATTTCTATCACCTCATAAAATTCATCTTTTGACATAAAGCGTGCTCCTAAAGACAGGATACTTGCGTTATTGTGTTCCCGAGACAGTTTTACAATTTCCGTGGGACCATTATAAAACACAGCCGCTCTGACCCCTTTCACACAATTGGCTGCCATGGATGGCTTCACCCTATCCAGACCCCCTAAGATAATCCCCTTACTTTTAGGTTCTTCAGCCACCGCTTTTACGCAGGAAAGAATAAAATCGAGATAGTCACCTAAAGCATCATATTCATGGACACAGTGATCTATTAAATCTTCAATAAACCTTATTTTTTTAGTCACTATTGATAGTAAATATCTTTAATCTTTTATTCAAAGCTCACTTCAGGCAAATTATAAATTTCTTTGTCAAATACGAAATGTGCACCTTGAGTTGACATATTTTCACTAATATCAGCCCTAGAAAGTTTTATTGTATCTTAATAACCCTAATAATTAAATTTGTGTCCCCTTATTCTGAAGGAATTTGATTTTTTGAGTGATGTATTATTCTAGTACCCTCTTGAACACCCTTCTATTTTTTTGTGGTGGAGTCTTTTCAATTGAGGGCTAGGGGTATTAACAATCTTATAAACTCAAATAACAAAAGGTAAAAAAATGAGTGATGTAAAAACAGGAACCGTAAAATGGTTCAACGATGCTAAAGGATTTGGATTTATTTCCCCTGAAGATGGTGGAAAAGATCTTTTCGTTCACATGAGCAATATAATCATGGAAGGATTCAAATCTTTGAAAGATGGACAAGAAGTTGAGTATGAAGAGGGCACTGGCGACAAAGGCCCGATTGCACTTAACGTAACACCTAAGTAGTCTTTCACATTGATGTGGGATTTTCATCTCACATAGATATTTATAAAATATCGAAAAAGCCCCCTGGATACAGGGGGCTTTTTAATTGATTCCAAATTGAAAAAGAATCTTGTCTAACTATCTAATTTATCAATTCGCCGTTGATGACGCCCGCCTCCAAATGGTTCGTCCAACCACATTTCAATTATATCATAAATTTCATCTTTTGTCATAAAACGAGCACCCAAAGATAGGATATTTGCATTGTTGTGCTCTCGGGAGAGTTTGACTATTTCTACTGGACCATTATAAAATACTGCCGCCCGAACACCTTTGACCCGGTTAGCTGCCATGGCTTCCCCCTGTCCCGAACCACCTAAAATGATTCCGCGACTTTCAAGGTCGGATGCTACCGCTTTAGCACAGGGAAAAATGTAGTCAGGATAATCATCTAGTGCATCATATTCATGGGCACCGTGATCTTTTACTTCATGCCCTTTTGAGATCAAATAATCCCGAATGATATTTTTCAGGTCTAATCCAGCATGGTCTGTAGCAATATGTATTTTCATTATTAAGTGTTTAAGTATTATAGTCTATAAGGTGAATGATCTAAACATTTTTGACGTTAATATTGTTATAATAATTTTTTTAAATGGTTTCTTATTTTTTGTTCAACTTGTTTAGCTGTGAACCCAAACTCACTCTCTAAATCTACAGCAGGTGCCGAAGCACCATAATGATCGATCCCAATGGATAGACCATTCGGACCAATATATTTTTCCCACCCAAAAGTTATACCGGCTTCGATAGAAATTTTCATTACACCCCCTGGCGGAATCAATTCGTTTATATATGTATCTGGTTGGGATTCTAATATTTCCATACATGGAATACTAATAACCCGAATTCGTTTTTCATTCATTAAATCTGCGGTTGCAATCGCTAATGATACTTCAGAACCGGTTGCTAAAAAAATGAGTTCTGGGTCACCTTCACAATCCTGAACAATGTAAGCACCTTTTGACACACCATTTGAAATATTTTTTTGTGTCATATTTAATACTGGTAGCCCTTGGCGTGTCAGCAATAAAGCAGATGGGGTTGAATCACTTTCGAGTGCATATTTAAAACAAGCGGCTGTTTCTTTTGCATCTGCTGGCCGAAAAACATTGAAATTTGGAATGGTTCGTAAAGCCATTGCGTGCTCAATGGGTTGATGGGTGGGGCCATCTTCGCCAACATAAAAAGAATCATGTGTAAACTCATGTATGACCCGAGTTCCCTGCAATGCAGCAAGTCTTAATGCAGGGCGTTCATAATCTGCAAAAACTAAAAAAGTCCCGCCAAATGGAATCACACCACCATGAAGTGCCATCCCATTCATAATAGTAGCCATGGGAAATTCTCGGACACCAAATGCTAGATTTCTTCCTTTTGGATTTTCTTTTGAAAAATCGCCATAATTTTTAGCAAAATTACCTGTATAGTTTGATGGCTCCAAATCAGCCGAACCACCTGTGATATTAGGTAATTCTGCAGCAAAATGATCTAAAGTAGTCCCAAATGCTTTTCGGGTAGCCATGGAGTCTCCCGAAGTGAATTCAGGTAAGGATATATCTGGTAATGTTCCTCCTATCGTCTGATCCCACAATATTCTTAAATCGGGGTTTTCTAGAGTTGAATTTAAATTCTCTTTCCAAGTTTGAATTTTTTCCCTCAGTTTAGGAAATCGATTTTGAAAATGTTTAATTGCTTCCTTAGGCGCATAAAATAATTCAGATGGAAGTCCAATTAGCTCTTTTGTTTCGTCTATTTCTTCCTGAGGTAAGGGTGCTCCGTGTGTTTCATAATCTCCTTCACGATTAGCCGTCCCTTTAGCCATGATTGTTTTACCAATAATCAAACTGGGGACATTCAACACTTTTGCTTTTTCCAAAGCAGTCTTGATTTCATCATGATCATGTCCATTTATCTTTTGAACTTGCCATCCCATGGACTCGAAAACGCCGGCATAATCCGTTGAATCTGCCCGATCTATTTCCCCGGATATTTGGGCATTATTAGAGTCATAGTATAAAACCAAATTACCCAACCCCCAATGGCCTGCAAGCGCGGCTGCTCCAAGCGAAATCGGTTCCTGTAAATCGCCATCACCAGCCAACACATATGTATAATGAGAAATAGGATTTTGGGATGATTCCACTTCAAACATATGATTCAGGATAGCTTCGGCAACTGCCATCCCAACACCCATACCAATTCCCTGCCCGAGAGGACCGGTCGTACATTCAACGCCCGGGATTTCTACTTCAGGATGTCCTGGCGTTTTGCTATGAAGTTGACGAAAAGATTTCAGATCATCCATATTCATCCAGCCATTCATAAATAATAGAGAATACATCAGCATTGATTCATGACCGGCAGAAAGAACAAATCGATCACGATTTTCCCATTCGGTATTATCCGGATCTATATTCAAAAATTGTGTAAAAAGAACATAAGCAAAATCAGAAGATGACATAGCACCACCGGGATGGCCCGAGTTTGCTTTTCTGACACCATCCATGATTAATCCCTTAATCACAGAAACAGTAAAATGGTCCTTCTCTTCTGGGTTCCAAGTGGAAAAATTATCTAAATTTTTATATTTGCTCATTTATTACTCAGTCAGTTGATAAAAATCTTTTATTGTTTGAATTGGATTATTTGCTTTAAATATTTCTGATCCCGCAACAAGGACATTCGCTCCTGCGTCTATTATTTCTTTAGCATTATGGAGTTTGATGCCTCCATCCACTTCAATTAAAACTCTATCTAAACATTTCTCATTAAGATATTTTCTAATTTCAGAAATACGCTCACTGGACCCCGGCAAATATCCCTGTCCACCAAGCCCTGGTTCTACACTCATGATCAACACAATATCCACTTTATCCAAAATTGGAAAAATATCTGATAATGGTGTTGTAGGTTTGATCGAAACACCTACTTTACTTCCACAAGACCGAATGAGATCAATAATGCCTACCGGATCATTAGCAGCTTCAATATGAAAGGTAATATTATCTGCACCGGCCTTGGCAAAGGGCTCTACTAATTTTTCCGGATCCACCACCATCATGTGAACATCTATAAATTTTTCTGTTTTTGGTCGAAGAGATTTTACTACTGGTGGACCAATAGTAAGGTTGGGTACAAACTGATTATCCATCACATCTACATGGATCCAATGTGCTCCACCTTTATTGCATATTTGCAGCGCCGCTTGCAAATTGGAGAAATCTGCTGATAAGATGGATGGGGCTAATTTAAAGTTTAGGGACATTTTTAAGGCGAGAACTTATGAAAATGATTAGACGATAGGATTAAGATTTAGGATATATGAACTCTACTATTTCATTCAGATCATTATGGAGGCTACCGCTTACCGGACAGGTGTGAGCTGCTTTTTCCAATTTAACCTGATCTTTATCTAAGATTGGATGTGGAAAATTTATTTTCAGCTTGATCTCTCCTATCCGTCTTGGATTAGATACCATGATCTTTTCCACTTCGGCTGTGGTTCCTTCTATCATAATGCCATCACGTTTTGCAACAATTCCCATAATTGTTAGCATGCAAGATGCTAATGCTGTAGCAACTAAATCTGTCGGTGAAAATGCTTTACCTTTACCTTGGTTATCAACTGGTGCATCCGTGATAATAATTTTCCCCGATTGCAGATGAATCGATTCAGTTCTTAAATCTCCCTTATACACAACTTTCGAAATCATGAGGTTGCTTCCTTAAAGACACGTTTGAAATTTCCACCTAAAATCTTCTTCACATCCCGTTCTGAATATTTTCGATCTAATAATTTTTCTGTGATTATCGGCATTTTTGTGATGTTTTCAATTCCACTGGGAAGAATTTCCACACCATCCCAATCAGCACCAATGCCCACGTGATCCACACCAATAAGTTTTACAATATAATCGATATGGTCAATTACGGCATCCACATCGGGAACCACTTTTTTCAGGTCTGCGTTCATGATCTGGCTCTCCTTATACCAATATTCATCCCCATCCGGATCGTGTAATTTTGCAAGAGAATCCAATTGTGATTTGAAAGCTTCTTTTACGCTTGCCGCTTTGACTTCAAAAGTTGAATCAATATATCCTGGATAAAAATTCACAAATACAACACCGCCATTTTCTTTCATAGCCAATAGTTGCTCATCTTTCAGATTTCTAAAATGCGGACAAATATTATAGACCGATGAATGAGACGCAATTATTGGTTTTGTAGTAGTTTTTATAATATCATAAAAAGTTTGCTCACCGGAATGAGATATATCAATCATGATACCCAATTCATTACAGCGATTAATCACATCTTCCCCAAAATCTGTTAATCCGTTAAATGCAAGTGAATCTCCTCTCAGAGTTTCATCTTTTGCTGACGTGGCCCAGTCAGTAGAATTATTCCAAGTAATGCCCAAATAACGGGTACCGCGATCATACAAAGCATTCAACTTTTCCAAATCATTCTCTATTGCATGTCCGCCTTCTACCCCAATCATGCATGACATTATCCCGTGTTGATCATTATAAACCAAATCTTGATAATCAAAAGGAATAGCCCATTGGTCTGGGACACGAGAACAAAGGTATTCTAATTGGGAGATCATTTGATTGGCACGATTATAATATTCACCTTCACTAAACTCCTGAGGCGAAACCCAAATTGAAAATACTTGGCAATCTACTCCGCCCATTTTGAATTTTGGTAAATCAGAATGACTTTCAGGAAGATCCGTCAAAATATTCCGACCCGTTAAAGATCGCAATAAAACATCATTATGTGTATCTACAACAAAAGCATCTGTGTGTATCCTAGCAACATCCTTTTCACATGATTGGTTTAAAAAGAGAATTAGAAATAGGAATTTGAAGTAATGACTTTTCATAGGATGGGTTGTAACTGGTTTTTAATAATTGTATTTAATTCGGATTCATTTATTTCATTTGATAGAAATTGGTTCATTATTCTTAATTGAATTTCACCGCGATTGTAAACATCTGAGTAAGGAATTTGATGAAATGAAACCATGGAATATCTTGGAATAAATCGTTCTGGGAATTTCCTTTCCAATTCTAATTCCAGTCTTCTTCTTTTTTGATAGTTTAAGTCATTCACAGCATCTCGCATTTCGATATAATTCTCAATGGCCATATCTGCAATAGCATGACCATTCGCTACATGAGAAAATGAATATTCTTCAAATATTTTTCCCCAGTTACCCTCATTTTTTTCAATTAGACTATTCAAAATTGTACAATCCTGAAAAGATGCATTCATCCCTTGTCCAAAGAAAGGGACAACTGCATGAGCAGCATCACCAAGGAGCACTGCTTTATCTTGACCATGCCAAGGATCACAATAAACTGTGGCTAAATTTCCAGTAGGGTTATTCTGAAAATCTTTCACTAGAGTCGGCATTAATTCAAAAGCGTCGGGGAAATAGTTTTGAAACAGATCTTTGATATCATTCTTATTTTTAATAGTCTCAAAGCTGGAAGAGCCAATCATAGGAAAAAATAAAGTGCACGTAAAAGTTCGATCGAAATTAGGTAATGCGATAAGCATAAACTCTCCCCTGGGCCAAATGTGGAGTGCATTTGGTTCTAAAAGGAATTCTCCAGATTTTGATGGTGGGATCACCAATTCTTTGTAACCATGACCCAATGGTTTTTTAACATAATCAGCTTTGGATTTTTCTATAATTGCTTTTCTTAATGGTGAAGCCGATCCATCGCAACCAATCACTATGTTAAATTGGATAATCTTTTCTCCAAAGGTCAATTCATTTTTATCAAGATCTGCAGATTCTAGTTTATGATCAAAATGAATTTTAACCCTTCCCGTTTCTTCGGCTAGTGTCAAAAGATCCATATTCAATTGGGCACGGGAAACGGAGTAAATCATTTCGTCTTTTTTTTGCCCATAAGGTTGGAGATGAGTTTCGCCGTTTAAATCATGAATCATTCTCCCAGTCATGGGAATGGTGATGGGTTCGATCTTATCATAGATTCCCACCTCCTTTAAGGCATGAATTCCCCGGATAGAAAGGGCGAGATTGATGGATCGGCCCGCAGATTGGGAGACTTTTCGCATATCCGGACGGCGTTCATATATATCAACCAAATATCCTCGTTTTGCTAAATGTGTAGCCATAAGCGGTCCCGCAAGTCCGGCACCGATCAAAGTAATTTTTTCTTTTTTCATTTATTTTAAGAATTGAAATATGCAATGACGAAAAAGAAACTATAATTAGTTTTTTTCATAATCTTTGCAATTCTCAGTCATTGTAATTAAGTGAGTAATTCAATAATTCAACAAAATTATAAATATCATAATAAGTATTATATAGAGGATGGGGTGCCACACGTATTACATCCGGTTCACGCCAATCACAAACGACCCCTTTTTTAGTAATAGCCTCAAAGATAGATTTCCCACCCGAAATGACCAAAGATAATTGGCATCCACGATCTTCAGGAGTTATAATGAATACTTCTGGCAATTTCTCATTGATTAGAAATTCTAAAAACTCAGTAAGAGTTTCACCCTTTTTTCGAAATTCAGTCATTCCCACTTCTTCAAATATTTCCATCGATGCCAAAAGTGTTGTCATTCCCATAACTGGAGAATTACTGATTTGCCATCCTTCTGCTGTTTGAATAGGATCAAATTCAGGTCCCATTTCAAAACGGGTTTGTTTATTTTGTCCCCACCAACCGGCAAGTCTTGATCCATCCCAATCATGATGACGTTCATGTATAAAAATTCCAGAAGGAGCACCAGGGCCTGCACATAAATATTTATATGTACACCATGCGGCAAAATCCACGTTCCATTCATGTAATTTCAAAAGGAGATTTCCAGCAGCATGGGCGAGATCAAAACCAACAAATGCCCCAACAGACTTTCCAGCTTCCGTGATTGCTTTCATATCAAAGGCTTGGCCGGTGTAATAGTTTACACCACCTACTAAAATTGTGCAGAGTTCATCAGCGTTCTCATCGATAATTTTTAAAATATCATCAGTTCGAAGTATTTTTTCACCATTTCTTGGTGTGAGTTCAACCAAACATTCTTTTGGATTAAATCCATGAAGTTTGATTTGTGATTCTACTGCATATTGATCCGAAGGAAATGCACCTTTTTCAATCATAATTTTATTACGCGTTTTTGTAGGCTGATAAAATGAAATAAGCAATAAATGAATATTGACTGTTAAGGCATTCATAACCACCACTTCTGATGGTTTTGCTCCTACAAGCCTTGCAGAAGGATGAATTAATCTTTCGTGAAATTTTTCCCACCTACCATGTTGACCTAGTACACCATCTTTTTCCCATATATTTAATTCCTTCTCTACAAATGCTTTCGCAGTTTTGGGTTGGAGCCCGAGGGAATTACTACATAAATAAAGGACTTCATTTCCATTCTTATTTTTAGGATAATGGAATTTTTCACGATAGGATCTCAGAGGATCACTTTGATCCAATTTTTCCACAAAGGAAAGTGAATTCTCGTAAATCATTTAAAATGATCGTGCGAAAGGCCTAGCCAATCCAATGCGTTTTCAAAAAGAAGTTTATTTTTCTTCTGGTCAGAATAATTAGATGATTCTATAAGATTCCCTGGTTCTAATTCACCCAACGGGAACGGATAATCTGTTCCTAAAGCAATCTTGCTCTCCCCAACTTTTTTGATAAGAAAATCCAATGCATCTGCATCATGCACTAAGGAATCCACCCAAAATTTCCCCAAATAATTAATCGGATCAACTTTATTATCCAGGGCGCAAAGATCAGGACGAACATCAAAACCATGCTGAACACGACCAACAGTTGCAGGAAAGCTTCCACCACCATGAGCAAAAGCAACACGAAGATTCGGCAACCTTTCAAACACGCCGCTAAAGATCATGGAACAAATTGCACGACTCGTTTCCGCCGGCATACCCACTAGCCAAGGAAGCCAATATTTATCCATTTCACTTTTTCCCATAATATCCCAAGGATGAACAAAAATTGCTGCACCTAAATCTGCTGCTGCTTCAAAAACAGGAAAAAGAGAATCATCATTTAAATTTTTTCCATTTACATTAGAACCTATTTGGATTCCAGCAAGCCCAAGGGTATCCATGCATCTTTCTAATTCAGCTATTGCTAAATCTGGATCTTGAAGTGGGATAGTCCCTAACCCGCCAAATCTTTTAGGATGATCATTCAATATTCCACCAAGATGATCATTTAATAATTTTGAAATCTCCAAAGCATCCTGTGCTTGAGCCCAATAGCTAAACATAATGGGAACCGTAGATAAAATCTGTACATCAATATTAAAACGATCACATTCAGACATTCTAACATTTGGATCCCAACAATTGGATTCTATTTCACGGAAAAAACTCCCATCTTTAATCATGTTGGCACATCCAGTTTTATGATGCTCCAATTGAATCCAACCACCATAGCCATATTTTTCTTTTAAATTGGGCCAATTCTCAGGAAGGATGTGGGTATGAATATCTATCTTCATTTTTCTATTAATGTTAAAGTGTTTGACCTATAAATAATTGATCAAGGTTTTTCCTGAAGTGACCCGCAAGATTCACAAGTTCTTGCATCCATATTTTTCCAATATGCATCAAATAATGGTGGAAGTTGAGTGACAATATTTTCCAGATCCAACGTTACTTCATGAAGCATAACATCACATTCATCACAGTACCATTGGAATCCATCCAAATCACCTTCATCTCTTTTATATTCTACGACCAAACCGATAGTATTTTCAAATCGCTGAGGAGAATGTGGAACATTTTTTGGGAGGAGAAAAATTTCTCCTTCCTTAATAGGCACGTCTACTCTTTTACTATTTTCGATTATTTTTAAAACCATGTCACCTTCTACCTGATAAAAAAATTCTTCCACCGGATCTACATGATAATCTTTCCGGGAATTTGGTCCACCAACCACCATAATCATAAAATCACCGTCTTCGTATACCACCTTATTCCCTACAGGCGGTTTTAAGAGGTGTCTATTTTCTTCAATCCAATTTTTAAAATTTATCGGGGGGACTACCGGCATACTCTATTCCTCATTAACAGTTGCTATACATTCTATTTCAACCCTCGCTCTCATGGCAAGCCCAGTCCCGGCAAAAGCACTTCTTGCTGGTTTATTTTTTGGAAAAAACTTTATGTATTCCTTACTCATTTCTGCCCATTCACTTATATCAGCTAACATACATGTACATTTTACAACGTTGTCTAATGATAATCCATTTCTCTCCAGAACAGACTTAATATTTTCCATTGTTTGTCTTGTTTCTGGTTTTATCCCTCCTGCCACCAGTTTTGTTTCTCCTGAAATATCAGTATATACTTCTCCAATTTGGCCTGATAAGAAAAATAGATTTCCAACTCTTACAGCTTCTGAAAAAGGCATATTTGTTTGTTTAAAAGTCTCAGATTGTAAATATTCTACATTTTGAGCAGTTAAATAATTCCATAAGAAGATTGTAAAAAATATAGATTTAGTCAACATTGTTTCCTCCTATTCAATGGTGGCAATACACTTTAGCTCAATGGCAATGGGTGTAGGAAGGGCTGAAATTTCCACGGTGGTTCGACAGGGTTGATTGTCCTTAAAGTATTCTGCATAAATAAGGTTGTAAGTATCGAAATCCCTCTGCATGTTCGTGAGAAAAACAGTCACATCCACAAGATTCTCCCAACGGCTACCCGACGCTTCCAAAATAATTTTCACATTTTCAAATACTGAATGGCATTGGGTTTCTATGTCATGTCCTACTGCATTCCCTTGACCATCTACCATCACTCCGGGAATCACTTTCGTCCCCGGCTTTCTTGGACCTACGCCTGACAAAAACAGGAGATTTCCCACACGTCTTGCATGAGGATATGACCCTACCGGTTCCGGTGCTTTTTCTATATTTATTTTTTCATTCATTGGTTTGATTCCCTGATTTTTTTCAATTCATTCCAGGTATCTTTGGTGGCAACTAATCGTTTCACTACACCATTTTTTAGAATAGATGTTTTAAAAATTTCATCTACATCGTTTACACTCACTCTCGTATACCAAATATTATCCGGGTAAATTACAACTGCTGCACCCAATTCGCAGGCATCCAGACATCCGGTTTTATTGGCGCGGACTTTCCCCTTTAACCCATGCTGATTAATAAGCTTTACGAACTTCATGCGGATGTCCTTTCCACCACAGCGAGTACAATCACCCTTGGGATTATCCGGATCCCGTTCGTTAATGCAAATAAAAATATGTTTACGGTATTTTGGTGTCATTGGGTTGTACAAATGTTTTTTGGTTCAGTAAAAAATCGGAGTGCTTCATCACCCCCTTCTCTTCCCATCCCTGATTGTTTCATTCCTCCAAATGGTGTCCGCAGATCCCGGACTAGCCAGCAATTTACCCAAATTATACCTGCATCAATTTGAGATGATACGCGGTTTGCTTTTTCTTTATCTTCTGTCCAGATTGTAGCTGATAAACCATACTCTGTTTCATTGGCAAGTTGAATTGCTTCATATTCCGATTGAATGGATTGTAAAGTTACTATCGGACCAAAAATTTCTTCCTGATTGGTTCGACAAGAATTATTCAACCCTTCGATAATTGTCGGCTCAACAAACCAACCAGTTTCACATCTCCCATTTATTTTTATTTGGTTACCTCCAACTAATACTTTTCCACCTTCTTGTTTTGCAATTTCCATGTAACTCAATACTTTCTCATAATGTCCTTTGGATGATAAGGCGCCAAATTGAGTTCCTTCTTTAGATGGATCACCAATTTTCAATTCTGAAACTCGTTGAACAAAATCAATCTTGAATTTTTCGTAAATGGATTCCTCTACCAAAATCCGGGAACTACATAGGCAAATTTGCCCTTGATTTGAAAATGATGAGCGAACCATAGTTTCTAGCATGTTATCATAATCGCAATCAGCGAAAATAACAGCAGGATTTTTACCGCCCATTTCCAAAGACAGTTTTTTAAAGGATGATGCTGTTTTTTTAGTGATCAATTTTCCGGTAGCAGTTCCACCAGTAAATGAAATGGCTTTAATGCCTCGATGACCCACCAAAGCATCTCCGGCGGTGCTCCCTTGTCCATGAATGATATTAAGAACGCCTACGGGGAACCCAGCATCTCGGCATATTTCACTCAATTTGAATGCAGTGTAAGGTGTGATTTCCGATGGTTTTGCCACAACTGTATTGCCCGCAATGAGCGCTGGAGCAATCTTCCAGGTGAATAAATAAAGGGGCAGGTTCCAGGGAGAAATACAGCCCACTACCCCCAATGGTGAACGAATTAATTTGTTTTGAGATTGATCACTATTCAACTCGGATTCAAATTGAAACGCAAGCCCGAATTCCGCAAAGAACCGGAAGTTGGAAACCGCACGGGGAATATCAACGGATTTGGCCAGAGATATAGGTTTACCTGTATCTCGTGATTCATATTCAGCAAATTCATCTAACCTAGATTCAATTCCATCAGCAATCTTGTTTAAATAGCCTGCTCTTTCTTCAACGGAAATTCCTGACCAAAACTTAAAAGCAGATTGTGCAGATTGGTAAGCATTTTCAATATCGTTAGAATTAGAATCGGCAACATTGGAATATATCAAGCCGGTTGCCGGTTCATAAACATCCAAATACTGATTGGAGTTTGGTGGGACGAATTCGCCATTAATAAAATTGTTAATTGAAATCATTCAATAAATTCCAACTTAATATCCACCGCGGAAGCCTGTGTTGTTATAGCGCTCATGGAAACGGCATCAATTCCTGTCCAAGCATAGGATTCCAATGTGTCATAATTGATCCCGCCGCTGGCTTCGACAAAAATTGTTTCACCATTTGGATGACTACGAATAATAGTGACTGCATCTTGCACAAGTTTAGGGCTCATATTATCCAAAAGGAAACCATCCACATCCATGGCCAATCCTTCTCGGAGTTGATCTAGTGTATCCACTTCTAATTCGATGGGCAGATTATTCCTGTTTTGTTCACGAGATAATTCGACGGCTGCTTTTACACTTCCAGCAACTTGAAGATGATTATCTTTAATCAAAATTCCTGATGAAAGATTTAAGCGATGATTCCATCCACCACCAACTGAAACAGCATATTTTTCAAATAATCGAAGTCCCGGTGTGGTTTTTCGTGTATCCATGACTTTGAAATTATCCGGCAAATTCAAATCACAATATTTTTTTGTTTCAGTGCTGATACCACAAAGCCGTTGGATCAAATTTAAAGAAACACGTTCATAGGTAAGGATATCACCGGCAAATCCTTTAATAGTTGCCAATGTTACTCCAGAGTTCACCTGCTGTCCGTCTTCAATTTCAATTCCAATTTTGCTGGATTCTGGGAAGCAATAAGGTATGACGGATGACCCACAAAAGATAAAATTCTCGCCAGAATTTATTTGTGCAATAACAGGTGTGGATGCGGTAATAATAGCCTCAGTGGTTATGTCTCCATTGGGGATATCTTCTTCCATAAAATGAGCAATCTGTTCGCGAACCCAATCCGGATTCAAGGATGTTTTTTGCTCATATTCGATACGTTTTTTCATTAGGCACCAAAACGTCCACCATCTACTGAAACATCGTGACCATTAATATAGCTAGAGCTGTCCGAAGCTAAAAATGCCACTACAGATGCAATTTCTTCCGGTTTTCCCAACCTTTTCAAAGACGTATTATTCTTCCATGTTTCATTAATGTATTCCGATGTAACACCCATGGTTTTTGCCTTTGATTCTGCTAAGGATTGAAGCCGGTTTGTTGCAGTATAACCGGGAAGTACATTATTGACGGCTATACCGAATTCACCCAACTCAAGAGCCAGTGTTTTGGCCCATTGGGCCACGGCGCCACGAATTGTGTTAGACACACCTAAACCAGGAATTACCTGCCGAACCGATGTAGAAATGATATTAATGATTCGCCCTTCGCCCAGTTCTTTCATGCTTGGAACTACTGCTTTTGCCATGATTTGATTACAGATTAATAGTCTCTCAAAAGCTACTCTAAATTCATCTTCTTTAGCATCAATGAGTGCGCCACCATGGGGACCACCAGAATTATTCACCAATATATTCGCTTGATCTACAATGACTTTCATATGGTTTGTAATTTTCTCTTTTAATTGATCTGGTTCATTAAAATCAGCACATACGGAAAAATGTACCTGCCCATGATCTGTTGAAAGCTCTGATAATGTTTGGTCTAACTTTTTCTGGTTCCGCGCAACCAATGTTAGAGATGCACCTCGTTGCGCCATGAGTAATGCGCTAGCTTTACCTATACCGTCTGTAGAACCGCAAAGGATGGCGTGTTTGTTGTTAAGAGATAATTTCATTTTTTAAAATGGTAACCAAGGTTCTTTTTAATATTTTTTGGCAATTCAGGTAATGCGGATCTTGGAATAAAGAATGTTGATAGGTCTGCCAATTCCGAAAATATCTTATGGCGATCCGCAGTTTTTTGTAAATAGGCATGCCCTGATGATCCACCGGTACCAATCTTTGCACCGATCATTCTTCTTACCATGAGCGCATGGCGTTGACGCCAAGTAGTAAAAAGTTCATCAACATCCGTAAGCCTAGATAATAAATTAAAAGGTGAATGGAGGATAGGTTCATCCCGATATAAAAAGATCAATAATGCTGCTTTGGTGGCGTTATGGGATAATCGTTTTTTCTTTTTTTCAATCAGGATATTGTGTTTTTCCGGGTCTATCATAGATTCAAAAGAAGTGACTGCACGTTCATGGCCTTTTAAATGATACTCAATTTCTTCTTTTGTATGAGTCGGATTATTTTTTATGGTTTCTTCTTCATTTTGGAGCATGGTTCGAATTGCAGCACTGTATTGTTCCCAAAAGTTGAATCCTTCGAAAGATAAAAAAGGAGTTCGTTCGAGCCAATTTTCTAAATGATCAAATAAAGATTTTTCAGTTTCTGCTTTCATTACATCTTGCCTTCCAGAATCCAATAATGGATTTTTATAATCCTGATGTCCATAATTAATTCTTTCATTGATCTGAAGACCCAATTTATTCTCAAGAATCCTAAACTGTGCGCTCTGGAATCCGGATGACGGAAATAAATCATCACGAAACTCTAAGAAATCCATGGCTGTCATTGTTTCTAATATTCTGATCTGATCAATTAATACTTTTTGAATTTCAATAATCCTTTCTAATCTGGAGACAGCCAAGCTAACATCCGATTCATCCACGGAATCCTGACCAAATAAATCCAGTACCGAATCCAATTCATGGAGAACTTGTTTAAACCAAAGTTCGTACACCTGATGGATAATAATAAAAAGCATCTCATCGTGAGCCGGTGTGCCCCGTTCAGCACTTTTCAAATCCTGGCTATTCAGAATTTTATCTAATTTTAAATAATCTGCATAGTTAAGTAATTTTTTATCTGACATAGTTCAATCCCATTCAAATCCAGAAACACTGTCTATCTTTGTGTTAATTTCAATTGTATTATAATCCTGAATTTCCGAAATAAAATAATATAAGAACTTCGTTGATTCACTATCATCTAACCAAACAGAATCCGGTAGGCCAAATGTATCAATCACATCCTTTTCAGCTGGATTATCGCGCAAGAATTCCCAAATCTCATACTCGGACATGTATCCCATAGAAAAAAGTGTTTCTTGAACCATTTCTGGGTTAGACTTTTTAGTTGGAGGCATGGCTATGGGAATAGGTGGTGGTGGTGAACCACAAGAAATAATAATTAAACTAACTAATAATAAGGGTTTGTACATCGGTGGAAAATACCCAGAATGAATTCGGCCAAACAATAAGCAAATGTAGAGTATTTTAAACTAGTGTAATAATTATATTATACTTTATTATTAGCAATAGGTGGAAGATCAACCTGTGAAACGATTTGTTTTTTTCTTATTCGTATCTTTTCTTCAAATGATAAATGGATTATCTTTGTGATTCGATTTTTAAAGGAAAATAATAAATGTCAATAAACCAAGATAAAGAACGCTTCTATTATAACCCTGATTTTTTAGGAAGCGATCAAGGTCGATCAGTTCGAATTTTATCCGAGTATTACGGACCACTTCAACGGTTTCAACAAAATAAAATTTTAGATACCATTGTATTTTTCGGTTCTGCTCGTACCCTTTCCAAAGATGATGCCCAAAACGCTTTAGATAATGCACCCAAGAATGTAGACAAGCAAACAATGAAACGATTGAAATCTGATTTGAAAATGAGCATCTATTACGAAGATGCCCGAATACTATCTAGCAAATTCACGACATGGAGTAAAGAGTTAAAAGGGACTAAACGTCGGTACATTATTTGT
>Ga0187833_10001429_pt1 | contig 27363 bp, 28 predicted proteins | sample ETNtaG_37_FD_167968 | JGI IMG/M metagenome (GOLD analysis project Ga0187833, IMG submission 167968) | Marine microbial and viral communities from oxygen minimum zone, Eastern Pacific Ocean - ETNP2014_SV_400_PacBio MetaG (Illumina Assembly) | ecosystem: Environmental > Aquatic > Marine > Hypoxic...
TAATTAAAAAACATTAAAAAACAGATATTATTTCTCTTTTACTCATTGATTAATAATGTTACATGAAAATGTTCAACCAAAAAATAATTTAATTTAGATAAAAAATGGATTATATGCAATCTATAAGGGAATCTGCTTTGGAACCACATCAATATAGATTTGGTATGGCTGGCGAGAATCAAGATGATACAATCGAGCGTTTTCTTCGATTACATGATAAAGGAATAGCACTTAATTTAGGTTCAGGAGGGAATTATCAAAGACAACAAAATATTGGGCAACTGGTTAAAAAGGTCATTGCAGGAGATCTTTATAAACCTATAATAAAAAATTTGGATGAAGAAGGTAAAAATAGAGATGAGATTAAACCATATACTGACTTTGGTGCAATGAACTTACTTCTTAAAGGTCAACCACAAAGAAATTTATATCTAAGTATTCTTGATGCAAAAAATTTACCTTTTCGAACTGAATCTATTGATATTATACTATTATTAGGCGTATTTAATGCATTAAGACAAGAGAGTCTTAAGTGCCAAAGTGAATATACAGGTTCAGATTTTGTTAATCAAGTGATTGGTGAGTGTTATAGGGTCAATAAACAAAAAAGCCATTTATTGATTTGTAATAATGTATTAGAACCAAAACAGGACTATATTCAAATAATCCAAGATAAAGGTTATGAGATAATTGAAACATTAGAAGGGAAGGATGCTGAGGGACATACTGGTTCTTTAGGAAGATATCTATTAGTTTGTGAAAGATGAAAACAATAAATTAAATATAGAAATTAAACATCATCAACAAAGATCATATCATTAGACCAACTGTCCTTAATCTTGCCTTTTTCTATGTTTGTATAAGGCAGATAGTTATGATGAACCCTTACAAGTTTGCTAAGAGATGCAGTTGTAACATCTATGATTGCATCCTTACCTAATTTCTTCATAAGATAAGGAATAATCTTTCCATTAAATTCCTCCACTAAATGACCTTCATCGATAGCATCAAGAATAATCACTAATGCTAAATGACCGTCTTTTTCTCCAAGGTAAGCAAGACTGATATATTTACAGTTAAAACTTCTCCATTTAGCATCAGTTTCCATAGTCTTAAGATATTCTTCTCTTGTGATTCCAATCTTAAACTTGATTACATAGAGTTGTTTTGCTCCAAAAATATGCATTCCAAACTCACCTTTATCTAAAGAAGTATAATACCTAAGATATTTTTTCTCTTCCATGATTTTCCTTTTCCGATTCACAGTCATGACCGGTACACCTGTGTTCTTAGCAATTTGGTTATCAGAAATTCTGGGGTTTCTTATAAGCTCTCTCACAATTAATTTTTCATGACGATCTAGATTCATAAAAACCAACTCCGAATGTTATATTTGTAACAAAAAAATCAAGGTATATTTATAAACTTATTGATTTTTTTAAGATTGTAATAACAACAATGCAAAATACTAATAAACCCTCTGAATTCAAAGCAAGTACAGAATTCCTTTCCTTGGATGAAAATGTTAGACACACAATACAATTCGGTTTCTCTCAGGACAAAAAATCATTTGAGTCATTAATATTTCAGGGAGACCCACAACATTATGTTCATGTAACTGGGATTCCAAGAAAAAGTGTTCCGTCTTTCATGGAATATCTAAGAGAACATCCCTATGAAGTCTCAAGGATAGAACAAAATCATGATGGTGATGATATCGAATTCGAGGTCATTGTAAAAGAAGAACATATTCCATTAGACAATTCTAGTCATGAACTAAGATTAGGAAGAGATATAAGCCCTGCATTTGAACCATTTATAACACTCGAACCTGCATATAATAATGTAGATTATCTTCAGGCACAAAGAGAAAGAATCTATGATTACCTGAATATGTTACAAGAAATTGGTGTTCCATTTGATAAAAACTATGCAGTAATAGAATGGATAAAAGCAAATCATCAGGTATTCAGAGTTGAACATCCTTTCAAAGCAACCCATTACCATTTATTTGGGCCAAGCACCTACGGAGATTTAAAATATTGTACGCAAGAAGGTGGACATTTATGGCACATGGCTAACCAGGAAGTAAGAAGATTTTATTTTACTGATTCAAAATTTGATCCAGAAGAAACAAGAGAATGTGTAAAAGAATTGGAAGAGAACATAGGACTGACTTGTCCTGATTGTAGTAAGTATGAAAATTAAGATTTCTATTTCAAATCATAAACCCAAATAGTATAACCTATCTTAGCAATAGGTTCATGCTCATCTAGCCATCTAAAACAGTCTTTCAATGTTGGTGCACTCCCAACAAGATTATTGATTCTGATTGCAAACAGACCAGTTGTTGGTTTTTCACAGAAGTTGTATCTCTCATAGTTTATACCTCTATAATTGGCTTCAAGTTTATTATCATAGTTTAACTTAATCTTCTCAGTAATTTCATTATTTTCTAACCATTTATCCAGACCTTTGAGGTCCTGTCCCCAATCTAAGTTGCTGTCAATTAGATATTTATGACCATTATCAGGACCAATCGCTTCATTAAAATAAGCAAGATAATGAGGATATATTAAGAGAGACGATATAACATACCATAAAGAGAGTATAATGATCATGATTTTAATTTTCTTATAATTAACAACTTTACTTACAAAAACAAAGATAAAAGGATATATTACCAGTATATGTCTAAGACCGATATTAATGTACCCTAATGATAAAACAATAAAGTAAAGCAGGATAGGCAATATCAAAAATAACTCACTAAAGCCATGGTGCTTAATCCTCCTAAACAGCACAAGAGATAACACAATAAGAATCAAGGTAGAAATAGGCGTCTTGACCAAGAAAGCAACAATAAAATAATGTCTCCAACCTGTCCTATTGTATTCACCCATAAGATAAGCCATATGGCCAGATTTAGACTTTTGCAGAACGTCGCTTAACCCTTCAATATATTTTCCCGCAATAGGAACAGGCCTTAATACATTATAAACAGTATCTTCGATAAATTCAATCTTACCAGGCATCAAGTCCTTAACAAAATCACTCTTGGATTTATTATTGTAAAGGTCATTAAACCCATAGAAGAGATTAACAATAAAAATATTTAAAACCAAAAAGATCAGAAAGAATCTTATTACCGAAAAAGGCTGAGCATGGATTATCTTTTTATTAAATTTAACTAAGAGTACAACAACCACCAAGACAACCAAGAATATATTGCTAAATTTAGCAACCTGTGCCAAACCAAAGAACAAAGAAAACAAAAGAAAGTTCTTAAGAGAATAATCTTTTAGAAAATTATAAAGATAAAACATAGTCAAGAATAAGAACAAAATACCGCCAAGGTCAGTCGTCACAAACCTTGAATGTGCCAGTATATTTGGTGAGAACACATAAAGCAACAAAGCAAACAATCCAGCCTTAACACCATACAATTTCTTAGCAAATAAATAAACAAAAAATCCAAGCAACAAACTCAATAAGACAATAGGTAATCTACCAAAGAACAAGATCTCATCTGTATTATCGTTAAGATTATACAATAAATCTTTACCAAATACCCATTGCCATGTATTCTCCCAAGATTCACTACCAACATCAATATTTGGATTAATCAGCAATAAAAACAAACCACTTAGTTCTTTGACTAAAGGTGGATGTTCAGGATTCATTCGAAAGTCGTTTGTTTTTATATATGAATAGCCAGCAGGCAAGTGTGTAACTTCATCAGAAGTAACAGACTTCTGCAACATTGAACTCACTGCGAGAATAAACATTATAGATAAAAGAAAAGCTACAATCAGTTTCTCATATTTAACTAAGTTCATATAGAATTAAAAAAAAAGAAAGAATAAAAAAGTTTCTTATATAATCCTAAAAGCAACCTGTCCATCATTATAATAAAACACTTTCTTCTCTTCCAAATCCTTCAACTCAAAACTCTTAGCAATATACAAAGCGTTCTTATCTAAATCATACAAAGTGCCAATATAATCAATCTTATATTTAGTATTATCTAGACCATGAAGTTGATATTCAATAGGGTCAAATTGGTTATAGAACAAAACATAAATGTAAGGCTGATCCATTGCATAAGTCAAGTCAATCTCATCATAATTATCTTTGACTGATTTAACATAAGCCAATGCATTACCAATCTCAGCCTCAAACGCATCCCTTGAATAATTAGGATATTCAATAAAATAATTGTAAGCGTAAAAAGAAAAGTTACCTACAATTAAGATGATGATCATTGATAATACTATTCTTGAAAGTTTCTTACCTTTAACAAATCCATACAACCAATATACGCCATAAGCGCTCATTATCTGAAACAAAGGGATTGCATTGATTGTTCTTGTTGCATGCCCTGTTGCAATTGTCAGCGATGCTGCAACAGGATAGATAATCAGCCACCATAACATTAATTTATGAGTATTGGTTCTTCTCCATAAAAATAAAATAAGCCCAATCAAAACAAACGGTAGATCAAACCAATACAATTGCCCAACATCCCTAAGGCTATGTCTTACATTACTATCTCCATTCAAGAAGAGAAAGTCAAGGCTAAAGTAACTGATATAATTATTAAAAAAGAGTATGACAAAACTTTCAGTTTCACCTTCCCTAAATATTGAAAGATCGCTAAATCTCTGCTGCCCCTCATCAAATACAGTTGTATAAACAGCAGGTAAAGAGAAGACAAATAAGAAAATCAAGAAACTAAGCATGGATTTTTTTAAGATATCTTTCCGATAAATAAAAAACAAGCCAACCAAAAACAAAGGAACAAATAATTTTGCGATGGCATAAGAATAAAAAGTCAATGCAAAGCCAAAAGCAGAGATAACATATCTTTCTTTAAAGAAGAAATACAAACCTAACAGAAACAATAGAGGAAAAGTAATTGCAGGAAAAACAATCCTACTATACTGCAAGTGCCAAGGAGATATAGTCAAAAACAATGCAGCAATCAAAGCAACATTCTCATTAAACAATTTTTTGACCAAAAAGAAACTGACAATCACTGTGAATAAACCAAAGAGAACAGGAACTAAGCGAGCCGCAAATACGTTTAGACCAAACAAGAATACTGAAACAACTTCAAAATAATTTAACAAAGGAGGTATATAGTCATCAAAAGACCTGAACAATAAAGGAAACGTTTCTCTATATCTATCACTTCCTGTTAATAAAACAGAGTAAGCGTCATAAGCAGAACTTGCCTCATCAGCATAAAAACCATATGGCACTTGCTCAATCATAAATATCCTTAGAAAAAACGCAAACAGGATAATAATGATAAGTGTTTTCTTGTATTTCATTAATAACGACCAATTAAACTATTAAATTTAATACGCAATAATTCAAACAGCATCTTAGGAGGATCAAATATTGAATTCACTTTACTTAAAATATCATTCTCCCATATAACAGGAATTTCTTTAATCTTATACCCATATTTATTAGCAATAAACAAAATCTCTACATCAAAGCTCCATCTATCAATTCTTTGTTTACTAAATATCTTTTTAGCACATTCTTTCTTAAAAAGTTTAAACCCACATTGAGTATCTTTTATTCCTTTTACCAATAAAAGATTAACAAAGAAAGGAAAAATTTTGCCAAGCGCACTCCTAAAAAATGGCTGCTTAATCTTTATATCAGATTCTTTCATGTTTCGTGAAGCAATCAAGACATCAAATTCATCAATATATTTTAAAAATTTATCAAGTTCTTCTATAGGGGTTGATAAGTCAGCATCTGAGAACAGCAATAAGTCACCTTTTGCATACAACATTCCTTTTCTCACAGAATATCCCTTACCCATATTCTTATCATTCTTAAGAACAGTAATTCTATCTTTATATTTACTAATTATCTCTAGTGTATTATCGCCTGAACAATCATCCACAAGAATAATCTCATGTTCAATATTATTCTTTTCAAAGAAATCAAAGACTTTAATTAATGTCTTGCCTATTCTTTTTTCTTCATTGTATACAGGGATAATAAGAGATAACATAAGTTAAAAAGAAACAAGATGAATATATAAAATTATTCTTTAAGAACAAAATACTTTCTTTCCAATTATAGTTATAGCATCCCTTTGATCAAGATATAACAAAGCAATTCCTATCCCTAATATAACTAAAGCAAATAATACTATGATAACCATAAACAACTTAGCATTCTTCCTTTGTAATTGCTGAGACCGTTTTAACTCTCTCACTACTTTTTCCTGTAACTTTTGAGAATAGCTGATTTCATACTCTTTTCCTTTCTCGTCTTTGTATTCCATTAAAATAACTGGAATCAAATTCTATTTTTAAATATTTTGCTTCTCAAGAGTAGAGATTAATAAATAAAGCTTAAACGGTTAAAAGGCAATTTAAATAGAAAATTATTTATAATTCATTACTTATGAAACACTATTTAGTAGGAAGAATTGTTATAATTAATAAATGAGGGAAAGATAATGGAAGAGAGTGATACAGTAACTCTTGGTAGTAGTATAGAATTAACAGGGTTTAAAGACATTGACGGAGCAACATTGATAGTTGTGAAGAAGATGGTCGGCAGTTATGTAAAGAATATTTCTGAGAAAGCCAAGAAGTTTGAGAAAATAAATATAAGTCTAGAATCAAAAGACGACAGTAATTTTCAGTTAAAAGTTACACTGGTTGACGAAGGCAAAGAGATTCAAGCGGAAGATAATAGTAACAATTTGTTCTTTTGTTTAGATAAAGTATTAAAGAAAGTAGAATCAAATATTTAGGTTTTAAGGAAGCCCTTTTTCCTTTAGCATAATTATATGAGATATCTTAAGTAGATTAATCTCTTTTTTCAGTCCTTCAATTTCATTCCTCATTTCTCTGATAAGTTCATAATTATGCTGTATATTATCATTGTTTTCTTCGAATGAAGAAGGTAACTCAGAAAGGCCGGACAAATCTGATTTAAACTGCTTAATCCATGAATCAACATTAGTCTTGAAGACTTCAATTTCTTTGTCCATCAGATCACCTCTTTCAATATACAAATTGCTATATTAATATTTAAATGTTTCGGAAAGCCAGATCTCCGAAGCTTAGAAATTGTGAAAGAAATTTCTCATGTTTTGATTTCATATATTCCCTACATATGAAAACAAAGCTACGAACAAAGTGAGTCTGTTTTGATTTCATATATTAAGAGGTTATCTGCTAAAAACAAAAAGTTATTTATATAAAGCATCCTAGATTATAAATTGAAATGACATTAATTTCAGTAGACCCAGAGAAAGGCCAGCCTCTGGCAACAATAAGATATGAAGGGATATTTGACCAGGAAGGATTGTTTAAGGCTGTTGCTGATTGGTATGAACATAATGCTTACGAACTCCATGAGAAGAAAGTAAAACACAAAGTACCTAGCCCATCAGGTAAAAATGAGGAGAATCACTGGGAAGGATGGGTTAAAGAAAGTGATTATATCCGATTTTGGCTACGCGTTGTATTTAGATTTCTTGATTTAAAAGATGTTGAAGTAGTGAAAGACGGTAAAAAGAGTACAATACAAAAAGGAAAAATAAGAATCGAGATCAGCGCAGAGTTAGAAACAGACTGGCAGGGCAAGTGGAAGAGTTCCAGCTTCCTACGACATTTACAAACATTCTATGAGAAATATATAATTTACAAAGACTTCGATAATATATGGGGAGATAAACTATATTATGTTGCTTTAAAATTACAAACAACCATAAAAGAATACCTTGATATGGAAGCAAAAACAAACGCATACTTTGATGTATGGTGATTTCTAATTGAGACAACATTCCGATGCTCTGTATAGGTGTTGACACAATTAGGACTAAAAATCCCAATTATACTATAATACTTCGGAGATTTGCTCAATTGAGATCTTTAATTTCGTTAACTTTAAATATTCATATCTCTTAGAAAAATAGAATGACAGAGAAAAAAGTCGTAATAGATAAGTTAAGACTCAGTTATGAGGGTCTTTTCAGTGTTGTTGATCTTTACAAATTAATAGATACTTTTCTCAGAGAAAAAGGTTATGATAAACGTGAAAGATTGCATCAGGAACGTGTTCTTCCAGAAGGCAAATATATTGAATTAGAGATTGAACCATGGAAAAAATATACTGACTATGTTAAATCAGAGATTAGATTAAGGATTATAATGAGTGATATAAAAGAAGTTGAGGTTGAACGTGACAATATGAAAATACGCCTTAACCAAGGAAAAGTACAATTTATCTTTGATGGTTATCTGACAACTGATTACGAAGGCAGATGGGAACAGAAACCTATATTCTTTTTCTTAAGGACCATCTTTGACAAGTATATCTACAAGATCTACACTGGAAAATATGAAGGACAGGTATTAGAAGATGTCAACCAGATACATGCAAGAATAAAAGCATTCCTAAACCTATATAGATTCACTGAGGAATCAACAACCGCACCAACCGGTAAAGTGCAATTCGGACCAGGATAACTTCTATATCTTACACATAAAATATATATATTATTTAGGACTTCTATGACTTATTAACAAAGGAGAGGGAGGCATAGAATGAAACAAAATCTTAATGTAGCTATAATTGGATCAGGACTAGTTGGAGCATATTATACAAAGAGATTATTATTAAATGATAGTAATACAAATATTTATGCAACAGTGAGAGACTTAGATTCTGAACAAGACATATTTGAGCAAAGAATATTCAGCGGAGGATTAACAAACCCAGAAAAGAGAGTAATTGAATTTAACGGTGTTGATTCAATTGAATATTTATTAGATTCTGGCTCAGTAGTTCTATCTCCATTAGACATTTTTGAAAGAGCAGATGATATTTCTTCGATAAACCAGTATTTTCAGAGTCTTGCAGAAGAAGGTATTGCACTTGATCAAGTGGTAAACTCAATTAATCTTGGCACGATATTTGGACTAAGAGAACTTAAGCAAATAGATAGTGGCAATCAACGACCAGGGTTCTCAGATGTTTTTGATTTCTGCATGGATATTAACAATACATTAATTGAATACGTAGATTCAATAAGAGAAACAACCGATGATAATTCATATCTTATAAGACACCTTCTTGTGTCAACAACAGGCACGAGGGGAATTGGTTTAGAGAGGCTAAAGATATCACACAATTTATCAGGAGATGGTAGTGTTCCTCCTTCAGTTATACTAAAATCTCAGAAAGCAAGCGAGATAATTGGATATTTCAGAGATTTTAGAAGATCAAATGAACAAAATATTGTTTATAGTGCAGTTGTGCCTGCATGTGCAATAATTGGCTTAGAAGTTTATAACGGGACAGTAAAACCATATGGAGAATACGCAGAATTAACCAATAATAAAGAAGCAATGCCTTTATTTAAACCAGAGATAATATCTGATGGTGAAGTAGTACAGGAATTAACTGACTTAGAAGAACCACTTAAAGCAACTTATGGTTTATTTGGAGAAGATGGTCCGCATACAGTGGCTGATCTTCAACAGCTTGAACTTTTTATGGGAGTTACAACAGCTACAAAGATAGCAGGAATAATTGAGGATACATTCAAAGGTTCAGGTGCGTATGACTATAACTTTATAGGCAGTGGACAGACAGTCCCTGAACAAAGTGAGTACTCTGTTTTTTCATTTGAACATATTGTAAGGAGCAGATATACTGGTGGATCTTATGTACCGGTAACTTTATCACCAATAGCACCATTCGACATATCAATAAATTGTTTTGTTTATGAATTACTTGATAAAGCAGGATACCCAACACTTGAGAGACTCGCTGAGGTAAATGAAGATAATGTAGAAGAGATTACTGGGCAAATAATTAATGTGCTACAAGAACCTGAAAATGAAATGCTATTGAATGCAAGCACTTCGCTCGGAGTAGAGTATGATTTAAAATCTGATAATAAAGAGTTTAAAGCAAAAGGTGCATTCTCACGAGGCGTCCTCAGTAAAGAATCGATTGGCAACTGTGTTAGATACGCAAAAGATTTCCTGGCATTCACCCAAGAATCATTAAAAGGAAGTGATTTCTTTGAAGCATATACTACCTATGAAGGAACACATGTAGCTGATATAATTGGATATTTAGGAGCATTCCCGGTTGCGCAGGATATGAGAAAGCAAGACCATTTTTAAAAGGTGAGAATAAATGCAAGAGTCAAACGAGTATATTATCCCATTAAATGAACTTCAAGAAAGAGACATCCCTTTAGTTGGGATGAAAAACTATAGTCTAAAGCAATTGTATGATATTGAGCTTGCTAAGAAAAGATTACATTGTACTGCAAAAGATGCAGGAATCATAGCACAAAAGACAAGACAAAAAAAGCTTGCACTTGTCCATAGAGAGGATTCAAGTCAAGAGTCTATAAATTTGCTTAAGGAAGAAGCTAGTAAAGAATTTAGTAATGAAATAATAGTGCCAAAAGACGGTGATAGTTTAGGTCTCAATTAGAGGTATACATGCCAATAGAAGCCTTTATTTTATTAAGCATTGAAGTTGGGAAGATCAAAGAAGTAGTTGATTTACCGCAACTTTCTGCACCTATCACAGGGATTACAAAAGATGCGCCAAAATCAATCCTGTTTCTAAAATAAGATTGCCAGATATCTGTATTTAAATCTAATTCATCTAGTCTTTGTAAGCTGGATTCTACCTTTCCATCGTATACAGTCTTCATTTTTATTACTAAAAACAAGAAAGTAAATATGTTTATAAAGTTCTTTCTATCAGTGATTCCGCATAATAGAGGTATAAAATCAACTAAAAGAAAAGTTTTTAAAATACAGATAAATCTCAATCATTAACTTATGCGAGGGTAGCAGAGTCTGGTCAAAGTTATATATAACGACCAAATGCGCAGGACTTAAGTCGATACTTACGGAAAGTAAGATATCCTGTCGGTTAGTCCGTCCGAGGGTTCGAATACTTAGCGACGAAGTTGATAAGGATTTTGTCCTAAGACGAATTTCCCTCCCCTCGCATTTTTTTAATTTGCCTCCGTAGCTCAGTTGGTAGAGCGTTACCTTGGTATATATTTTTAAAACAAACAGGTAAAGGTCGCGAGTTCAACTCTCGCTGGAGGCTTTTATACTTTTCGTAGTGTATAAGGGAGTTCCACCCACTTTACTGACGAGAAATCCTTTTATTTTCCAACTCATCAATCTTTTCTAGTTTCTGAACAGTTTTATCAAGTGTTTGATTAAGTTCTAGAATCTCATCTACTGTAGGTAATGCCTTTAATTTGAACATATTTCTTTTTGGTAATCTACATAAAGCATTACGTAATTCATCTATTTCATCAGTAGTAGGTAAACCACTAAACTGCTTATCAATTTCACTTTGATTAGGTAAGTTTTTCAATTCTTTGTTCAGTTCTTTTGCTCTTGTCAAATGTCCTTTCAATGCTTTTTGGAACAATTTACTACAATTCACATCTGGATTTGTTTTTAACAATTCTTCAGTCTCATTATCTATGTATAATGTTATATTCTTATTCATTTTTTATTCTCCATTACAACCTTTATTTCTATATTATTAGGTTTTAATCCAGTTAATTCTTTTAATTTCTTTATAAATCCCATTAAATTTAGGAGTAATTGAAATTTTATAAATGTTATCGTCTAACAAAAATTAAGAATCAAATCCTTCTGTCTAACTTCTGGATGAAATAACACACCATACAAATTACCTTTCTTAACAACCTGAGGAATCTTACCTTTTGATAAAACCTCAAAATCCTTTGAAAATTCAACATAATTATTATGTAAATGATAAACCTCTTGTTTACCACTAATTCCTAAGAATGAATCAAATTCTTCAAAATAAAAACCAATCTCGGTTTTTCTCTTTAACTTACCGCCAAAGATCAACCCAATAATCTGCATGCCAGCACAAATACCAAGAACCGGTTTTTTACAATCTTTTATCCAATTAAATTCACTAATATTATCCAAATAATCATCATCCTTAAGGCTTGTTCCACAAATGATTATCTTGTCAGCACCTAAATCCTTTTGATTGATTTCTTTATAGTGTTTAGTCTTAAATTTAACATTATTCTTAACAAGGATATCCTCAACAGGTTTAACAAATTCAAGATAATGAAGTTTCTCAAAACAAACATTAACAATTAATATCATTTGACAGAGACCTCCATCCTAAAACTATTATCTTTGCCACTAATCTTAGTGTCAACAATCTTGAGTTTTCTTTTAAACAGCGGACAATTTAGAACAAAGGTTTCAAACTCTCCGCCTTCACCAGCAGGGTTGATCTTATACTTTTCCAGCTCTTTAATCTCCTTAATAAAACTCTTATCAATTTTTCTTCCAATCCATTCTTTATCTAAAGGATATGCAGCAACACCAGTGATAATAACTTCAAATTTGTACTTTATCAGGTTATCAAGAAGTTCATACTGTCCTTTTTGCCATAACGGATTAAAACATTCGATATTAAGCTTATTGCATATCTTCTGTATTCTTGACGCCTGATAAACACTCTCAACAGCACCAGTAACAATCCCTTCAATTGAATATTTCTTTATTGATTGTTTAATGCATTTTTCCAATTCTAACAATTCCTTTTCTTTAACACCTTTTGTTTTGATAGTAAGAATAGGAATATCCATGCATTTTGCCTGTTTTTCAACTTCCAATATTGAAGGTGTATGAAACATAAAACTATCTGTGTTTTCAGAGATAATAGAGATAAGACAGGATATATCATACCCATTCTTTCTAGCAAGATACATTGCCAATGTACTGTCTTTTCCGCCTGAAAACAAAACTCCTAATTTCATTATAAGAAGAATAGTATTTAGTCATATATTAGTTTTTGCAAAAAAACAGAAATATTATTAAAACATCTTAACAACTCTCTCTACTATGAAGACTTTACCATTTGAACGAGCTAAGAGAAAGATCATAATCAAGAATAAATCAGAGACTGATCCAAAGCATGGTTGCAATCCTGAGAAAAGACCAGTAGAAGAATTACTTAATTATGGAGTGATTGATCTAGACAAACCAAAAGGACCTACATCACACCAGGTAAGCGCTTTTGTCCAACAGATTCTTAATATCAAGAAGTCAGGTCATTCAGGCACGCTTGACCCTGCTGTAACAGGTGTTCTTCCAGTAGCACTAGGAAGAGCAACAAAAGTCATTGAAGTTCTTTTGAACGCAGGTAAAGAGTATGTAGCTATTATGCATCTTCACAAAGAGGTTGAAGAGGATAAGATAAGAAAGACATGTGACTTATTCACAGGCAGAATAAAACAACTGCCACCTGTAAAAAGTGCTGTCAAGAGAGAATGGCGCTATAGGAAAGTCTATTATTTCGAAATACTGGAGATTGATGGCAAAGACGTTTTGTTCAAGACAGGCTGCCAGGCAGGAACCTATATCAGGAAACTAATACATGATATTGGAGAAGAACTGGGTGGAGCGCACATGGCAGAACTTAGAAGAACAAAAGCAGGACCGTTCAATGAAGATTCATTAGTGACATTACAAGATCTGACAGATGCATATCATTATTATAAAAATAAAAAGAGTGAAAAGTTTATTCGGAAAGTTATCATGCCAATTGAGGAGGCAACTGAACACATGCCAAAGATATGGGTTAATGATAACGCAATTGATAGTTTATGCCATGGAGCAGATCTAGGATTGCCAGGTATCTCAAAATACCATTCAGGAATACAAAAAGGAGATTTAGTGGTCATAATGTCACTAAAAAACGAACTAATTGCACTTGGAGAATCAAGACTGGTTTCTAAAGATTTAGTAAAAGATAAAGGAATTGCTGTCAAGACAACAAAGGTCTTTATGCTCCCAGGAATCTATCCAAAAATTAAAAAAGAATAATTATTTCTCGTCAACAGTAAACAATTTATTATCATGCCCTACATCAAACAATCCTAACCTAGCACCTGCATCAAGCCAGCCGTGTGCATAATTAAGTGCAGCAAACGCAGTCACATAATCACCTTTTTCTTTAAAATATTGAGCGTCTCTATAATAGCGCTGAGCCATGTCCAGAAAATCTGAAGCAGCGTCTTTCCATTTAATCTCTTTTTTCCGACCAATCTTAACTTTCTTCAAAGCTTTGCCTGTAACTGTAAAATATTTATCTAATTTTGCTTCAGTCACTTGTTTCATTAGATTAATAAATAATTTAATGGTATAAATATCTTTCTTAGAAATAGATTATGCCAAATCTTCTCTTAATTCCAACTTGATAATGTAAAAAGAAATTTGATAGAAAGCTTTTTATAATTAAATTTAATACTAAATATTCATGCTATTCCTGCGGAGGTGCCGGAGTGGCCAAACGGGATAGGCTTAGGTGTTATGAGTCTTTTTAAGACAATGATTACGAAGACACCTATTGGCTTAGTGCCTACGAGGGTTCGAACCCCTTCCTCCGCATTTTTATTCTTACACAAATTTTATTAAGAAACAAGGTTTTCAAAAGTTCATGGATACCATAATATTAGCATCAAGTTCTCCAAGAAGAAAAGAATTACTAACACAGTTGATAGGTAGTAATTTCATGGCAAAAGAGAGTGCGTATAAAGAAAATAATACTCTTGATATGAAACCAGTAGACTTAGTATCATATCATTCCTCAAACAAAGCAAAGGATATCAAGAATACATTCAATATGGGAATTATTATTTCTGCAGACACTATTGTTGTCCACAAAAACAAAGTAATAGGTAAACCTAAGAATGAAGATGACGCAATAAAGATACTCAAGAATATAAGTGGAAACGAGATTGAGGTAATAACAGGATTAACTGTAATCGATGTCAATAATAATAAAGAGATAAATGAATCCGAGACCACAAAAGTTAAGATAAAAGAGCTGACTGATGAAGAAATAAAAGATTATGTTGATACAGGTGAACCATTAGACAAAGCAGGTGCTTTCGGTATACAAGGAAAGGGTGCGATTCTTGTCGAGAAGATAGATGGATGTTATTCTAATGTTGTAGGATTACCTTTATTCAGATTGAGTAAAATTCTAAGAAAGCTAGGGATTAACATATTTAAGATTTAGCTACAATCAAAGACCAATATATCTGACCAATATTTATCATTGATTCCATAAACTAATTTGCATTCTTCATTAACAAACTGCCAGAATTGTGGCAAGCGTCCAATACCATACAAAGGTCTTACAAGAACCAATTTAATCTTATCCTCACGTATCTTAATGATCACTTCATCTAAGTCAGTAGTTCCTGACAAGAACCTCATATCATTTGTATCTACCATATCAAAAGCAATCCTTCTCTCAGTCATTAGCGCAAACAAAGGAGTTACTGAATCATCACCAAAGATAAAATCGTCTTTATCAGAACTGTATTCAATGAATCTCTTAATAGGGTCAAGGGACTCAAAATCAGAAAAATCAAATTCTGACAAGTACTTGGCTGAAAAGAATGAATTAATGGCCAACAGAACTATAAACAAAATAAGGAATGGTTTCTTAAACTTCTCATAAAAATAGTTTAAAGAATATCCTCCAATTATAGCCAAGAAAGGAAACAATAATACAAAATAAAAATTAAATATCTTATTGAGGAATAATAAGAATATTATGTATGCAATTGTGATATATAAAAATATTTCAAGCTTGTTTTTCTGTTTGATAAATAATATAGATGCAGCTGATAAGAAAATCAGATAATTATTCTTAATAATTTCAAAGAAAACAGATAACCTATTTCCTTCAAGTTTAGGTTTCAAGAAGTGATACAGATAAACAGGCAAGAAGAATTTATCTTTGTACAAGATTAAAAGTGATAAATTAACCAATCCAAAACTTAATGAGAAACCGATTGCAAGATTGATAAACTTCTTTCTATCTTTTACCAAGAGATAAACAAAGATGATAAATGAAGGTATTAAGGAATAAAGACCAGTTAGTCCTGCTAAACCAAGAGATAATCCAGATAAGATAACTCTTTTCCGGAATAACAGATAGACACCTGCAACGACAAACATTGTTGTCAGATTGACACCTATTGCATATGTGCTTTCAAGCATAATGTTATAAGTAAACAAGAATAATGCAATTGAAAACAGTGCTGTAAGATCATCAAATTTCTCTCTCGCTAACCTGAACAATAAAAATGCAGATATTAACGTCGCAATCAATGGAATTAATTTAAGCAAAACTAAATTAAAACCAAACAGTTTAAACACAATCCCATTAAAGAATACCTGTGCTGGTGGATGGGCAAAGAAGAAATCTTTGTAAGGCATCTTTCCTTCTGAAACCAATTTGCCCATATAGAAATAAATATTTTCGTCACCGAGGTCATAATGGTCCAAACCATTATACTCAATAATAACAAAGAAGGCAAGTAATAATACAAGTAATAGTTTAGTATTCATTTTTAGTTTTGTTGATGAAAGTATTATACCATAATCCAAACACAAGCAAAGACCACACTTGCCTTGAATAAGTTTTTTCTTTTCGATTTACCTCAAACAATTCATTTATGTAATTTATGTTAAACAAATTAGTTGATTGCAAAACATTAAAAGCAATATCTTTGAGTTCATTCCCAAACAGGTTTTCTATTGGAACTGAGAAAGGTTTTTTAGGAGCAACCCTGCATTTCTCAGGGATAATTCCTTTAACAGATTCTCTAAGTATCCATTTCTCAACTCCACTTTTTATCTTTAAACTTGTAGGAATATTTGCAGTAGTTGTAACAAGATCAAGATCAAGGAAAGGAACCCGTCCTTCAACGCCATTAGCAAGGTACATGGAGTTTGTCTTATTTAACAGATTATAAGGTAGATAATTCTCTCTGATAAGTGTTGATACAGAGCCAAACAAGTCATTGTTATCAAAATATTTTTGTAGATATTGATATGGGTTATGTCCAGTATCATACGAATTAATCAATTTGCTCTTCTCACTTTCATCAAAGTCATCCCTAAGCAAAGAAACATATCTTAACCATCGCTTGTAAGGGCGCTGATGCATCCTATTGAACTCAGAACTAAGCATTACATTAAACAGATTATAACCACCAAACTGAAAATCAGCTCCTTCACCAGTCAAAATGACTTTTACTTTCTTACTAGCTTCCTGACTAATCAGATAAGTTGGTAAATTAGTCGGGTCTGCAATAAGATTATCGTTATGATAAACAATCTTTGGCAATAATTTAATACTTTCTCCGGTGAGAAATATTTCATGATGGTCAGGATTTAATTGCTCAACAAAGTGTTTTGTATTTACATCATCAACCTCATCAAAGACTACTGAATAAGTCTTAACATTCTCATCTGAATATTTAGCAGTCAATGCTGCAACAATACTTGAATCAAGTCCGCCTGATAACGAAACTCCAATAGGCACGTCACTCATCATTCTTCTCTTAACAGCGTTCTCAACCAGTTGTTTCACCTGAGTAATAGAAATGTTCTGTTCATCTGTTGTATCAAGATTCCAGTATTTATTTATTACAAGATCATTATCCTCATAAACCAATAAGTGCCCTGGTTTCAACTGAAAGATATCTTTGAACAAAGTATTCCCATTAGGGACATACATGAAAGTGAAGAAATCAATTAGTGACTTTTTATCTATCTCTCGAATATATGGTCCTTCAAGTATAGCTTTAATCTCTGACCCAAACAAAAATCTTTGATTAGGTTTATCATGATAATAGAATAAAGGGTTTATACCAAAATGATCTCGTGCCATAAACAGTTTTTTTCCGTCAAGGACAGCAAAAGCAAACGCACCGTGCAATCGCTTGACAATATCTACACCATATTCTTCATAACCATGCACAATCACTTCTGTATCACAATCAGTTGAGAACTTATGTCCTTTCTTCTCAAGCTCTTCTTTTAATTCTTTAAAATTATAGATTTCACAGTTTGCGACAATAGAAATATTGCCATCCTCATTCTGTATTGGTTGTTTTCCTTTGTCAGGGTCGATTATGCTTAATCTTGTAGATCCAATGCTTGCAAAAGATTCATTGACGATTCCATTTTCATCAGGACCTCTATGGTTAAGAGAACTACGCATTCTCTTCATCAATTCCGTATCTTCAAATCCGCATATACCAAAAATACCGCACATATTATTTGTACTCAAACATTGCTTTTACTAAATCAGGAAGTGTATTGATTATAAATCTCAAAGGAAGATGTCCTAAGAAAGACTCTCCTGCATTCCTCTTAAAAAATTTGACAGGAAGTTGTTTTATTGTATAATTCTTCGATTTTGCTGCAACAGTAATGAGCTGATGGAAATAATTATAATTAAACTTATGATTAAGTATGTCTTCAAAGACTTCTTTTTTGTAGACAACAAACCCGGATTTTGCATCTTTAAGATTGATTGAAAAGACTAAGTTAAGCACAGAACTAAAAGCCAGACTTTGTATTCTTCTTAGCCTATATCCATCAAGAACCTGTTCACGCCAACCTTGCACAATATCATACCCATTTAATATCTCAGAATAAAGCAGAGGAATATCTTCAGGCAGATATTGCAAATCTGCATCAGTTGTAAAAACATATTTGGATTTACATTGTTTTAGTCCAGTTTTCCATGCCTCAGAGATCCCTTTTGTTTTTTCATGCCTGAGAATAATAAGATTACTATATCGGTCTCTTAATCGCTGCATGACATCTTGAGAACCATCAGTACTACCGTCATCAACAAGAATTATCTCTGTATCAATATTGTTTTTATTTAAAGAATCATTCGTTCTCTTGACGAGTATATCAAGATTTTCTTCCTCGTTTAGACAAGGGATGATTATGCTTAAATCCATATTCATTTAAAATCAATTTGTTTATAAAAAAGTTTATGATGTAATATTATAGATAAAAATACTATAGCCTGATTTATCAATTGGCTGATTATCACTTTCTCTCAACCACTCCATACATTCAGCCCAATTCTCTGAGAACCCAATAAGATAATTAACACTAACTGCTATCAATCCAGTTTTAGGTTCTTGGCATTCTAACAATTCATAATTGATATTACGATATACAGGATTATCTTTCCCCCAATAAGCAAGATTGATAAAATCAACGTCGTTATCATCAATCCATTTTTTCAACACTTTAAGGTCCTGACCCCAGTCAAGATTAGAATCTATCAGATAATTATGGCCATTATCAGAACCACCTACTAATTCGTTAAAATAAGACAAATAATGTGGGAAGATAAGTAATGATGAGATAACATACCAAAGCGATAATAAGACTATTAACCATTGCAACTTTTTGTAATTGATAAGTTTACTGACAAAGACAAACAAAGGAGGATATATAGGAAGAATATGCCTTAAACCAATGTTCCAATTACTTGTAATAAACATGTAAGCAAAAAATAACGCAGGCAAGATTAATAACAATTCATCAAATAAATTATAGTTCCTTATCTTTCTAAAGAATATCAAAGACAAAACAAAGAATATTATCATAGCAACTGGCGTTTTTATAAGAAGGGCTATTGGATAATAATACCATCTTCCTTTAACGCTAAACAATCCCATCAGAAAAGAGGGCCGCCCTATATCTGAGTCACGTATTACATCAGCAAATCCAATCAAAAATGGAGCAGGTATAGGAAATATGTTTATTGCTGTTGATATGACTGAGTTATCAATACCAGTTGTTTCCAGAAAGTATTCTGTTGCATAATCTGAATTAATGTCTTTAAAGAAATATGTTCCTAAGAACACAAAATATGTTAAGAATATAATTATTACAAAGTATGATATCAAATTGTATGAATCCACCTTTTTCCTATAGAACTTATTCTTAATAAGAAAGCCAATGGTTATTACAACAAAAGGAGGTATGAGATAAATTGCTGTTGACTTGGTAGCAAAAGTCAACCCAAGCAACAATCCTAAAAGGATTGAATTTTTCATTGTAGGGTTATGCAAGAAAACCCATAGATAATAAAGACTGATTAATGCAAATCCTGCTATAAGGTCTGTTGTTACAAATCTTGAATGGGCAAGCATATTAGGTGAAAAAGAATATAAAAACAAAGCAAACAATCCTGCTTTCTTACCATACAATTCTTTTGCAAACTTAAACACATAAAACCCAAATAAGACAGATAAAAACATCATAGGTATACGAGAAAATAAAATGATCTTATCTGCGTCAGTATTATACCCATACAAAAATTGAGCACCAAACTCCCATTGATTGAAATTAGCTCTCTTTGGATTATTAAGACTTTCAGTCCAGGTGTAATGGTCTAAAGGCAGTACTGGATTAAGTAATAATAACGGTAACCCACCTAACAACTTTATCAAATTAGGATGATCAGGGTTCATCCTCAGGTCCCCAGTCTTAATATAAGAGTATCCTGAGGCAATATATGTCAGTTCATCATTAGATATTGACTTCTGTATCGCTGATAAATAAGTCTGTGCAAAAAGTAATATCAATAACAAAACAACAAACCAGTTAGTTCTTCTTTCTATCAATCCCATCTGTAACAAGTAAAATGAATAATAATAAAAAGTTTTATAAAAATAAGCATTACATCAATAATAATATAAGAATTACAAATTAAACCAAAAACCAATAAAAATGTCAATAAGCCTATGCATGATTGTAAAAAACGAAGAAAAGAATCTAGAGCAATGCCTGAACTCAGTAAAGTCAATCGTTGATGAAATAATCATTGTTGACACAGGTTCAACAGACAAAACAGTTGAGATGGCTAAAAGTTTCAATGCAAAGATATTCAATCACAAATGGAATGATGATTTCAGTGAAGCACGAAACATATCACTTAAACATGCGACAAAGGATTGGATATTAGTCTTAGACGCTGATGAAGTGATTGCTAAAGAAGACCTAAAAAAGATAAAAGAATTGACAGAACAAAAAGACGTTGATGGTTTCTCTATAATCCAAAGAAATTATACAGATGACCAAAGCGTGCTAAACTGGCAAAAATCAGATGATTATAAGGAAGCAAAGGATTACCCTGGCTTTTTCCCTTCTAATTTAGTAAGATTGTTTAGGAACAATAAAGGATTCTTGTTTGAGAACAAGGTTCATGAAGTTGTTGAGAATTCAATCAGAAACTCAGATGGAAATATTGTCTATACTGATATACCAATACATCATTATGGTCACGGAGATAAAGAAGCTAAAGAACAAAAGAGAGACAAATATCTTAAGATTGGATTAGAAGAGATAAAAAGAAACCCAAAAGATCCTAAGCCATACTTTGATGTCGGATTAATTTACCAGAAACAGAACAATCCTGATAAAACGATTGAATATCTTAAAAAAGCAATTGAACTCAATCCAAAATATCAATTTGCTCACACTAACCTTGGAAGCGCTTATCTCAATAAAGATATGCTAAAAGAAGCGACAGTTGCTTTTGAGCAAGCAATAAAGAACAATGATAAAGACATAGGGGCATATTCTAACTTATCGATTGTTTATCTTCACCAAAACAATTTCAATAAATCTGCAGAAGTCCTGGAAAGAGCACTAAAGATTAATCCAGAAGAACCAGAGATATTGAACAATGTTGGAGTTATATACTCACAGATTGGTGAGAACAAAAAAGCGATTGAGTTCTTCAAGAAGTCATTGAAAGTCAATCCTAAAAAAGAAAGCGCGCTAAGGAATCTAGGAGTAATATATTTCAGGAAGAAGGATTATCCTGAAGCAGAGAAGATATTCAAAAAGATAATTGAATTTTATCCAGATAGTGCAAGCGGATATTCAAGCCTTGGTATTGTATTATTACTCCAAAATAAATCTGAGGAAGCTGAAGAGCCATTGAATAAAGCAATAAAGCTTAACCCTAATAATCGCGATGCGTATAATAATCTTGCTTGTATAAGCGAAGTAAAAAAAGATTTCAAGAAAGCAATCGAGTTCTATAATAAAGCAATTGAGCTGGACCATCCAAACAAAAAGAATATTGTTAAGAAGATTGACGAGCTCAAGAAAAAATGTCAACAATAAGCCTTTGTATGATTGTTAAAAACGAAGAAGAATTCTTAGAACAATGTTTAAACTCTGTAAAAGAATTAGTAAACGAGATAATAATAGTAGATACAGGTTCAACTGATAAGACAATTGAAATAGCTAAAATGTTCAATGCAAAGATCTTCAAATATGAATGGAACAATGATTTCAGTGAAGCAAGGAATTTCTCAATCAAACAAGCAACTAAGGAATGGATACTGTTTATCGACGCCGACGAAATTATCTCTCACGAAGATCACGCAAAGATAAAAGAGCTTACAGAAAACAAAGAGGTAATGGGTTATTTTCTGATACAAAGAAATTATATCAATGATTCAACAACATTAGGATGGGTACCTTCTAAAGACGATAATTATAAGGAAAAAAAAGATTTCACAGGTTATCTACCCAATCCAATAATAAGACTATTCCAGAACAATAAAGGAATTCAATTCAAGAACAAAGTGCATGAGTCTATTGGAGAATCAATATACAAAATGAATGGTAAAGTGAAGAACAGTAATATCCCCATACATCACTATGGAAAAGCTAATTTAGAAAAGATGAAAGAAAAAGGTGAAATGTACACTCAGATAGGAGAAGACAAGATTGAAGAGAATGCAGATGAAGCTAAATGGCATTTTGAACTCGGTGTACAGCATCAGGAATTAAACCAGCTCGATAAAGCATCTCATTATTTCAAGAATGCAATTGAAAAAAATCCAAAATATGTAAAGGCTTATATTAATCTTGGAGGAAACCTAATAAAACAGAACAAACTAACTGACGCTTTCAAGATATTAAAGACAGCTTTGAAGATTAGCCCTAACAGTGCAGAAGCTTACAATAACATTGGTATAATCCTTGCAAAAGGAGGTAAGATAGAAAAATCTACTCTATTATTCCAAAAAGCAATAGAACTTAATCCCAACTATGCAAGTGCTTATAAGAATCTAGGACTAAGTTATAATACTCTTGGTAAATTTGATGAAGCTGAAAGCGCATTAAGAAAAGCTGTTGAATTAAATCCAGCATATAAAAGCACTATTAAGTTTAACTAGGGATTTTTTATTTTTGCTGCTTTTTCTCTCAAAAACGTGCATAAACTCAATTCCCTATTAAGAAGTAACAACGGTCTGAAATGGCTGATTTAGGTTGAATTAAACAATATCATTGATTGTGCACCCGTACAAGACCATATTGTTGCGAAAACTTTATAAATCAGATTGCGCCATATAGACTGTAGCTTTAACATAACCTTAGAAAATAGCGACGAAGAAGCAAAAAATATATATGTGTTGTAACATATATATTTGAAGTGATAAATATTTATATAGGGCGATGGGTAAGCAAGACCAAAAAAGGCATTACGATAGCCAAAAAACAGAACACGGAGGTGTTTAGATAATGGAAGTAAAGAAGGCGATTAAAAAGATTATTGCACTGGGAGTAGGAACTTCAATGATGGGAGCGACACTCTTAGGTGGAATGGCCGCTGATTTAAGCGAGTATCCAGCACCATTCATTAAGGATGGAGTATTTGATGCTTTAATAGTAGTAGGAGAGTCAGCAGTTACAAACGACGTTCTAGGCGCAATAGATATTTCAAACAACCTACAGGCAAGTCATACAAAGACTGCAGTTGTTTCTACAGATAGCGCAGCAGTATCCGTAAGCGGAGACTCAAAAAAATTAGCATCTGGATCTAATGGTTTAGAGCTAAACAATGAATTAGGAGATTCTTTAATAACATCTATTACAGGATCAGACCTATCAGCTCTTGGTGATGGAGAATTTGACAATGAGCATGGTACATTTGATTATACACAGAGAATCGACGTATCAAAGCTTAAGGTTGAATATGCATTAGACCCTGACGACGAAACAGATACACCAGCTGAATATCTTACATTCCCAAGCGACTCAAAAGCTTATGAATATAAGATTTCATTCACACCAGCATTAAAATCCGACCACAACACAGCTGGAACAGACTATCTGGACGACATTAAGAATAAAAAGATAACATTCTTGGGACAACAGTATACCATCCTAGGTGCAGAACACAGTGGTTTAGATAAAATTAAACTAACCTTTATGGCTGGTGCAACCCAGGAAATCTTAGATGAAGGAGCTTCAAAGACCTTTACAGTTGAAGGAACAGAGTATGATGTGACTGTTAGTGTTATTACAACAAGTGAAGCTAAGTTTGTCGTAAACGGAGAATCAACAGACTCCTTAACAGAAGGAGAGACCTACAGATTAAATGACGGAACAGAATTAGGCGTTATTGACATCTTAGAAAACGAAGCAGGAGAAGCTGCAGGTGGCGACAAAGTTGAATTCACACTAGGAGCTAACAAAATCATCATAGGCGACTCAAACACAAGCTTAAGTGATTTTGGAGCAACAATTACAATAGGTACTGAAGAACTAGGTAATGTGAAAGGAGATATTGTTGTATCATCAGATGGTGGAACAACAGATGGAAATGATGTAAAAATATCTGATATAAAGATTAGATACAATTCATCACAGAAGCTTTACATACCAAAAGACAGTTCATTAAGTGCAGTAGCTGACGAAATCGAAGGTGAAGAAGGCAATATGTTCACAGACGCTTTCGACATTGAGTTCAAAGGCTTAGAAGTTGGATCAACAGAAGAGATTAAGGTGAAGCCAAGCGGAAGCAACAACTACAAACTATCATGGACAAACAAAAATGGTCAGAGCTATAATCTAGATACATTTGCTTATGCAAGCAGCATAATACAACTAGGCAGATTATCAGGTTCAACAGTAAGACCAATCCATACACTTGAAACAGCTCTAATTGGTGACGAAGAATACTTTGTAATATCCAGAAATGGATACAGCCACATAATGCAGTTCAAAAGCATCGAAACATCTAACAGTATTGTTAAGATAAGAGATGCTGCTGTAGGTGGGAAAACCTATGAAGTGACTTACTCAGGAGCATTAACTCCAAGAGGAGACCTAAACCTTGACGGAAATACATACAAGGTTAACGTTAGTGCAACTAGTAAATTAATTGAAGTTGACATGAACGGTGATGGAGATTGGGGTGACAGAGTAGCTGATGGTACAATAAGTGGAGCAGTAACAACAGATTGTACAGGAGACCCAGATGCAACAGCAAGTGAAGGTCTTGTTACTGAAGGTGGAGCTTGTCTATCATTTGGTCCAGAAAACAATACCATAGTATTAGTAACTGAAAAATCAGAAGATACTGAATACAATAAAACAATAGTTTCAGTGTACTATGATGCTGCAAACACCCAGTTAGAATTAAATGCATCTAATTTAAATTGGGACTATGGCGGAGTAAGTGGACTACAGGTAGGATCAGGTGACGACTATGAGTTCGTTGATGGTTATGGAACAAGAGGTCATTGGTTTAAGGCATCATCAGGTTCAGATACCTTTACCTGGACATATCCAGATAATCAGGTATTTGGAGCAGTGTTCTACACATCTGGTGTAACAACAACTGTTGGATCAAGCGGAGACGTAACATCTACTGAAGTTGTTAAAATCGATGTTGGATCAGCTGTACTTGATACAGACCCACTAGTTGATGGTAAGGAAACATCCAAAAACTTAATCGTTGTTGGTGGACCTGCTATTAACAAAGCAGCAGCAGTATTAATGGGAGTTCCATTCCCAAGCTATGGTGCAGCTTCAGGAGTACCTGAAAATGCAGCTATTATAAAGCTTGTTGAGAATGGCGACAATGTAGCTATGGTTGTAGCTGGTTGGACTGCAGAAGACTCACAGAGAGCTGCTAGAGTTGTAGCACAACACACAGACTATAGTGGATTCAAGGGTAAAGAAGTTGAAGTAACAGGAACAACCCTTGCAGACATGCAAGTAAGTGCTGTAACAGCTGAGTAAACCAATTAATTTTTTATTTTTTTTATTTTTAATTTATTATATTGTTTTAGAAAGAAAAATATTATGTTTACTTCTAATAATCTTAACTTTAATAATACCTGAATCTATATTACAATCTAATACAGAAATATTCCTATTATTTTTTACTGCAATCTTCTCGTCTTTAAAACGACCATCACATTTTATTTCAACGTCAATTATTTCTCCTTTTTTGAAAGGCTTAGGAAGCGCTTTTATTTGAGTTATACTAGCATGTTTATTCAACAACTCAATACCACACTTTATCTCTAAAGTCTTTAATTTCACAATGAAATCATCGAAATCCATTGCATCTGCCGGACGTTTTCCTTGTTTATAGCTCAGAAAATTCTGTATACCAATATCCGCTTTGATTTCTTTACTGAACTCAATCAGTTTCTCAATCTCATCATCATTAAGACCAGGAATCCAAACAGGCGCTATTATCAGATTTACTTTCTTAGCTGCAATATATCTGGCAATCTTCATTATCTTACCAAGATTATATGCTTTTGAGTTAGCTATTTGCTCTGCTTTTCCTTGAGTAAAAGCATTAATAGACAGATTAAACTGAGTTAGACCTGCATTAATTAACTCATCAACTGTTTTTTTAGTCAATAAAGTACCATTTGTTTCCATAGATATTGTTTTAATGCCATTTATAGCAGAAATATCTTCAATCAAAGGAATCATGTCATCATACAACAAAGGCTCTCCATTAGACCCAATATGCGCTTCTAATGGATCCTTACTATGCTTGCTCTTGAATTCAATAATCTCTTTTAGTTCATTTACAATGTAATCTTTCTCGACAACAAAATCAGTTGTACGTTTATTCTGATCAACAGAGCAGTAAATACAATCGATATTGCAGCCAGTTATTGGCTTAACTTCAATAACAGATGTGCCACGGTCAATCATTCCAAAACTTATATTGCCAATAAGAGGAATTCCCAAATTCTTATGTATGTAGATTGTTTTCTTTCCAGTTATGCTATTCTTTAAATTTCTAAAACCATCTTCAAAAAGGAATACAAGCTTCTGCCTTGCCTTTCTCTCAGTTATATCTTCAAAGACAATATCATTACCATCTATCCTGAACTTAGCAATCTTTGAAAGTTTATCTTTATCCAGATTAAAATAGAATATTTTAAGGAAAACTACCTTAATCTTGTCCTCCTTATCCTCAAATTTAAGATCATCAAAAATTAACTTAACCATACTTATAAAAAGGTAGAATGAGAGTATTTAAATGTATAGTAGAATTATGGTCTGTCCCAAATCTTTAGAAAAATATATAACCCTCCTTAGTCATAAGGCTAAGTGAGGGGGTGGAGGTACAGCTCCACCATGAAAAAGA
>Ga0187833_10001430_pt1 | contig 27360 bp, 21 predicted proteins | sample ETNtaG_37_FD_167968 | JGI IMG/M metagenome (GOLD analysis project Ga0187833, IMG submission 167968) | Marine microbial and viral communities from oxygen minimum zone, Eastern Pacific Ocean - ETNP2014_SV_400_PacBio MetaG (Illumina Assembly) | ecosystem: Environmental > Aquatic > Marine > Hypoxic...
TGACGCAGTGGGGATGTCCACTGTACCTGAAGTAATACTTGCCCGATTTTATGGACTAAATGTTGCAGCAGTGTCAATTATAACCAATATGGCAGCTGGAATGAGTGATGAACATTTAACCCATGCTCATTCAATAGAAAATGCAGCAAAAGCGACAAGTGATCTACAGACACTTTTGAGTGAATTTCTTTTACAATATAATAAATAGCTTTTAATAACACCAAATCATGCTTCCTCAGGAAATCATTCGAAAAAAGAAAGATGGATTGCCATTAAACGATTCGGAAATTCAATATTATATTGAAGGCATTTCCAATGGATCTGTTTCCGAAAGCCATATTGCGGCTTTTTCTATGGCCGTTATGTTTAAAGGTATGTCGGCGGAAGAAACTTTCTCTCTCACAGACCATATGGTGAAATCGGGAGACAAATTAAACTGGAATGATTTGAATGGCCCCGTGGTTGATAAGCATTCCACCGGTGGCGTGGGAGATAAGGTGAGCATTATGTTAGCACCTATTGTGGCATCCTGTGGTATTTATAATCCAATGATTTCAGGCCGTGGTTTGGGACATACGGGTGGCACTCTAGATAAATTGGAATCGATTCCTGGATATAATACAACGCCAGATAATTCGTTATTTCGTCATACTGTAAAAAATGTTGGGTGCGCCATTATTGGACAAACATCAAATTTAGCACCAGCTGATAAAGTGATTTATGGCGTGAGAGATGTGACTGCTACTATAGAATCTATCCCCCTAATCACTGCATCAATTTTGTCTAAAAAACTTGCTGCCGGTCTGGATGGTTTGGTCATGGATATTAAAACTGGGAATGGTGCATTTGCAGATAATTTAGATTTTGCTAGAAATATGGGAAACTGTATCATAGAAGTGGCAAAGCAATTTGGGATGAATACATCAGCAATTATTACTGATATGAATCAGCCTCTTGGTGGTACAGTTGGGAATACTTTAGAAATAATAGAAGTCATTGATTACTTAAAGTGTGTGCAACAAGAATCCCGTTTGCATGAAGTGGTTTTAACGTTGGCTGCAGAAATGCTGGCCGTTGCAGGATTGGTGGATTCAACTGATGATGGATTTCAAAAAGCGAAAGAAGTTTTGGATTCTGGTAAAGCAGCAGAAACCTTTGAAAAAATGGTCTCCGAACTAGGCGGACCCAATAACATTTTAATAAACACTGATTCACACTTTGAATCTGCATCTGTTGTAAAGCCTATTCTGGCACATCAATCTGGATTTATTTCTCAAATAAATACACGGGCTGTGGGCCTTACAGTTGTGGAGTTAGGTGGAGGAAGAAAAAAATCCAGTGATTCCATTGATCATAGTGTGGGATTATCTCAGGTTTTGGATTTGGGTACAAAAGTTGATGCGGGGCAACCTTTAGCTATTGTACATGCTCAAAATGAAGATCAGGCGAAAATTGCAATTAACATGGTAAATGATGCCTATACAATTTTGGATGATTTACCTTCAAAAAGTCAAACAATTAAAGAATTATTAAAATAAAATGAATGAACCCAATAAAATAAAACGTGGAGTTGATTTAGAACTCCAAATTGAATCTTTAGCTTACGGCGGAATGGGATTGGCACGTAAAGATGATTTTGTCATTTTTGTAAAAGGTGGTATCCCAGGACAAAAAGTAAATGCTCGTATTTATAAAAAGAAAAAAGGATATGCAGAAGCTCGTGTACAACATGTCATAACTGAATCACCCAATGCAGTGGAAGCACCGTGCAACCATTTTGGGGTGTGTGGTGGCTGTAAGATCCAGAATTTATCATACAATGAACAACTAAAAGAAAAATCTATTCAAGTAGAAGATGCTTTTCGACGACTCGGTGGATTTCAAGATTTTAAACTTGATCATGTTGTGGGCGCCGACCCTATTTTTAATTATCGAAATAAAATGGAATTTACTTTTTCGCCCCATCGCTGGGTATTAGATACGGAGCCAGAAGGCGTAGACAGATCTTTCGCCGTAGGATTACATATCCCTGGGCGATATGATAAAATTTTAGATATTAAAGATTGTCATATTCAACCGGTCATAGGAAATAAAATTTTAAAAGTGGCCAGAGATGTTTGTTTGTCTCACCCCGATTTGAAGCCTTATGATCCGAAAACACATATTGGTTTTTTACGATTTTTGATGCTCCGTTTTGGCGTAAATACAAATCAAATTATGGTAAATCTTGTTACTGCCTATGATGATATAAATAAATTATCACCCCTAATTGATGCGCTCTTAAAGCAAGTACCCGAAATCACATCCATGGTAAATAATGTAAATACGCGAAAGGCAGATGTTGCTTTTGGTGAATTTGAAACACTGGTTTTTGGGGAGCCATTTATTCAAGAAACTATAGGCGACTTAACATTCGAAATATCAGCGAATTCATTTTTCCAAACCAATACCACTCAAGGAAAACATCTCTATGATGAAGTAGTAAAAGCAGCGGGACTAACCGGGTCAGAAATAGTTTTTGACTTGTATTGTGGCACGGGAACCATTGGACTTTATTTAGCCAATCAGGTGAAAGAAGTTTATGGCTTTGAAATAATCCGGTCTGCATTAGAAGATGCAGAAAAAAATGCTCAACGGAATAAAATAACTAATGCAATATTCCTTAAAGCAAATTTGGATACATTCTTTAAATCGGGGCAATTACCCAGAAGAATTCCAAAACCGGATGTGGTTATTGTCGATCCGCCACGGGCAGGCATGCATCCGGACATGACAAATTATTTATACAAATTCAAAGCAAAGAAAATTGTGTATGTATCTTGTAATCCAACCACCCAAGCAAGAGATGCTAAGGTATTGGCTGAAAAAGGATATGAAATCAAGTCTGCTGCCATGGTAGATATGTTTCCTCACACTCCGCATATAGAAACAGTAATGTTATTTTCTCAATAGTGCCTTCGAAAAACGGGAATCTGGGATGTCTACATCAAACTCGATTTCATCGATCACCCATTCAGTCCCTTTGCTATTCCGTTTAAGCTCGTCCTTAAATACAAATCGTGACGGGAACCATCTACCCTGTACTTTTTTTATTCCGTCCATAGTTGACGTTTTCAGCAGTTTCCCACTCTTGGCGTAAAGTTCCTCTTTCATGGGTAGCAGGTATTCCTTATCAATCCAGGCCCGGCGCTTGGGGTAAGACAACCCTTTCACTTTTGCATCCAGTAACATGATCCAATGGTCCCGTCCATTGATCTCTACTGATCCCTCCAATGTGGCTTCGTATAGTTCAATGAGTGGACGATCTTCCATCATATCATTATAGGACATGTCTGAGCCCATAACCGATTGACGCAGCATGTGTCCTGAGATCTGTATCACCCGATCTGTCTGGGGTGAGTAGGTCCAGAGTTTATCACCCAGCTTTAGCATTTTAGTCCCTTTTTCCCGGGGCGGAGAAAGATATTCAGTGAATGCTAGATCGATACCGACAACCCAATTCTTGGACTCAATGGTACGGCTGGAGCGCCGGCCATGAACGATCATTTTACTGGTTAATACCCGGCTTTTTGCGTTCAGGTTATCATCCATAGCTTGGATAATTTCCTGAACGGACATATCATTCGATTGACCCAACAGGAAGGTAAAAGATAGAAAAGAAATAAAAATATTTATCATGTTTCCAGTTCCTTAAACAATTGTGCCATTTCCCGTTTATATATGGCCCGTCCGGCAAGCATGGTTCCTAAGACAGTGGCCAAGACACCAGGCATAATACCGATATAGTAAAGTTCTGGGGTTATCTGGGCGTAGAAAACATTGGAAAAAATAAATTCGGTTGAACCCAGACTTTCCATAGCTGCCGAATAATCTAGGCCCACTTCCTGCATATAATAAGTAAGACTGAGCCCAAGGGCCGTGCCAATAAGGGTACCAATGCAACCGATGATCACTGATTCCAAGATCATAGATCGATAGACCTGACCTTTTGATTCTCCTATGGCAAGGCGCATACCAATCTCTCCGTATCGCCGCAGACCATTCATTAGACCCATGTTCCAAAGCACAATCATACCAATGACCAGGAAAACTCCCACTATTAAACCAGTAGCTGCACTCATATAATCCACCATGGTGCCCATCTGATTTGCATCCCGCAAAGCCATCATGATCGGACTGAAAATATCAGTGGTATCACTGTTGATCTCATTATACTTTTGTCGCAGGGCGACGGCAGCTGTATCATTGTAAAAAAGTGAATGGGTGTATCCCAGGATCTCCGAAGCGGCATTTTCCATGTCCAGGGCCAGCCGAGCTCCTGATATATCCACTAGCATCATCTGCCTGTCCGCCGGACCCAAATTCAGTTTAAAGGTACCGACAACGGTAAAGTTATAAGTGGTAAAGGCATTGTGCATTGTGGATCCGATTAAGGTTACAGTATCACCTGAAGAGAGCTCTAGCCTCCCAGCTAATCTGGTGCTGAGCAACGCTTCATTCGCATTTTCCGGCAGTTTTCCATCTATTAAGCGACGTTCAAGTTTCCAAATCTCGATCTGCCTGGAATTCTCTGAAAGAAGATCGATCCCCAGGGCAAGAACAGGACCCTGGCTTTGGGTTTCACCACTATCATCGGGGACATCCAAAAGTCCGCCAAATGTGATCCGTGGCGTCCAGAAATGATCCGGATGATTCTGTCTCAGTTCATCCACCAACTGATCTGTTTCCAACAGGGCCAAGTCATTGGGCAGAAGCTGGCTTTCTTCTTTATAACCCTTGGTCATAACCTTCACGTGGCCCGTGGATACCACGGCAGAATCAAGAAACATGCTGTTCATAACGCCATCCATGAATCCTTGAAAGAAAATAATCATGGCCACAGCCAGTGTTACCACAAGAACTGGAAATAGACTCCTGGATCGGTCTCGGATTATACCTTTGGTTAAAAATTTGATCATACGGTTACCTTACCCCTTAAGGCATCTGTGGGTTTCATCCGGGCAATGCGACGGGACGGCAGGTAACTCACAATGAGTACGATGATAGATACAACAATGGTCGTTGTCATGACTAAGCCAACAGAATAAACCGGGATCAGGTATTTCTCAACTATTAAGCCCATTGACCCATCAGAATAATCTACCCCGAGCCAGATTCCGTTAACACCAAAATACCAAAGCAACGGCCCGAAAAAGATCACAGTCATGATGCCGGCCAACAAGGCATTAAGACCACCTTCCAGAGTAAAAAGCCCTACCACCCTGGATCGGGTCATCCCCAAAGCCATGAGGGTGCCAATCTCTCTGCCCCGACGAAATATAGATAACACCTGGGCATTAAAAATACCCATGCCCGCAAAACAAAGAAGTATAATATACATTATCGCTGCATTGGGCTCGTCTGCTTCAATAAGGGCTTCCATGTCCCGGATCAGGTACTTCACATCGCGGGGAATCCAGTCACCCTTATTTTCTACAATTGATAATTCTTCAGCGTAGGTCACATAGGTTGCTTCTTCTTCCATGGCCAGCATGGTCTGGGCCTTTTCCAGCGGTATCCAGATATGACCCATGTCCAACTTGAAATTTTCTGTGTCCATAATATGCACTACTGTACCCTCGTCAGCGTCATAAGTGCGGTTGGCATCCAGCCAGCGTATGGTAAAGGCATCGCCCACTTCCAACTTTGCATCATTGGACATGCTGCGTCCGATCAGCACAGGAATAGTGACTTCTTCATGTCCGGCAAGCATTTGTGTTGGCATGTTAATAATATTCTGTTCTGGAGTGATGCCCTTCATAATTACCGGCATAATACGCCCATTAGGGTAGATGGAAGCCTGGCTCACCAGTACCGGAAACGCTTTTTTTTCATCCACAAGCGCTTCCACTTCTGCGGGCGGTGCTGAATGTGCATCTTCAAAAGTCATAGGATCCAGGGGATCGTATTTAGGGTGCCAATAGGCACCGCCAGCGATCTCCGTATCGATAGTAACCTGTTTGGCGTGTTCCCGCATACCATCGTACATAGCGGAAAAAAGGATGATCATAAAAAAAGAAAGAGCTGTTACAAAAACGTTTAGCCAAGTGCGAAGCTTGGCACCCAGGAGATTTTTAATGGCAATCTTAAAAAGCAACTCTAAGCCCCTGCCTTTGGATTATCAATTTTTTCATCATCGGTTATTTGTCCATCATCCAAATGAATAATCCGCCTAAGGTAGGCCATGATCTTTTCATCGTGAGTAGCAAAAATGAAAGAAGTGGACAGTTCGTGATTTAGCTGTAACATGATTTTCATAATGTGGTGGGAATTCTCCGCGTCCAGGTTAGCGGTGGGTTCATCTGCCAGCACCAATGCAGGCTGGTGTACAATAGCTCTGGCAATAGCGGTCCTCTGGCACTCACCACCGCTGAGCATTGCCGGACGAGAATCACGCTTATCGCTGAGGCCTACCCATTCTATGGCCTGGGTTACTTTTTCCTCCCGTTCTCGGGATTCAATCTTGTTTAAGATCAGGGGTAATTCCACATTTTCGAATACTGTATATACGGGAAGCAGATTATAACTCTGGAAAATAAAGCCCATATGTTCACGACGGAGTCTAGCCCGCTCGCCGTGGGATGTGTCATTTAAAGCTTGGCCCAGGACGCTTACCTGTCCTTCAGTGGGAGAATCCAGCCCACCAATAATATTCAGCAATGTAGTTTTTCCAGAGCCAGAGGGGCCAACCAAACCGGTGAATTCACCTTTGCTTAAGGTCAGACCTACATCCTTGAGTGCAGTGAAAAAATCACCACCAACGGGGAAACGCTTGACCAGATTATTTATGGTAATGACGGCGTTATTTTCCATAATTTTTCCTTAATGATTGTAAATAAACATAAATTGAAAACCGGTTCCAAATCCTGCTAAGGAATTTGGCATTGTGATCGGTAAATACTCAGAACGTTTTGGGCTAATAGACAAGATGAAATTTAAACTATAATGATCATAGGTACTGCTCCAGCGTAGATAATTATAACTGCGGTTCTCTTCCAAATCAAATTGCGAAATGAACATAAGCTGGTGTACCATGCCAAGGGGCATGCTGGCCATGATGGCCGTGTAAGATTGTGATGATTCATACGAATTAATTTTATTGGAAATGGACATGTATTCTGCCATAACCAGGATGCCATTGGCAATCGGCAAGGTATAGTCTGCTCCGACTGTAGCCATTATGATATCGGTTCTATCAGAACTGATTAAAGCACTCTCATTCCAAAATCCAATAAATCCATCATAGCGATAATCAATAGCTAAACGGTTGTGAGAACCGTATACTGGAATACCAATTTGGCCAATTCCTTTCAGGGATTTTGAAGGATCCTGGTGATAGGTCAATCCCCATTCTCCTGCTGAGTTGGAAACTTCCGCTCGACTTCCATAGGAAAGAGTATCCTGATCATTGTTGATCGCCCATGACCACAGAGATAAAGAATTAGAAGGGAACCATCGCAGTCTGAATGCTTCCACGCCATCAGTCTGCCCGGTGGGATCCTTTAAATCAATCGTATCAAACCAGGAAAGGGAACGTAAAACAAAAGAGGGACCAAACACAATTTTCTGTAAGCCCAGTCGGGCTTCTAATTTTTCGCTGGAATACCGAATCCAGTAGCGGTGATGAGATTCATTGTTATGCAATAGGGAATCACCGGAATAGGCTCTGTCTAATCGATAGGCCCATTCTATATCTATCAATTGATTATCGGATAATTCTTTAAACAGTGAAAGTGTAGGAATGTATCCCATGGTGGATTCGATGGATGATTGGCCATCTGGAACATCGTTGCTGGTTAGAGTACTGGTCCAGAGTTGACCATTTGTAGATAGAGACTGCCCAAAAGATGTTGTCAATAAAATTATTAATCTAAAAATAGGAATATTCATTTTAATGTATCGTAATAATATCCATTATCTAATTGTGGTAAAAAGGGTCTAAATGATTAATAGTTAGAACATTTTTTTGCGAAATGGATTGTCTGTGTTCATCGTGCATAATATTTGCCCGCTAGTATTATTGGGTGTTTCCTCAATTTGAAATTCCGCGCATAAACGATTCGATAGCTTCAGATTTTATTTTATTGAATTTTTTTGAATCTTTCAATATGACAAACTGCCAGCCTAATCCATCCATAAATGCCAGCAGAAGTGTGGCGACACCTTCTTTATTCATATCACGAAATTCTCCTGAAAGAATACCATCACTCAAAATCGATTCAACGCCTTTTCGAAAATTATCATAATATTCAACAAATAAAGAAGAGTCAGATCCGTGGACATGACCTCGTCCAGCTTGAGCCCACAATTCCATAATGATGAGCAAAACATCTCCCATTTCCATAAACATGTCCATTCCTTGTTCTAAAAGGGTAGAAAGTTTTTTTGTAGGAGAAAGGATAGAAGAATTCAACTCTTCAAAGACAATCCTGAAATCCGAAAAAACAGATTCTTCGATAACTTTAAAAATATCATCTTTACTACGGAAGTATTCATACACTGTGCCTTTTCCAATTCCAGCTTCTTTGGCAATATCGGCGATTTTTCCTTTTTCAAGGCCGTCTCGTGCAAAGACCTTGATGGCAGCTTCGATGATTAATTGTTTTTTATTCATTATAATATGACTGACCAGTCGGTCGGAATTTAAAAAATCTGAAAAATGCGGTCAAGGTATTTTTATCTATATGTTGGACTTATTACAGATTTACTGATTTCAGTCTATTCGAATTTCCTACTACACTAATGCTTGAGAGTGCCATGGCCGCCTCTGCTATAACAGGATGGAGTAAGCCGGCAAATGCCAGGGGAATGGCAACAATATTATAAATAAAAGCCCAAAATAGATTTTGTTTAATTGTATTGAAAGTGGCATTTGCCAGTTGAGTTGCACGGAGTACAGCGCTTAAATCACTTTTGGCTAAGACAATTTCACCTGTTTCGATGGCAATATCTGTGCCACTGCCCATTGCGATTCCAACATCAGCCTGGGCAATAGCAGGTGCATCATTGATACCGTCCCCTACCATTGCAACCACAAACCCTTCATTTTGATATGAATTTACAATATTGGCTTTCTCATCAGGAAGTACTTCCGCATGAACATAATCAATATCGAGTTGGGTAGATAGCGTATCGGCAATATTTTTTTTATCGCCGGTGACCAAAACACATTTATATCCGGCAGATTTTAAAGATGAAATTGTTTCCGCAGAATCCGAACGAACAGCATCTTCAATTTCAAAAATGGCGATACATTCATCATTTAAAGAAAGAAAAACAGGTGTTCCTCCCATAGCTAATTCTGTAGTATAATCGATAAAGGAAGCACTTCCAACTTTAAGCGTTGCACTTCCATACTTTCCTGAAATTCCCTTTCCGGACATCACTTCAATTTCTGAAACTGGATCTAGCCCCAATTCTTTTTCCTCTGCTAATTTCACAATGGCATTCGCCAAGGGGTGAGTGGATTCTTTTTCCAATGATGCAGCCATTCGGATGAGATCATTTTCCATAATGTTGGAAATTTGATGCACCTTTTTGACGTTGGGTTTTCCGCTTGTGAGTGTGCCCGTTTTATCAAAAAGAATTAAATTAACTTCATTGAGTTTTTGGATGGCAGCACCATCTCGAATCAAAATACCATTTTCGGCACCGAGTCCGGTTCCTACCATTAAAGCTGTGGGTGTTGCAAGCCCAAGGGCACAAGGGCAAGCAATCACCAAGACAGCAATGGCTGCATAAATCGCCATTCCCATTGGCGATAAACCTAAATTAATCCAGGGGAAAATATCTGAAAATATCTGTGCCAATTGTTTCATTTGGTTTGGAAAAAAGTTCCAAACAAAAAAGGTAGATATGGCCAATGCCAATATGACTGGAACAAAAATTGCCACAACTCTATCAGCAAAAACTTGGATTGGGACTTTGGTTGTTTGTGCATGTTCCACCATTTGGATTACTTTGGCTAAAAATGTTTCTGCTCCAATTTTTGTCACTTCAACTTTTATTGTACTGTCTGAACATATGGTTCCACCAATCACATTATCGCCAATATTTTTTGTAACAGGAACCGATTCGCCCGTAACGATGGATACATCAATGGTGGCACACCCTTCTTTAATAATTCCATCCGTAGGCACAACTTCTCCAGCACGAACGATCATGATTTGTCCTACAACAAGACTTCGCACATCAATGTGAACTTCATTGTTTTCCATATTCAAAACGGTGGCTTGTTTTGCTCCAAGACTTATCAGTTTTTGGATAGCTTCGGATGATCTTCCCCGTGCCTTTGTTTCGATATATCTTCCAGTTAAATGAAAGGACATAATCATTCCTGCAATCCCAGCAAAAGAATGAATCTCTATATAACTGTTTATGATACCTGTTGAAAGTGCAGCCAAGGATCCAAGCGCAATCAGGACATCCATATTGGGTGACAGATAGATTGCAGATTTCCATGCACTCATTAGCGTTACTCGTCCAGGAACAAAACAAACAATAGCACTCAAAATAAAAATTCCAAATTCCATTCCTTCCATAGATGGCCAAGTTTTGCCAGAAATCATGTGGATTCCCATCCAAATCATTGTTGGAATTGTAAAACCCCAAGCAGCTATCATTTGGGAAAAAGCAGTCTCTACTTTTTCATCGATCTTTACTTGGAGATTAAGGAATGCTTCCGATTTGAGCAATTCTGCGCCATATCCGGTTTTTTCCACTGCTGAAAGAAGACCCTCCGAATCTACAGATCCGGAAATAGTGGCTTTTTCTAAAGTAAGATTTACAATCGCTTCTTCCACGCCCTCCACTTTTCGCAAAGCGCCTTCTACGGAGCCCACACATCCTGCGCAATGCATGCCTGATATTTTTAATTCAATTGTCTCTTTCATTAGATTTGCTTAACAATGCAATTCTGCACAATAAGTCCTTCTTTTAAAACTCTAGCATACCACCCACGCCTGTTCATAATAGTTTTAATGAACTCATTTATTTTTGTTTTACCAATATAGGGAAGAACAGATAAATTTTGACAAGGATCGCATTCAAAAGAAATCTCAATTAAACTTTCCCCAATTTGGTATTGCTGATTAGGCAAAAAATGGGAATGGGGAATTCCTGTTATAGTAAAATTCTCGCCTAAATCTCCAGGTTTTATAGGCCAACCTTCCTTATTTAAATCCTTAATAGTTTCGATTGAATAAAGCAATACTGCCATGTCTGGATTTCGACTCTTTTTAATTGTACGATAGTTATTGTAATCACCTTCTAACCCCGATTTTGAAAGTATTGCACTGATAACGGATGTTTTTGGGATTCCATGTTCATTGGCTGTATTTGGTTTTACATTAATTTGAAGTAGCTTTTTCATATTTCTCTCTATAGCAAAATTTACTGAGCGATTTCTTTTAGCATCCATTCATTATATTGTGATAAGAGTTGGCGCGTAATTATTCCCACAGAGCCATTCCCGATATATTTATCATTAATACGCGTTACAGGAATAATTCCAGAACCACTATTGGTTAGGAAAAACTCATCAATATTGGATAGATCCATACTGTTTAAAGTATTGTACTGAATTGAGACTGATGAATGATTAATAATTATTTGCCTGGTCGTTCCGGGAAGCACATCTTCTTTTCGGGTAAATAATTTTGTATCCTTCACCCAAAATAAATTACTGCGACTTCCTTCATAAAGTATGCCACTACCATCCATAAGTATAGCTTCAAAACACCCGGCATTTACTGCTGCTTTCCAGGCAGTTAGACACGCATGGTAATCGGTTGTTTTTATTTCAGGTTGCGCGCGGCTTGCTTCAATGGTGATGACAGAAACACCATTATAAATTGAAGGATCTAAATTCAAATATGATGTATAAACTATAAGTTTATTTGGAACAGCCAAAATACGAACACGCTGGTTTGGATCTTGAAAATCGTGAATCACTTTTGAGAGCATATCTAAAATATCCGATTGGGTAAATTGAATATTTAATCCAATTCGATTCGCTGAACTAAAAAGACGATCTAAATGAGGTTGCAGAAACACTGGTTTAAAATCCAATGTTCGGAATGTTTCATAAAGTCCTGATGAAAATGAAAATGTATCTGTGCCGAGTTGGAGATTCTCTTTGGGAATGGATTCCCATTGGTTATTGATTAATGCTTTTATCATGGCTGGAACGAAGATGCTTTCATTAATGTTTCCATATATTCATTTTCATTCTCTGATTCAATTGTTATACCGCCACCAACTCCCAGCGTTAGGTCTGTTCCAATTTGTGTTACTGTACGAATTGCAATATTAAAATTAAGGGTTCCGTCTGGTAAGATGTAACCGATCGTTCCTGTATAAATGCCTCGTGCTTGCGATTCTAAACCATGAATAATTTCACAAGATCGTTTTTTGGGGCACCCAGAGATGGAACCGCCAGGAGACATTGAAAGAAGCGCTTCGATTGGATGAAGATTCGATTTTAATTTTCCCTGAATAATGCCATACGTATGGAATACTTTTTCCAATTTTTGAATTGATTTGGATTGCAAAACTTGAACAGAACCAGTTTTACATATTTTCCCCAAATCATTTCGCAATAGATCAATAATCATGTAAAGTTCTGCCTGTTCTTTTTCACTATTTAATAATGATTTAAGATTATAGTTATCTTCTTCTTGTGATTGTCCACGTGGAAATGTCCCCTTTATAGGCTTTGTTGTAATAATTCGATTTTCTATTTTGATAAATTGTTCTGGTGAGAGGGAATGAATCGCCCAATCATTATGTTCCATAAATACTGAATATCCGACTTGATTTTTCCCTCGAAGTTTTAGAAAGAATTTTTTCGGTGATGATTTCGTTTTTGATTTCAATGAATGGGTAAAATTAATTTGATAAAAATCACCTGAACGAATATGATTTTGTATTTTCTCAAAGCCAGAATCATATTCTGATTTTATAAGTGTTGATTCGAATTGATCCCAATCAATATTTTTTGGTTCTTCTAATTGTATGTTTTTTTCAAAAGAATCGTATACCCTGAAATGGACTGCAGGGAAATCATTTAAATTGTGAACAGGCACACCTAATTGCTTTACACCATATTCGTAAGAAATGAATCCTGCCAGGAATTTTCCATCATATTTTTTTACAAATTCTGTTAATATTTCGGGAGGATCATCCAACGATAAAGAAAGAATGTCAATCGGATTTGAAGCGAAAATATTTAGTAAATCTGATTCGGAATTTCCATTAAAAATAGTTGTGTATTTCATTCTGAAATTTCTTTTTACACTGTATTACAGGATGGATAAAATAAAAGTATTTTTTCTTTTAGTATTATCCTTTTCATCCGACTATCCTGTCATTTTTATAATTCAAAAAATTCAACAATATTTTAGATCCCATGGGTGTTAAGAATGATTCCGGATGAAATTGGACACCAAATATTGGGAGAGACTCATGCTGAATTGCCATGATTTCTTGATCATTTGTCCAAGCTGTATTAACAAAATTGCTAGGAATAGAATCCAAAGATAGAGAATGATACCGCGCCGCTTGAAACGGGGAAGGCATTCCTTCAAATAATCCGGATTGTTGATGATGAATCAAAGATGTTTTTCCGTGAAGAATTCGCTTCGATTGTTGAATGTTCGCACCAAAGACTGATCCGATACACTGGTGGCCCAAGCACACACCCAGAATAGGTTTTTTGTTCATAAATTGTTGAATGACTTGATTTGAATAACCTGAATCAGCAGGTATTCCCGGACCGGGGGAAATGATAATGCTGTCAGCGTTGAGATTTGCTAAAGCAGATGAATCATCATTCTGTTTTACCGTAACATTTGCGCCCAATATTTCAAGACTTTGAACCAAGTTCCAAGTAAAGGAATCATAATTATCTATGATGAGGATCATTGAGAATCCCGTACCTTTCCATCAGCTTTCAACTGTTTATTTCGTTTCCACTCTAAGCGCCCCCATCTAAATAATAGGAATCCTGGGACACCCATAAATAAAAAAGGTCCGAGCAATTCAAAATCAAATGTTGAGAAAAACCCATACAACATGAAAAGTGCAAATGGGATAAGAATTGTTCCGCATCCTATAGCACAACCAAATGTGGCCATTCGTTTTTTGTATAGTTTGTGATCTAATATTTCTACTGGCGTGTCCTTATCAATATCCAATTGAGTCGGAATATCAGACCAGTTTATATTTTTTAATTCATTATGGATTTTAGCTAGTTCACCTAATGATGGTTTAATGTCTTCCATTTCAGAAATTGTATTGCCTGAAATGAGATATTTTATCATGATTTGATCATCGTTGAACTCCCATACCCATTCAGGATTTTCTGATATAATCCTTCGTATATTTTCATTAAATAGAGCTCGTATTTTTGATTCATCTTCACCCATTAAATCAAACTTTTTTGAAAAGTCTTCATCTGATACAAAATTAATATCATCTGGATCCGGCATAATGCTATCAATTAATTCGTCTGCAGGATTTGCTTCACATTTTGGGAGATCCAAGTCATCTGATTTATAATAAATAACTCTATAATGATAGACAGAATTCTTTGATTTTTTTTCAGACTTTTGTGAAACCATAATGAATGGATCTGCATCATCTTCAGTTGTGATAATCATGGAAAGACTTGTTTTTCCAAATAGCCCACCATAGAAAAATCGTGGAATTGAGTCTGGTTTCGGTTCTTTTGGTGGGAGCCCATCTAACCGCCTGAAATAATTATTATATTTAATATAATAATCACGGACTCGTTTTTGGTAGACCAGCCACGAAAATAAGAATAACCCTTTTTGCGGTGGAAAGGTACGGTTCAAAACACTAAGATCCTTAGCAATCCCTTCTAACCGAGCATAAACTTCCAAGTCTCTTTTCTTTAATTGATCCTGAGCCCAAATAATCAAAATAATCCCCAGGATTGGAAAATGTATCATTGTGATGAAAAGAATTACAATGGTAAAGGGTCCGAATATTGGATCAGTCATTTTTATTTATTAGGATAAAATTAAATACGGTTTGATTTTACACATATGTTCCCATGTATTCCGAATTGAATTCATTCATAATTGGGCATATGTTTCCAATGAAAGAGTTCTGGAAATGTCGTAAAATTGCAGACTTTATTTTGATAAGTTTTATAAGTTTTTTAAAGATTATTTATGTCCAAGCCCACTTTAGATAAAGCCTACAATCCTGCAACCGTAGAAGATAAATGGTATGACCATTGGAACACACAGGGTTATTTCCATGCAGATGCCCATTCCGAAAAAGAGCCTTATACGATTGTAATACCGCCACCCAATGTAACAGGTATGCTCACGGTTGGACATGTACTGAACAATACGATCCAAGATATTCTCATCCGTAAAGCTAGAATGGAAGGGAAAGAGGCTTGCTGGATACCTGGCACAGATCATGCATCCATTGCCACAGAATCCAAAGTGGTGTCAATGTTGCAGGAAAAGGGAATCAATAAGGAAGACTTATCGAGAGAAGAATTCTTGGAATATGCATGGGAGTGGAAAGAAAAATATGGTGGCATTATTATTCGTCAATTAAAAAAATTGGGGTGCTCCTGCGATTGGGAACGAGAGCGTTTTACCATGGACGAAGGGTACACCAAAGCAGTTCTTACGGCATTCGTGAAGCTTTATAAAAAAGGTCTTATCTATAAAGGCTATCGCTTAGTGAATTGGTGTCCTGTATCTAAATCTGCCATCAGTGATGAAGAAGTAATTCATAAGGAAAAGAATGGACACCTTTGGCATTTTCGTTATCCCATTACAGGTTCCCAGGAATATTTAGTTGTGGCCACGACACGACCGGAAACAATGTTAGGTGACACAGCTGTAGCCATTCATCCTGAAGACGCTCGATATCAACATTTAATTGGTAAAACAGTTACTCTACCTTTGGTAGAGAGAGAGATCCCCATTATTACTGATGAGTACGTGGATCCAGAATTTGGGACCGGATGTGTGAAGGTGACCCCGGCTCACGATCCCAATGATTTTGTCATGGGCGAGCGGCACGATTTGAAATTCATTAATATTATGAATGACGATGCTTCCCTGAATTCCAATGTACCGGATAAATATGTTGGGTTATCGCGAGAAGATGCGCGCAAAGCAGTTTTGGCGGATTTACAATCAGAAGGGCTTTTAGACAAAATAGAAGATTATGTGAATAAAGTGGGTTATTCCGAACGGGGACATGTTCCCATTGAATCTTATATGTCGGAGCAATGGTTCATGAAAATGGATAACATGGCAAAACCTGCTATGGATGCAGTGAATAATGGAGATATAAAGTTTCATCCCGAACATTGGACAAAGACTTATAACCACTGGATGAAGAATATCAAGGATTGGTGCATCAGTCGGCAATTATGGTGGGGGCATCAAATTCCGGTTTGGGTTCACAAAGAAGATTCAAAAAATATTCATGTGTCAGTTGATGGCCCGGAAGACTCAGAAAATTGGGATCGTGATCCAGATGTTTTAGATACTTGGGCGAGTTCGTGGCTTTGGCCTATGGCTGTCCATACTTGGCCGGAACACGAACATGATCTGAAGAAATTTTATCCAACAAATGCGTTGGTAACAGGTCCAGATATTATCTTTTTCTGGGTGGCCCGTATGATTATGACCGGATATGAATTTATGGATGAGCTTCCATTCAAGGATGTTTATTTCACATCAATCCTTCGAGATGAGACGGGCCAGAAATTGAGCAAATCGCTAGGGAATTCTCCCGATCCGTTTGATTTATTTGATGAATTTGGTACCGATGCAGTTCGATTCGGTATTATGCTTATGGCGCCTCAAGGGTCGGATGTTTTATTCTCTAAAGACCGTTTAGAGATTGGACGAAATTTTATGAATAAACTGTGGAATGCCTGTCGGTTTGTTCAGATGAATATTCCGAAAAATTGGGATGAAGAAGTCAACCTAGATGAGCAAGACTTAAACCTTCCGGAGCAATGGATTTTGAGCAGACTTTCAAAAACTATCGATGATTATAACCGTCAATTAGATCGTTTTTATTTTAATGAAGCTGCAAAAGTATTATATGATTTTACATGGAATGATTTTTGTGACTGGTATGTAGAAATTGCTAAAACACAATTTTATGGAGATGATGAATCCAAAGCAAATATTGCCAGAACCATTTCACTGAAATGTATCCGTGTCGTATTGGCCATGCTTCATCCATATTCCCCATTCATCACGGAAGAATTATGGAGCAAATTCAAAAAATCAGAAGCTTCTGATTTAATTATAACACCTTGGCCAGAGAAAGAAACAAATCAAAATAATGATGTAGAAAAAGAAATGGCATTGCTTCAGGAAGTGGTAACAGCAATCCGAAGTATTCGCAGTCGTATGAATGTACCACCTTCGAAATACTCTGATTTAGTGGTTCGATGTGATAATGTCCAAGCGTCCTTTCTTGAAACCCATGGAGATTTACTGAAATCTTTGGCACGAATTGGTGAAATGACATTAGGTGCATCTATAGAAAAACCGGGTCAATCCGCCACCGCAGTTGTGGGTGGGATGGAAATCTACATTTTACTAGGAGGATTAGTAGATTTAGATCAAGAAAAAGAACGAATGGGAAAACGGATTAATGAAATTAACCGGTTGATTACTGGAATCAATGGTAAATTATCCAATGATAATTTTGTTAAACGTGCTCCTGAACAGGTTGTGGTAAAAGAAAGATCCAACCTGAAAAAGTTGACCGAAGAATTTGATAAAGTGACCGCAAATTTGGAGATGTTACAATGAAATACACTTTTATTTTCCTTTTAACCAGTTTGTTGGTAGGTCAATCGGAAGATGCCACTCTTACCATTTATAAAGATGGAACCGCCTTGATAAAACAGCCCGTTGGTTGGGAAATACCATCTGGTAACAGTTATGTGACTTGGGGCAGTTTACCTAATGGTATTCATAGGGATACGCCTTTTTTAAATTTGGAAGGCGCCACTATCATATCTCAAAGATTCAACGATAATATTTTTACTGGAATAGATTATTTCAAGAAACTCAGGGGTGAAGAAATCAAGGTTAAACCCAAAGATGGAAAAGCGGTGGAAGGTGTTCTCCTGGAAATCAGTAGTGGATCAGTGACTATATCTAATTCAGGTGGAATTATTTCGTTTAATCGTAATGAATTAGAATATCTGGGAAGTGAGAATAAAGATTTAGACACTCCTACATTTAATCCATTTCTTTCTTGGGATCTTAACTCTGATTCAGATAAAATTGTCAAAGGTGAATTAGTTTATAAATCCAATAATTTTTCTTGGGCGACGGTATATCGTTTAAAAATGTTGAATGAAGAAAAGGGAGAATTAATTGCAGAGGCTGTGATATCAAATAATTCAAATATTGATTTTGAAGGTGGCAAACTTCAGCTTGTTGAGGGAAATTTAAATAAAGTTGGTGGAAAACCACCAAGGTCGGAAAGAATGAATCGTGTTGCCATGGCTGTAGATCCAAATAACATGGCAATGATGGGAAAAGATGAATTGGGTGATTATTATATTTATACCTTGAATGATACCCATGATCTGGAAGCCAAAGAGAATATCACCATTCGAATGTATGGCCCTTTGGATATTGGTTATTCTAAAACTTATGTTTTCGAAAATTTTGAACGACGCCAAAAAGAAGAACCTTTGGAAGTTCGGGTCAAGATGGAAAATACTGAGACCAATGGATTAGGCATTTCGCTTCCAGGTGGAAAAGTTGAAATGTATTCCTTTACCCAATCTGGTGGATTGGAATACATCGGCGCAGATAATATGGGGCAGGTTCCTAAAGGGCAATCTACCACCCTCACATCGGGCCGAGCTTTTGATGTGATTGGAAAGCGCCGTATTTTGAATTACGACCGCCAACGAAAAAGCGAAGAAGCAGTCATAGAAATTCAGGTAACGAATGCACGATCCGAAGCTATCAATATTCAACTCATAGAACACATTAACGGCGATTGGATCATTAAGCATGAATCTATCAATTATCAAAAGAAAGATGCTTCCACGATTCAATTCCCATTTTCTCTTGGTTCTGGCGAGACCAAGACTGTGACCTATACCTACCGAAAGGAATGGAAATAACGAAAGTGTTGTGTCAAACTTAAAATGACACACTAGAAAGGGAATTTAATTGGATCCTGCCACACCTATCTCAACTTTAAAAGGGGTTGGCTCCCGCCGTGAAAAAGTCCTAAATAATCATGGTATTTCCACAATTCATGATCTTTTATATTATTTCCCAAGAAGACATTTAGATCGCACAACTATTTCGCCTATCCGAAATTTCACAAAGGGCGATGTGGTTACTCTCATTGGAACCGTGGAAACATTTGGTGAAAAGTCCACCCGCCGTAGTAAAATTTTCCAGGTGATTGTCAGTGATGGGACCGGACTTTTAACTCTGACTTGGTTCAACGGTGTTCGCTATATCAAAAATCTTTTCAAAATCGGAGATAAATTAGCCATTCATGGCAAAGTGGATTATTACGGCGGATTTACCATTACTCATCCGGAATTTGACAAACTAGAAAAGGATGATGATCCTATCAGTACGGGGAAAGTGATTCCCCTTTATTCACTAACACAGGAATTGAAATCTGGTGGGATAGATCAACGGTTTTTGCGACAAATAGTGAAAGAAGTTTTAGACTTAAACTCTAATATACCTGAAATATTTCAACAATATATTTTGGATGAACATGATTTGATCTGTTTGAAAGATGCATTAAACAAGATTCATTTTTCTGATGGAATTGGCGAACTAAACCAGGCCATTCATCGTCTCAAATTTGATGAACATTTTTTTCTGCAATTGCTGATGGCACTTCGAAAAAGAAATCTTCAACATTCCGGGTCACTACCACTTTCAGATATAGGGCCCTATTTTCAACTAATCTCAGAAACTCTTGATTTTGAATTAACTGATGCCCAGAAAAAAGTGATCAAGGAGATTCATTCGGATCTAAAAAATTCCGTTCCGATGAATAGACTTTTACAAGGTGATGTGGGTTCTGGAAAAACAATAGTATCCATTTTGATCTCTGCCTTGGCAGTAGGAAACAATGCCCAGGTTGCCATGATGGTACCGACAGAAATATTAGCTACGCAACATTTTCACTCATTCAAATCCGAATTAGAGAAAGTCAATATCCCCTGTGCACTTCTGGTAGGAAATATGAAAAAGTTAGATCGATCACCCATTTTGGCTGGCTTGGAAAATGGAAAAATCCCTATGGTAATTGGAACCCATGCATTAATTCAGGAAGATGTCAATTTCAAAAACCTGGGGTTGGTAATTGTAGATGAGCAACATCGGTTTGGGGTGAATCAAAGAGCAAAACTTGTAGAAAAAGGAAACAATCCACATTTCCTGGCCATGACGGCTACTCCAATTCCACGAACCTTATCCATTACCTATCATGGTGATATGGATTTATCCATCATCGATGAAATGCCAGCAAATCGAATTCCGGTGGTAACCAAAGTGGTAGAGCCTTCACGGTTGGGGAAAGTTTATAAATTTATCAAAGATGAAGTGGCAGCAGGCCGGCAATGCATGGTTATCTATCCTTTGGTGGAAGAATCTGAAAAATCTGATTTGGCCGCTGCGGTGGAGGCTCACAAAGAGTTAGATGAAAAAATCTTTCCGGATCTAAATGTTGGCTTGATTCATGGTAGGATGAAAGCTGGTGAGAAAGATAATATTATGGAAAGGTTTTCCAAAAATGAAATTAGTATTCTTGTATCCACCACTGTAGTTGAAGTGGGCGTAGATATACCCAATGCAACGGTGATGGTTATTGAACACGCAGATCGATTCGGATTGACCCAACTTCATCAATTGCGGGGACGTGTGGGCCGTGGCGCAGAAAAGAGTTATTGTGTCTTAGTAAAACGGAATGTGACAGATACATCTCGGACCCGACTATCCATTATGGAAGAAACCCATGACGGTTTTGTGATTGCAGATGAAGATTTGAAACTCAGAGGACCAGGACAATTTTTTGGGATCAAACAATCAGGATTTTTCAAATTTAAAATTGCCAATATGGTCACAGACGGGCCTATCATCCATATGGCAAGAAAGTTAGCGTTTGAAATAGTAGAGAGAGATCCAAATCTAAAGAATGAATCAAACAAAATGATTCGTGAAATGTTTATTCTGGACTATTCTGATCGCTTAGAGGATATCAGTTTATCGTAAAATGCTGTGATTATCCTAATTGTGGTTTTTCTTTTTCATATAACAGAGATGTTTGATGAATTTTGTACGTTTAAATTCATTTCACTTTTCATCGTTTGGTCTCGCAGTTAGTGGAATTAAATTCCCCGGCTTTATATTGAATTAAATTAAAATTTTAGGGGAGACTATGTCTCAAGAAAACCCAAGTAAAGACGAACAATCTTTTATGTATCTTGTGGGCACGTTCCAGTCAAGCGCATGGATTGCAATGGGAAAAATGAAAAATCCCATGACGGATAAGGTTGAGCAAAACTTGGATCAAGCATCTTTTTATATAGATCTTTTGAATATGATTCAGGCAAAGACAAAAGGGAACTTATCTGAATATGAGGAACAAATGTTAATTAATACAGTTAGTGAACTCAAAATGAATTTCATTGAAGAAAAGAAAAAAACAGAACAACCAATCGAAGAGAAAAAAGATGATTCTGAAGAAAATAAATCCGAAGAAGAGTAACTTGTGATCCATACTAATTATAATCGTCTAAACCGGATCCTGGCAGGGGTCATATTCTTAATATCTTTTATTGTTTATTTTGATACCATGGCACCTACGGTCTCGTATTGGGATTGCGGGGAATTCATTGCTGTATCTCATACGCTTGGTGTACCTCACCCACCTGGGAGCCCGTTTTTCCTATTACTTGGACGGGTTGCTTCCATGGTTCCAATCAGTGATGATATTGCTTTTCGTGTCAATATTTTATCTCCATTATCCAGTGCCTTTGCAGTGATGTTTCTGTATTTAATCATTGTACAGATTGTGCTTCATTGGCGCGGAAAATTGGAATCAGTTCATGATGCATTAGTGGCATTTGGCGGGGCAATCGTGGGCTCATTGGTTTTTGCATTTACAGATAGTCATTGGTTTAATGCGGTAGAAGCGGAAGTCTATGCTTTTAGTACATTTTTCACCGCTATTGTAGTTTGGCTTATTTTACATTGGAGTGAAAAAGCGGATGAGAGAGGGCACGAGAGGTACATTTTAATTATCGCTTACATGCTTGGTCTCGCTACAGGTCTGCACTTGTTAAATCTATTAACGCTTCCATTTGTTGCTCTTATTATTTATTTCAGAAAATACAAATTTGAATGGCAATCATTTGGAATAACAGTTGGTACCACTGGTGTCATCTTTTTCATTATTCATAATGTGATCATTAAAGGTCTTCCTAAGATTGCTGCATCTATTGGCATTGGTGCAACCGCGGGAGTCATTTTAGCTATTTTTGGCGGGATGATATGGGCTATTGCAAACCAAAAGAAACTAGCTTCAATTGCTCTTACTTCCATGGTTTTGGTACTGATCGGATATTCCACTTATGCACTCATCTTCATTCGCTCGAACCAAAATCCTAATATCGATGAGAATGATCCGGAAACGGTTGAAGCATTCATTTCTTATCTCGAACGTGAACAATATGGGGATGTGGGGATGTTCCCTCGACGATTTAAAGGGATTCCACCCATTCATGAAGCTGTAGGTTATCCTGATCCCGAGACTAGAAAATTTTCCAGTGCGCAGGAAAGCAAGTATAAAAAATATCAGAAAGGAAAACAGTGGGATTACTTCTGGGATTATCAGATACGAAAAATGTATAACAGGTATTTTCTCTGGCAGTTTGCGGGGCGCGGTCCTTCTACGGATCCTTATGTAACAGCCATGGGCGCAAATTCTAGAGAAGATGGAATCGATTGGACTCAATTTGGTCTTCCATTGGCATTTATCCTGGGAATTCTCGGAATGTTCTACCATGCCTACCGCGACGAACGAATGGCTTTTACCGTCATGTCTCTCTTTATAATGACCGGTTATGCGATTATTTTATATTTGAATCAGGATGATCCGCAGCCGCGGGAACGGGATTATTCCTACGTAGGCAGTTTCTTTGCTTTTGCTATCTGGGTTGGGATTGGTACATCTGCCATCAGCGAAAAGATTGTTGAATATATTCAAGATAAAGAATTGAGTAAGCGGTTGGTTGTGTTTGCCTTGGCATTGCAAATTGTCTTCGTTCCAACAGTTATGGCAAATGCTAATTACCATTCTCATGATCGTTCAGGGAATTATGTTGCCTGGGATTATAGTTATAACATTTTACAATCATGCAAACCCAATGCCGTGATTTTTACCAATGGTGATAATGACACATTTCCTCTTTGGTATTTGCAGGAAGTTGAAAAAGTGCGGACCGATGTGGCTGTAGTTAATTTGAGTTTGTTGAATACACCCTGGTACATAAAACAACAACGGGATGCGAGACCTGACAAAGAAACGCGAATTATTAATTTAACTGATCGCCAGATTGATCAACTTACTTCGAGTTTAACGCGTTGGGAAAAGCAGAAAGTGAAAATTCCGGTTTATAATGACCCTGAAAATGAAGATGGATTTATTGAATGGGAAATGAAACCGACGTATGGTGGTCAAGCACTTCGGGTACAGGATATGATGATTATGCGTATCATTAGTGATGCCGGTTGGCGTATTCCCATTTATTTTGCCGTAACGGTATCAAAAAATAACCGAATCGGCCTTGATCAATATCTGGATATGCAAGGGCTCACGTTTAAATTAAAAAGTCATAAAACTGATCCCGTAGATGCAGAAAGGCTTTATGATAATTTGATGACGGATGTGGGATCGAAAGTATGGTCCACAGAATTTGTCCATGCAGATTTTAATAATCCTGCAGATATAGATTACTTGAATTGGAATCGGGATTATCAGCCGGGCTATATGTTTAGAAATCTTGGGAACGATAAAGTCTTTTTCAATAATCAAACTAAGCGCCTGCTTCAGAATTACAGAAGTGCTTACATGCAACTGGCTGTGACTTATTATATGGATTACCAGCGTGAGATTCGGAAAAGAAAAAACAAGGATGAAGAAAAACTGGCTAATCTTCGTACAAGTATTATTACTACGTTAAATAAAATGAACCAAAATATTCCTAGTGAAACCATTCCGATCCAATCTGAAGAGCTCCATCATCAAATCGCCATGATTTATGGCGAATTAGGTGAAAAAGAGCAGATGAAGAAGATTATGGAAGATCTGATTAAAAGTAAAACCGGCAATCCTAGCAAACGTGTAGAATATGCAAATAGCTATTATAAAGAATTAGAAGATCCTGAAACGGCAGTGGGTATTCTAGAGGATATGAGATCACAATTTGTCCAAATGGAAGGGATGGTCAAGGTCCGCGGTTTTGGTAAAAAATCTATAACAAAGGCATCCTGGAATCGTTGGCAGAAGGCCTATCCTGAAGTGGTGTCATCATTGGTATATATTTATCGTAAAAATGATCAGTTAATGGATGCAGAATTGGTTCTCTCTGATTGGGTGGATCGAAACCCCAGTGATAAAAACGCTCAAAAAATTCTGGAAGAAATTCGCTCCGGCGGATAATCTCTTTGGGTCTTTATGACCGATTTTCAACCTATTGTTTCAATCATAATTCCCCATTGGAATGGCATCGATGTACTCTCAGAATGCATTGAATCACTGAAAAAATCTACTCTTCCGTCCTTTGAAATTATTGTTTCTGATAATGCTTCAAGTGATGGGAGCCAGGCATGGATTAAAGAAACTCATCCAGATATTATACTTTTGGAAAATGATAAAAATTATGGCTATGCCGGCGGTTGCAATTATGGGTCAGATATAGCAAAAGGAGAATTCCTTTTATTTTTGAATAATGATACGATCCAAAATCCTAATTGGCTTCAACCTTTAGTGGATCGAATGAAAAGTGATGAGTCCATTGCTGCACTTCAACCTAAGATTTTGAATTATTATAGTCGTAATATATTTGATTATGCCGGCGGTTCCGGAGGGCACTTGGATCTTTTCTGTTTTCCCTTTGCCAGAGGGAGAGTGTTTCTTGAGCAGGAGAAAGACAGCGGACAATATGATGATGCCCAAAAATGTTTCTGGGCATCGGGAACAGCCATGTTAGTGAGAAAAAAGACTTTCTTCGCTGCGGGCAAATTTGATGAAACATTTTTTGCACACATGGAAGAGATAGATCTTTGTTGGCGTTTTCAAGCCATGGGTTTTCAAGTTTGGTCAGAGCCTAAATCAGTTATTTATCATAAAAATGCTGTGTCGCTGCCCATGCATACCCATCGGAAATATTATCTAAATCACCGGAATTCATTACTCATGCTTTTTGGGAATTATTCAATCTCGGTAGCATTTTATGTGGGATTTATTCGCACAATGCTGGAGTTTGTTGCCTTGGGTTATGCTTTTGTAAAAATGGACTGGAACCATGTTACAGGTATTTTGAGATCTTTGGGCTGGATTTTGATTCATCCAATTACAATCTTGAAAAAACGATCAAGATTCAATCAAATAAGAAAATTGGGGGATAGTGAAATTATGGAGGGAATGACTAAAACTGCTGTGGTTCTGGCACATTATCTAGGTGGGAAAAAAACTTATTTAGAAATGGTCTCTAAAGCATCCTGATACAAATCTCGTCGATCCGGATCTAATTCTTTCATATCTTTTAACAATTCTTTTCGACCTAGCATGGTCAGTATCTTGGCGATTCGTTCAGAATGTGCTTTAAGAAAAAATTGTGTGTGATTGTCCCTCCCCAAATCCCGGAACGATTGTTCGATCCCATCCAGCATATTATTAATCTCATCTAGACTTCCTTCAATATCCCCATCCTTAAATAGATCCATGGCAATGTACCACGCCAGTCGTGCTTTTCTTAAACCGATATTCCGATGCAAGTTATCCACAAGGTTAATTCGAGAACTCCACCCTTTTTTATACTCAGAGCCTGAACCGCGGATGGCAATATCCCGAGCTGTTTCATAGGTTGCGTTGCCTCCATTGAATTCGTAGGTATCAATTTCCCCGGCTAAAATCAGGTTTGTAAAAAAAGCGATAAATCCGGAAAGAGGTTCGAATAAAACTGGATCATAATAGAGACTAGTGCCTGAATTATAAATAAACTGCACACTTTTATCAAAATATCTGAGATCGCGCCCATTGGAAAAAAGAGCCTGACAGTTGAATATTTTTTCATTCCCTTTAGCAGTGATACCTTCAAACACGATTTGGATGTGAAGAGGGATAGTTAAATCGCTATAGGATTCATCCCAGGTTGTGGTTGTAATAAACCGGACAATATCATTACTCAGGTTCAGAATTTCCTGTTTTTCATCGCTCCGGAGCAATCGATCATCGAAATTCACTTCCACAGAACCAAATTGGGCAAAGGATAGAGAGACTAGGAATATGAATGTAAAAAGGAATGTTATTCTATTTCCCATACCTGAAAATTGAAGAGAGTGAGGATTGATTTCAAGATGTTTGTTCAATCTGTTATTGCAAAAATAGTTTTAAAAATTACCAGAAATAGAAGAAGCTGCGTGAGTCTCATAACCCGATGAATGGGTTACTCTATGGCATTGTACTTTTTTTCTTCCATGATTTTTAAACATATTGAATAGAAAATAATCGGAGCAACAACCCATATAGCTTGTGGTACCAAAGTATAACCGGGTGATAAGAATGCTGAACCAGGTAATGATGGAATAATAATTGGATTCCAGGGGAGAGGTTCATATATCCAGACCCGTCCATTAAATAGATACTCTACTAGCAGTTCCTGACATATCCCCCATGATAACATGATAAATAATTCATTTTTATTGAATGATTTGAACAAAGGGCCTTTTAGATATTTTTCACAAAAAAATATTCCTATCATAAATATTCCCCCGTCCCAAATGGAATGACTCAATTTCCGCGGCCAACCATTAAGCCCATAGGGCCACACTTTGACTGAGTGTAAAAATTCATCTCCTAAAAATAAAAAAGTAAATTCCCATGTAGCGCCAATTAAACAACCAATCCAGAATAATGTGTAATATTCTGAAGATATCCGACTATTTTTACTAGCGAAAACAAATCCAATTAACAAAGCAATCGCAACTGTAAAGTCACCGATAAGAAAAAAATAGTCTA
>Ga0187833_10001433_pt1 | contig 27338 bp, 31 predicted proteins | sample ETNtaG_37_FD_167968 | JGI IMG/M metagenome (GOLD analysis project Ga0187833, IMG submission 167968) | Marine microbial and viral communities from oxygen minimum zone, Eastern Pacific Ocean - ETNP2014_SV_400_PacBio MetaG (Illumina Assembly) | ecosystem: Environmental > Aquatic > Marine > Hypoxic...
AGGCTGCAATTGCACCCTTGGCTCGTTCACCTGCATTATCTAACGCTATCTTTGTAGCACCATTTCTCTTTCTAAAACTACCAACTCCTAATGACCAGAAATGTGTTAAGTGACCATCTTTACACCGCCCATCTGCTATCAATATACCATTGGACTGAATTTTTCTAACAACTTCCCACGCAGCTAGAAGTTTTTCTATCGTATCCCCATCAGGTTTGATTTTAGTTGGATATGAAAGACTCTCTTTATCCAGCTTTTGGTAATAGTTCACTGGCGTCTGAACCATTAAAGCACTTTGAATAAACTTCAGGTCAAACGGGTAATTTGAAGATTTATTTGCTTTAATTAATCTCATCTTTTTCTTCTGTTTTGCCTTCAAGATCTCCAAAGCATCAACATTATAATCTGGAGCGACAACAATCTCAGTGTAGACTGAATCATCATCTCTACTTGAGTTCCTACCAATGAGTTGGGCACTAGCGCTATTCACAGGTTTATTTAAGACAGTTATACCTCCATAATCAGCTTGCGGATCACAGGCATGAGCTAACGTGTAAGCTTCTGCAGAAGTGGGGGCAAATGCAAACCCACTAATATTTCCATGCTTTACCGTTACAACAGCTATAACATCATCAAATCCCTCAAGAATTTCAAACGCATGCCCTATATCCAGATGATTATTGAAGGATCTATTATCTCCATATATCTGTTCCCAATCAAGCATACCGGTATATTCATCCATTGTGTAGACAGCAGCTTTCTGATCCGGGTTTTCACCGTACTTGGTGTCTTCAAATTTGGTTGATGAAATGAAAAACTTATCAGAATATCCTGATTTCTTACTAAATCTTTGAATACCATTGTATATAGCTATATCGTAAGCTGAAACCATGCCAAAGGCTGCTTCGGCAAGTTGGAATCGGGTCTCTGTTGATAGTTTTCCTTTATTTTGTGACATGGAATCTAATACGGACCTATATTGTCCAGGATTGGTAATTACTGCCACCGATTCATGATTCTTGGCTGCAGCCCTGACCATTGAAGGCCCACCTATGTCTATATTCTCGATTACTTCTTCAAAGCTAGCGTCATTCTTAGAAATTACCTCCTCAAACGGATAGAAGTTGCAAACCACCATATCGATGGGCTCGATATCAAATCGATTGAGTTGCTGCATATGTTCTTTTTCCCGTTTTGCAAGTATACCTGCGAATATTTCTGGTTGAAGAGTTTTCACTCTACCATCTAACATCTCAGGGAACTTTGCCACTTCTTCAAGTTTCTTAACTGATATACCTGTATCTTCTATTGCTTTCCTTGTACCACCTGTTGCAATAATCCTAACATTATACTGATGCAGTTGTGATACAAACTCTGCTAAACCTTGTTTAGAGTAAACGCTTATGAGTGCTGTTGAAATCTTCTTGAACCCGTCGTTCAAATTTCTCAGTCGTTTTCCACCATCATTTGTTCGTTTATTAACAGATCGGCTTCCTAATGATGTATTCTACCTTTCTAATTCACTGTGAATATTCTCAACTTTTTCCATCAATCTGTCTTTAGTCTTATCAAACCTTTTTTGATGCATTTTTCTTAATTTAACAAACGTATCTTCACGAATCTTCCCCGTATGATATTGTTCATAGAGTTTAATGATATCAAATACTGCTCTATTATATTCTTTATCAGAATTTGAAAGTTCTACCAAATTATTTATTATATGTGGTTCCGAGATATTAATTTTTGAGCGGATTTCACCCATTTTCCCAGCGGATTTTCCTTTCAAAGATTCAAAATATCTTTTAGTCTCAGCTAGTTTTCCTCTCGAAACACTGCCTTTACTTTTGCTTCTATAAGATTGAATGATATTTTCGATGGCTCCAGTTTTTTCCTCGAATAAGATTACAAGTTCTTCGATTCGAGGAATCTCCTTCTTCGGACCCACAGATCTCCGGAATTGAACTTTAGTAGAAACAAGAGCGACAAGGCTGATAATAAAAATGAAAGTAGCAACTGGCAAAACGCTGCTTGACGCCCATGCTATTTGTGGACCTGAACTAAAAGTGTACATTTCTTGAGTGTAAGGTGTAACATCCAAAATAGTGTAGGATTCTCCTCCCGAAATGTCAACACCTTGCCTAGACTCGACCTTAATTGTAAAACGTTCAACAATTCCCTCAATAGGTGGTTTTGCAGGCAAGTTGAAAGACATTTTTCCATCCAACAATTCAGAATACCCCAAAGAAATAGGATACTCTATCACAAATAGAATCTCTTCACCTTTGCTTAAAGATGTACGATAAATTCTTTGAAGATCAAACATTTCATTATTAAGATCTACTGAAAATCTGTTGATGAGAGGAGGATTTCCGATAGGAACAACATCGATATTGGATCCATAATTATCAAGACGAAGAAGTCTTATGATGTTAGCTTTTACCTCACCTTTGTTGACTACTCGTATCTCATCCCGCACTAAAACAGATCCATCAGGTGACGGGATAAAAGTCCTGTCTACAGTTGGAAATTCTAATATCCCAAAATTATTAGAGAATTCCTGACTATATTCAATAACTTGGGTATTCGCATTGTTACTTCTGATGTTTTCAAAAGAACCTGCAATCATTACAGAAACATCATCCACTAGAAAGAATCCTCTAGGCATATGGATTATTGTGCTTCCAGGCGGAAGATATATATTAACCTTAACTTCATCTATATTTCTATTCATAGATGGAACGAGCGGCAACTTAACCGAATAATTAATTCTGTCAGTAACATTTACTTGATCTGAAACAAAGAATTGAAGACCTATTGTAATATTATCGCCACTATCAACTCTATAATCTCCAATTGGGCTAATTGTGATTATAGTATCATTATCGATGCTGCTCTTCTTAACGTTAAAATCTATTGGTCCTTGAGTGGTTATTGATGAAATTGAATCAATCGAAATAGAAGCATATGTAATATCAAACTGTTGCAACGTCACGACAGAAGATTCAGTATTAACAAAATCCACTAGCTCTTCTACCGAAAGAAAACCATTTTCTGTTACCCTAACAGAATGATTCAATGTATATTTTCCTTGAGAACCATCTTGGGAATAGATTGGAATCGAGAGATTTAACAACAATATCGCTAAGGTGATTCCTACAATACTTTTACTGACAATGATCCTATTCATTGAAATCTCCGCAGAAGCATCTAATGGTCTGCTTATAATCTGTTTCCACTAATAGATGCATAGAATCTATAACATAATTACACATCAAATCCATTTATGCACTTTAGATTGCGTAAAGCAAATTATATAGCCAAAACCCTACTTTCTGAATCATCTTAGAACATAGAGAACGTCTAAGAACGTCGGGAACGACTAGAACGTTCCAGAAGTTTCCAGAAACTAATTCTGCAATCAACTTTATCAGTGCAGTTTTTTCTGAAGATGGTAACAGTTTTAACATCATAATATTGTGAATTTAGCTGGATCTTAATGATCAAGATGTGGAGAAATATTACGCAATGAAAATTATTGTCAAATACTTCGCGGTGATTCGGGATGTGGTTGGTCATAGAGATGATGTTTTAGATTTTTTTGAAGAAACATCAGCAAAAAGATTGTTATCTATGTTATGTGATATGTATGGTGAAGATTTCAAAAGAGCTGTTTGCTCAGAAGATGGCTCTTTGAGAAAAGGATTAATATTCTTACTAAATGGTGAGGCGGTAAATAATGATGACCTAGCATCTAAGATACTTATGGATGGTGATGTTGCCGCGATTATGCCTCCTGTGGGAGGGGGTTGAAAGTCTATTTAAATGAACAACCAGAAATACTATTTAGAGATATTTGGGTGTAGCGCGAGTATAGCCGATGGTGAGATGATAGCTGGTCTGCTTAAAGAGAGCTCTCTTAGCCCAGTAACAGAACCCCGAAAAGCTGATGTAAACATAATTGTTACTTGTACCGTGAAGAGTGCTACATCACACAGGATGATGCATCGAATTAAGACCTTATCATCCTTGAACCTTCCGTTGGTAGTAGCCGGTTGTATGCCAAAAACTGAGAGAGGTCTGATAGAGAATATTAATCCGAAAGCAAGTCTTCTAGGCCCTGAAGATCTTAATAGGACAGTTGAAACCGTTGAAGCAACCATAAAAGGAGAACGAAGTATTCATCTTGAAGGATCTATCCTGCCAAAGCTTCTTCTTCCAAGGATAAGACGAAATCAAATTATAGGAATTGTGGAGATATCTTCAGGTTGTCTTGGTAATTGTACTTTTTGTCAAGTAAAGATAGCAAAGGGAGAGTTGACGAGCTACAACCCAATATCTATTGAGAGTGAGGTAAAAGATGCTCTTAAAGATGGATGCAAAGAGATATGGTTGACTTCGCAAGATAACGGTTGTTATGGACAAGATATTGGAACTGACCTATCTTCTTTAGCAAATTCTATCCTTAACTTAAAAGGGGATTTCAAGATTAGATTTGGGATGATGAATCCAGAGCATGTTCATAAGATGATTGATAAACTGATATCTGTTATGGGATATGAAAAGATATTCAAGTTTCTCCATATGCCCGTTCAAAGTGGAAGTAATCGAGTACTGAAGACGATGCGAAGACTTCATTCAGTAGAGGATTTCATTAATTCCGCAAAGAGATTTAGACATGAGTTTCCTCTTTCAACATTGTCAACAGACATAATTGTAGGTTATCCAACAGAAACAGAAGTAGATTTTCAGAAGACTATCAATTTGATTAAGGAAGTGAAACCCAATATTGTAAATATCTCAAAGTATGGATCTAGACCTGGAACACCATCTGGAAAGATGCTGCAATTGGATCCTCAAATTATGAAAGCTAGAAGTAAGGAGTTACATACAATTGCTAGGGAAACTGCACTTCAGAATAATAGTCGATGGATAGGGTGGTGCGGTAAAGTTCTAATTGATGAAGAAGTGCGAGGAGCGGTTGTGGGAAGAAATTTTGCTTATAGACCAGTGTTAATCAAGAAGAAGATTCCTCTCGGTAAAGTTTTAGATATAAAAGTGGTTAATGCTACCTTTGCCTGCCTAGTCGGTAAACCTTCTTGAGTTATCATTCATTAGCACCGTTTGTCAACTTTTTATTAACAATAAGTATACTTATTCTGTTCTAAGCATATTAAAAATAAATCTTGTAGTAATATTACTTACATCTTGAGTCGTAACTGTTCAGAGGATATAATGCAGTATCTGCCACCCCCAAATGCTGATAAGGTTTTGGCCTTAGGCTTTGGTACAGCAGGATGCCGAATACTTGCCCATCTGGAAAGAACCAACTTGGGCATTGACAATCACGTATATGTGAGCTGTGAAAAGAAAGATCTGGATTATGGTTTAAGGAGTAAAAAGGTCTTTATGGATATTGGTTTTACAGGGAATAGAACACCTAGTCATGTAAGAGGTATGGCACAAAAGTATATGAGGGAAATAAGAGAAATTCTCTGTGATGCAAAACTGGTTTTTCTTGTATCTGGTTTGGGTGGGTGTACAGGTTCTGGATTGGCTCCTCTAGTTTCGAAGATCGCGAAAGAAGAGGGAATCTTCACCATCAGTGTAACTATCACCCCATTTGGTTTCGAGAAAAGTAAACATTTCTACACTGGAATTGCGCTTAGGAACGTTAAGGAGAACTCTGATGCTGTCATAATAGCAGATAATGATATGATATCCTCAGATAAAGCACAGATGTCAATACCTGACTTCTACTCTATCATCAACAAAAGAATTTCAACTGCTCTCTCTGGAATTGTTGAATCATCTGGAGAATTGAATGTTGGGATGAACCGACTTTTAGATACTATAACTAATCGTGGATATTCAGTATTAAGCATTGGTACGTCTTCATCAATCAATAAAGCAGAAGAAGCAACAGTTAGGGCTGTAGAATCGGTTTATAGTGTTGTAGAACCAGATGATGCAAATAGTGCGATACTTCACCTAATAGGTGATAAGAAAGTTACTGCAAATGAATTAGAGACATCTACTAGCAGGCTTAATACAATGCTTGGTAAAGGATCACTTGAAGTCTATCAAGGGTTTAACGCAAATGGTGGAGATACTATGACAGCAGTACTTCTGACTTCTGGATTTAAAAGCACAAAATTTGATAACTATGATCCACTTGAAAAAATTCTTCCAAACAATCAGATGGATTCAGATATGGATTGTGGAATAGACACTGAATTATCTGCACTTGTTCAGATTGAATAAATAGCTAAAATTCAGTAATAAAGATACTTGTTGAAAGAATTATCTGACTTATTCTTTGCTTGGAGTCTTCTCTTCAGTTGCTGGTGAGACTATTACTAATCCAGTTTCATCTCTTTCCATATTCACAGTTACTCGCTTTGGCGGATTTCTTATCCCTTTTTCCCACAAGATCAAATTCAAATCTGGCGATATATGTATCTCACTACTCTTCATATGTTTGGCTGCAAACTCTTTTATCAATGTAACAGCTCTTTTTGCTCTCTTATGTCTTGGAGATATCATCATTCGGCTTAAAGGAATTGTATATATTCGAATCAGTTCTTCAACCTTCTCTTCTGACATTCACGTATCTACCTTACCTTTAACTTGGTTCTTCTCCAAGACCTCTGCTTAACTGATCTTCTAACCTTCCGATTTGTTCTTACAACTACCCAGGTAGGAACGGAAAAACTCCTTCGTACTTTCTTGTAAAGACGTTTCTTTATGCCTGAAGTTTTATTTCTACCCATTATCTAAACACGCCTAATCTTAAATTCTCTTTTCGGTTTTTGAATCGATTGAAGCAGCTGCTTAATATATTCATCAGTAATTGGAGGGCTTAACTTTCCCGCAGATGCCAGCCTAATTATATTATCTTCAATAATCTTAGAAACATCTGGTTTGACCATTCTAATATTAGTTAATCTTTCACGTGCTTCAGAAGTCAGAAGCATTCTAAGCATTCCTTCACGCATAGTCCTTTGGTTATCTTTCTCTTGATGTGCTAATCGTTCAGTTTTTTCCTCTTCGGACATAATTACTCACCTTATTTGGTATATCTTTCTAAAGAGGGATTGGTCTTAATAAGCTCTTTAAAGATTTCAGTACTAATACGATCAAGTAGGCTTCGACCTCTGCTAGACACGAATCTACCTTGACCCTGTTTTTTAGATACTAGCTCGGCTGCTTCGAGTTGCATCAAAGCTTTTCTTATAGCCGAACCTCCTGATGCTTTATGATGTACTGCAGCTGAACCAACGCGAGTACCACCGCCATAGGCTGACCTGAGATCTGTTAAACCAATAGGTCCTTTGATGTACACTTTTCTTAAAAGTGATGCACATCTTGTATACCACCAATCTCTATTTTGAGGAGGTCTTTCTGTGTGAGATCCAGTTTTTACGAATAAGGTCCATGATGGAGGGGTTATTTGCGGAACTTTACGTAATTGTTCACTTAGTCGTTCTATTAATATATCTGAGGGGACATCATATACAGTAGGCATTTATGCATCATCCAGTATCCTTTAACCCAACGATGACATCTATTTAGGCTTATTCTCTGAAATCTATTGGTTGCTTTTTTCAATTCTTGGTTTTAAGCAACTTTCTATACGTATGTCCGCATTCTAAACAAGTTATCTTAACTGCTTTGGGACTTTGACCTAACCTTACACGTGATGTAATACCAGGTACAATGAATTTTTTACATTTTCTGCAGAAGAGCTGTTTATCATCATACATTAATCTGAGATTATATTTTAGGCATATTCGTCTAGCTAATTCAGCCTGTCTTTTCGCCAAGTTCATATCTTCCTTTGCTGTCTCCATAGATTTTGCTAAAAGAATCTCAACTCGAGATCTAGCTAATGACTTCAAGTTAACACGTGTAATTCTCAATTAGTTTTTGATAAATCCATTATAGATAAAAAGCTTAGTATTTTGTTATATTTGATTTGCTAACTCTGATAATCGCTGAAGCTGCGCTGGAGGTAATTCCCAAACCACTTTGGAAATATCCTTCAATCATTAAGCAGTCTAAATCTAGAGGTAAAAAACCAGGAGATCTGCTACTTGACAGGAGTTACCATCATTTCGAAATGTTAAAAATGAAAAATCAAAAAAAACGAGGTCGACCAGATCTTATTCACTTTGCTCTCTTAGAGGTTACATCTACTCCTTTATTCTTGGAAAATCGTCTAAATGTTTGTGTACACACGTATGATGATAAAGTGATCTTTCTTGGTAAGTCTGTCAGACTTCCAAAGTCTTACTTTAGGTTTGAAGGGTTAATGGAGCATCTCTTTAAAGAGAGTAAAATTATTTCAAATGATCAATGTCTACTTGAGATTCTTGAGATGGATTTTAAGAAACTCTTGAATAAAATCAAAGCATCATATGTCATTGGATTGTCAAGATGTGGTTTATCCAGCAGCTTTGAAAGTATCGCAGATGAATTGACACATAAAGATAAACCAGTTTTAGTTGTTGGGGGTTTTCCTCATGGTCATTTCTCTGAGAATACGAGTAGATGTTTCACTAAAACCTCTTCTATTGGAGATCAATCATTAACTGCAAATGTTGTAATAGCACGAATTATCTATGAATATGAGAAGCTGTTTGAAAAATAACTTTATGACTAGCTGTGATTCTGGTCCAGTCGGCGGTCGTCGTCCAGTCTGGTCTAGGACATCAGCCCTCCAAGCTGAGAACACGGGTTCAAATCCCGTCGACCGCATTGATTTATATTTCAGGAAAGAATTAAGATAAGAAATTTGGTTCCACTGGCATATTCTTAAACGCCTTCAGTAGATTTCTTCAGCATAAAGGCGCCATCCTTCATTATTAAATCATAAACATCATTCACTTCAAAACGTACTCCTAATAGATCATATTCGGTTTCGGTCAAGAAGAGGGTGAGTTTAGGTAGAGTAAGATCCCTAACCTGAGGGAATACACCGACAGATTTGAATTGATTTAATATGTTTTTAACTAATCTCGTTTCATCTCCACCTGCCCCCGCGGCTCCTGAAAAAGATGAAGAGTTTCTTTGTCTTGCTTCAACCAACTCAATCTGTTTTCCTAGTTTACCAGATTCAGGATCCGTTATGCTGCTTATCCTGAGAACCTTAACTAAAACCAATTGAATTCGTTATCGCTCCTTCAAGTCTAGCCGCTTTTCTACCTGATTTAAATGTTGAGATATCATCAAGAAAATCATATTGTATCCAAGGTAGGTACACTCATATTGAATATCTAACTTGTATTTATCTTAGAATAAGTTATTGAGTATTAGCTCCTTTTTTATTAGTGAGACTAATTGAAATCTAATACCAATATACGTAGCTATCACGTTGGACCTGGTGAACACGCCTTTGAGTCTAGACATCATCGTCTGTTTGAAGAGTACCCTCTAAACCAGGGATTTCGAATGTTACTGAATCTGTATTGTTTTCATCAAGTAATTCATCTTCATCATCTACAGAAAATGAGTGTTCTTCATTCTTTTCCGCATTACTCTGTACAAGTTCCTCTGCGTACTCTTTGGTAATCATCCCTGATTCAAGAAGATTTACAAGGGTATTACCTGATGCTTCGCCAGTAGCCTTACCATTGATTCCTCGAGTTTGACGCCATTTCAAAGTGGTATTTCCGCTTTTTGATGTATAAAGTATACCAAGAACATCTCTTACATTTATGAAAGATATCATCCTAATCTTCTTTAGAGTTACCTTGTCCGCAGCTTCAATGTATATTGAACCTGATTCTCCTTCCTTCTCTGGGAATACCTCAGTGTCTCTAAGATAAATCTCAGGTATGAATGTTAAGCAGGTGCTGGTGACAAGGAATCTTCTGAACGATTCAAGTGAACATGTTGTCTCTATGTTTACCATTGAGATACCTCCATCCCAATGTTTCATAGCATCCCTTATTTACACTTTAAGGGATTGCATTACCTGCGAGCAGTGAAGAGGTTAGCCCTTGTGATTTTAGGTGAGCAAGATCTTGAGTTCTGAGCTCGCAATAACAAATGCTGTTAATTATTTGATCCTGAAATCATAATCTGGATAAGACAGATAGAATCAGGACAAATATTATTACATTCCATGACTGGAAATAACCGATTCCCCTAATTATTTTGACCTTAGAATTAGTATTTGATTTAGCCATATGGTTTCTTTTAAGGTAAATCCACATCGAGATAAGAGGTGCAATAGATAAAATAATAGATGGATGCATCAACCCGATTGAAATTATAAATATAAACTCAACACTAAATACTCCAAGACCAAGAATAACAATATGTGAGATAGGATTTTCTTTCATCCGTAATAACCCTTGAACCTCTTTCTGAACAAGAGTGACCGAGATGATAGTAAAAGTTAGTAAAAGTAACCAGATACCAAGATTCTTAGTAGACACTGTTTCAAACATAATATAATATCCAAGAATTGTAATGGATGTTAAAAGACCCGTAATGATGGGTAGGATAAACTCATTAAGTTGCATTTGGATTATCATTAATGAGAAACTAGTCATCTGAGCAATGAGAATTAGGATTGCAAATGAAACAGAGAGAAAAATAAGGATATTGAGTACAGATGGATATGTTGACATAGTTAGAAATGCTGTAAGAATTGATGCAAACCAGATTACAGTTGCACCATGTTCTCTAGGTAAGATCTTCACTAATTAATTAATTATATCTCTAGATTTAAAAATCTTCCAAATTAAGGATTAAGAATTATTTACCTGCATAACCGAATTCTGTCCACAGTTCTTACTTGACCTAACTTTTTAGCTACATACTAAACATTCAGTATGTTAATTACAAAATGATATATTACATTACATCATAACTTTTTATGATTAATATTATTCGAATAAGTTTAATAATGATGTTCACACTATCCAAAAAAGGAGTATGAAATAAATTGCCTCTTTCGTTTGTATTAATTAATGCCGATTTAGGAGCAGAAGATGATCTTCTAAAAGATCTAAGGGGGATAGAATTCGTAAAGGAAGTCTACATAGTCTATGGTGTATACGATATAGTTGTAAAAATAGAAGCTGACACTCTAGAAAAAGTAAAAGAAACAATAACATGGAAAATTAGGCGCTTAGAGAAAGTAAGATCAACCCTTACAATGATTGTGGTCGACAACTAAATTATTGATTGCATTTAAAGACAGTCCATCAAATCCTGAAACTGAGATGGATAATAAAACTCTAGCAGCGATTGCAATCGATGATACAGACTCAAAAAATGGTATGTGCACAACATATGTTGCCTATTTGCTTGTAGAACAGTTCTTAAAAAAAGGTGTATCATTTGAAGATTATCCTTTTTTAATACGGCTTAATCCTAATATCCCATGGAAAACTAGAGGAAACGGTGCTGTATCTCTAAAGTTTCGTACTGAAGATCCAGAAAAAGCATACGAAGATGCTTGTACGGTAATATCAAAATATTCTGAGCTAGAGAATCAGGCTAATCCAGGTGTAGTGATGTCCACTATTAGTCCACCAAATATAGAGGTGTCAAATTTCGCGGAAACAGCCCTTTCAGAAGTAGTAAGTAGACGTGAAGCTATATCCCTAATGAAGAGACATAATATCCAATATCGTGGATGGGGGAAACAAAGAGGATTAATAGGTGCCCTTGCCGCGATTGGAAATTTACTTCAACATGATACAACATTTGAGCTTCTTGCATTTAGATCTAAGGAGAATTGGGGTCATCGGCGTTCAGTTGATAATAAATCAGTCATAGATATGAGTCGGAAAGCATATCCTTACACTTTTAATTGCTATGATGAAGAAAAAAGGCGAGTTTTGGTTACTCCAAGGGGCCCAGATCCGGTTCTTCTAGGAATTAGAGGTGAATATCCTAAAAAAGTACTTCAAGCATATAGAATGATAAAGATTGATGAAACTGTAAGAGGATATTTGATATTTAAGACTAATCAAGGTACGGGTGCACATCTTAAGTCAAAGCTTGATCTTGGTGATTTGAAAGCATATAGATCAGGTCACTTTGATTGTATAGTTGCAGAACCTCCAAAAGCAGGGATTGGAGGACATGTCTATCTTAAAGTTAAAAATGAAGAAGGATATGCAGATTGTGCTGCCTATGAACCAACTGGAAGATTCCGAAAGGCTGTTCTTTCTCTTATCACAGGAGATCTAATAGAAATCGCAGGCAGTGTTAGAAAACGAACAAGCAAGCATCCTACCATAATAAATATGGAGTCTCTCCTGATTAAGAATATTGCTGAAGACATTAGGTTCGTTAACCCTGACTGTAATGTCTGCGGCAAACGTATGAGCTCTAAAGGGCAAAGACAAGGATTCCATTGTGACTCCTGCAAAAAAACAAATAGACAAGCTGAAAAAGTGAAATTTGAAAATCCGAGAACAATTCAAGTTGGCTTGTATATTCCTCCACCAAGAGCTCAACGACATCTCACCAAACCAAAACAGCGTTATCTCTTGCAACGTAAGGTGCATTCACCTCTGATAGATCATTGGTTCAATTAAGATAACTGCATATAAAAGTCAAGATTTAAGAAATAACTATTCTTAGGCAACTGTGATTAGCCTTGGGAAAAATAGCAAGAATATTACGGAGATTTTTTAGCAGAATATGGGGAAAACCTTGGAACTTCAGCTGGGTAATAAACGGAAAATTGGCAGGTTGCAGCCGTCCTGAGTCAAAAAAAGATCTGATTTGGCTTAAGAACCAAGGTGTAGAATCGATTGTCAATCTCACGGAATATTCTCTACCTATTGACTGGATAAAGGAGGTGGAATTGGGGTATATGCATGAATCTATTAATGATCATATGGCTCCATCTGTTGGACAAATCGATAAGATTATTTCGTTTATCAGTGATGAGATCTCGAAGGGAAGACCCGTAACTGTCCATTGTGCTGCTGGGCGGGGTCGAACAGGAACCATATTGGCTAGCTATATCTTAAAACATCAAGGCCTCAACGCTCAAGAATCTATTATGAAGATCAGAAAGTTGAGGCCTCCTTCGATAGAAGGTTCACAAGAAGAGTCTCTGTATCTATATGAAAGTCATCTTCAGAAAAAAAAAGGAGCATAAGAGTAGCGAGGGGTGGACTTCCCCGGGATTTTCAGCCCGTTTTGAACCACCGATTTCCGCGTGAATTTAAGATGATTCACTCTGCGGGTTTCTCTCTCCATACAGAAGTTATGAGCCCGCCGGGATAACCTGGCTTCCCCACCTCGCTGCTTAAGGAGAACTGACCTGAAAGGGCGCTTAAATCTTTTTATTATTGAGTTAATATGTTGAATAATACTTTTCTTAGTTTAGGAAGGGTTGATCTCCTCTATCATTTGCTGAACCTTCCATATGAATGCCTCTTTGAGATGGCTGTTGTCTACTAACTTTAGAGTTTGTGTGCATTCCGGACATATGAAAAACACTTCTATTGCTTCCTCAAAGGTTATCTTCCGACATTCAGGTTTTCCACACGAATAGAATTCATGTGTTTCTTCAAACTCAAGTCTTTTTTGCAGACGATTCAATGCCTTTTTCTTTTGACCGGTTATGAAACCATCAACTTGGTCTCTTTGAGCTCTCCAACGGTATACAAACCAACCTCTCTTTAGATCTCTGACTCTTACACCAGTAATTAGCGACTTTCCAAAAAGATCATATAACGTTTTTCGCACTGCGTTTATCTTTAAGCCTGTTGCACTTGCTATTTCTTCATCTGTTGCGTTTTCACTATTGAGTAGAGCTCTTGCTATTCGAATATACTCTTCTCCACCTAAAAGCCCTGCTATTTTTACAAATGGATCTTCATATTCTATCTTCATGTTAGCTTCTCCAATTGTTTTCCTTTTCTACTAGAAACAACCCTGTATTTTGCATGGTTAAACTCACGTTTAAATTCTTCGCCTTTAAAAAGTCTATCAAGAAACACTGCCAAGGCAGCAACCTCAGAGTGTGGTTGATTACCCACTGCAATGTTAAAATCACTCTCTTCGTATAACTTCCTGGGAACCTTCTTAGATCCTATGATCAGCAGAATATCTCCTGTAGTTTTACGTACCTCCTCTATTGCTTCATCTAGACCCAAGCCGTACATAGTAAGGTGAACAATAATACCTTCCTTCTTCTTCCATTCTAATAAAATACGTTTCCAATTATTGATTATATTCACTTCAAAATTTCCTCCCCATCGTTGATTAACCTTGTTTATCGTTTCTTTGACTTTTGGTTCGCCATCGAATATATAGATCTTTTCTACCCCAAATGCCCTGGCAACTAGGCAGACGTGGGTTGTGGCTCGATCATCTCTAACAAGTCTATGTCCTATTCTAAGAACATGTACTACCATCTTACTGCACATCTTCTTTCTTCCGAATTTCTTTAACAGCTTTAGAAAACCTATCAAGAACCCATGATTTGGTAGTGAGTTTCAACATTAAATCACCATCATTTTGTTTTGTTATCTCTAATTTGCCTTTGGACTTCAACCAGTCTATAGAAGATGAAAGGGACGCAATTTCATGTTTCTTTATCAATATGTTATCTCCTGTCGATTCGAATATATCATTCTTTATTCTTTTTAATAATTCCTCGATTCCTAAACCTGTTTTTGCGGAAATAAAAACTGAACTTTTGGTATTAACACCTGGGAGAGATAATTTGGATTTTAGATCTGCCTCATCTATCTTATCATATTTGTTAAAAACAAGAAAAACCTTCTCTGGAGATACTCCTAAATCAATCAACACATTTACAGAACTATTATAGTGTCTTGAAATATCTTCAATAGGTTGAGATACATCAAGAACAAGGAGAAGTCGGTTAGCATAAGTCAATTCTTCAAGAGTTGATTTGAATGCCTCTATCATATAATTAGGGAGTTTACTTATGAATCCTACTGTGTCCGATAAGAGTATCTTGAAGCCATTTATATTCACTAATCTTGTAGAGGTTGTCAAAGTTGTAAAGTGGCTTTTCCCAACTTCTTTCTCATCACCTGTAAGTTTATTGAATAACGTTGTCTTCCCTACCCCTGTATAGCCTGCAAGTGAGATTATTGGCATCTGAAGTTTTTGTCTATGTATTCTATGCAATTCTCTCATTTTTCTAGTATGTTTTAGTTTCATTCTTATTTTAGATATTCTTCGTTTCAGATGTTGATCATAGATATCTATTTCATATTTTCCCAGTCCAAAAAAGCCAGGTTGTTCTGCAATCCTGGCTAACCTAACCTTTTCTTTTGCTCTTGGTTTTTCATAAGTTAATTCTGCAAGTTCCACCTGAAGCTTTGCTTCTGTTGTGGTTGCTCGTTTTGAGAATATTTCCAGTATCAATCTTTCACGATCTATTATTTCCCGTCCGGTAAGCTTGGCTAGATTGTATATCTGAGTTGATCGAAGCTTCTCATCAAATATCACAATGTTTGCTCCAACTTCTTCTGTAATATCTCTCAGTTTCTCAGCTTTGCCTTCACTTATTCCATATTTGGCCTTTGATAAAAATCTTTGAGTGACCGTAGATAGAATATTATATTCTGCAGCTTCAGCTAGTCCTTTAGCTTCATTTACACAAAATGAATCTGGATAAGTTACTAGAACAGCTTGTCTATCCTGAAAAGATAAATCTGTTGATTCTAGCTGCGGTATCATTCTTCAGCTTCTTCAGGTACTAAAAGCTGTATCTTTAGAAAACGTTCAAGTTTTCTAGAGAGAATATCATTTGGCTTAAGTTTTCCTGTTTCAAGATGTCTGATTACGGAAATCTTTTCATTTATTCGTTGTCCCATTTCTTCTTGAGATATCCCTTTTTTTTCTCTCGCAGACTTGATTGCTTTGTTAAAGTCTATCCGAAGCTCAAAATCATCATCTTCATATATTCTATTTATCGGTTCGGATTTATACATGTTTTTACTTGGAAATTGAGTTTTTTGTGGTATCTTTACAGTTTTCCCAAGTTTTGAGCATTGAGAACAAACTCTGAATAATCCCCCATCTATCTCAACTGTATCTGATGGTCCCCTAATATTGTTGCCACAGATTTCGCATCTTTCTGACATAGATGAATAGCATCTGAAAATGTAACATTAATATCTTTTCTTCTTTCAAATAAGGATTAGAAATTGGACTTCAAAGATAAGTTTGCCATGAGTATGAATTATATTTTTGGGAAGGGTGTATCTGATATACTACCTCTTGATAATCTTGAATTATCTTTTTCCAAGCGGACTGGAAGAATAAAGTCAGTTATGCTGGAAGGTAAGTTACTCGCTACTCTCCGTTCCAATGGAAGTATTGCTATTACAGTCTATTGTGCAAATCTTCTCATCAAATATCCATCATTTCATGATAATTGTGTAGTCGTAGAGAATGGACCTGATAGTTTTGTGTCGAATGGTAGGTCTGTGTTTGCGAAACATGTTGTAAATTGTGGGGATAGAGTGAAGCCTTCTTCTGATGTGGCAATCTTGGATGAAAAGGGCAAGGTTATTGGAGTGGGTAAAGCGATTTTATCCGCAAAGATGATGAGGTCCTTCAATAGAGGAGTTGCAGTCAAGGTCAGGGAGTCTATAAACAGTACAACTGAGACTAAGGTAAATGCTTAAGGGATTGAATATATTATATCTCAGCGAGAATAGAGAGGAACGATGAGAAAATATTGGAGTTAGGTGGCAGAAAAAATAAGCGAATGCTTGAACGAATGGGGTTGGATATGAACCAAATACCTGACGTAAAAGAAGTGATAATTCGAACTTCAAGCAAAGACATGGTAATACGCGAAGCAAATGTTTCAGAGATAAACGCAAAGGGTATGCGAGTTTTTCAAGTTATGGGCAGCGAAGTGGAGGAAATTGAGCGTGAACAACCCAAGTTCACTGAAGAAGATGTTATGCTTGTAGCTCAACAAGCAGGAGTATCAAGAGAGAGAGCAAATGTAGCTTTGGAAGAGAGTAATGGCGATCTTGCTCAAGCTATTCTTCAACTTTCATCCTGACCCAGTAATGCTTTAATTGCATCTGAAAGCAGGGATGTGTGAGTGCTTTTGTCTGATAATGCTGGTACAGAAATAGAGAAGGTAGTGAATATTCTATTAGATGTAGAGAAAAAACTTGATGGTATTAAATTAGAAATGGATCAAAAAAAACAGGCATTACTTGATGCCGCAAAAGAAAATGCTAAGAAAGCGAAGGAAGAAGTGATAATAGATATCGAAAAGAGTAAAAAGAAGGCTCTAGATGAAATCCAAAATAATGCTGAAAAGGAAGCAAAAATAATAATGCAAAAGAACGAAAAGAGCATTAAGGCTCTTCAGAAGAGAATAGATGAAAAATATCAAGATGCCCTAAAAAAAGTTTCACTAAAAGTGCTCGGTGAATAAAAATTCATACTGAAAACCACTCCGCTGACCAGACCTTCAGTATGGTAAAGTCATTTGTAACTCGTGGTAATCTACTTGATTTTTCAACGATGGAAGGTTTGGCGGAATCAAAAAACCTAGACGATATGTTGGTAAAGATTAGAGGAACTGTTTATGCAGATGTTGTTTCTTCACTTGAATCACCTCTTACAAGCAACAAATTTGAAATGAGTTTTCATAAACATCTTTCACAAATACATTACAAAATGCTAAAAGTTACTCCCAAGAACAAAATACTTGCTGCATACTATTTGAAATATATTGCACATAATTTGAAGATTCTGTTGAAAGGGAGGGTACAAAATAAGTCGGATAAAGAAATATCAAAACACCTGGATATGTACGCTGAGGAACTTATAGGTAGACGTGATCTGATTGTGAAGGCGCTAGCCGCAGAGAATATTGAACAAACAATCACTCTTTTAGAGAATAGTGAATTCGGAAAAAACGCGATATCTGCCTTAGATATGTATAGAAAAACAGGTGAATTCCAAATATTCGATATATTTATCGATAAAGCCTACTTTGATAATATCTTATCAGCATACAACATATTGCATAAAGATGATGATCGTATTAGAGATATTGTTTCAGTTGACATTGATGCATATAACAGTTTAGTGGTATTAAGAGGAAAACTATGGAATCTTGATTCATCAGAAATAAAGAGATTGCTTATTTCGCCTTTCTTTGATATCCCTCAAAGAAGTTTAAAGGCTATGATAGAGGCAGACTCTGCTGCTGAATCTATTAAGATTCTTCAAGGAACATTATATCGCAAAATAATACTGATAAAAGAAAATGTGAAAGAATCTATTTTGGGCATTGAAGATGGATTTCGATTAATGGGTTATCGGAGAGCATTTAACCCATTTCTTTGGGATATAGACGGAATTAGTATTGCACTTGGTGCAATTAAGCTTACTGAACTTGAGATGAGAAATCTTTCCGCAATAGCTTTTGGAGTTGGGCATCATATGGGTGCAAAAGAAATTATGTCAAAACTTATCATTTTGAAATAAGTAGATTTATTTTTCTTCCCATTCGATATCAAAATATGTTGGTTCTGGCTTCATTTTTCGGAAAATAAATCCTGTACCTTCATAGAATTTTGTAAACCACTCGTATAGATGTAACCTAATATCTTGTATATACACAATCAACCCTTCTAACATCATTACCAATATATTGAAAACAACCAACATTGGGATAGCTACAACTAACGGAAGAGAAACTGCTCGGTTTAAAACCATGAGCAATGCGGCGTGAACTAAAAGTAGAACCCCAAGTCTAGCGTAACTCATAGTATTTGCAAGAAACTCAACTATTCTAATTATAAATTCAACTAATCCCATCACAAGAGACATTGCTAAACTATCCTTAGGTACCTTTTTGAGAATAATTGCAACAGGCTTTCCAAGTATCAAAACCATTGTAGATATGATAAAAATTGGTAATGATATTAATGTGGCCTGAGCAACAGGAATACCAAGTAATGGAATCGGATTCTGCATCGTTAAAAGCCCTTCAAAGTTGTTTCCAGCACCAAGAAATGCCAATGCAAAGATTACTCCAAATATATACATAACAAATGTTGGAATTTTATCTGTAAAAGCTTCAACATAATCTTTTTCTCTTAAGGTTTTGAAAACATCTAATCCAAAACCTATCGTAAGATGAAATATTCCTAAAATTATCGATATTTGTAGAATTGTTGTTACCGCTTCAGCATTGAAGCTCGTTACACCATGATGGCGTTCCACAATCTCTAGAAGCGGATGTTTAAGACTTGGTATAACATCTCCAATAGCGAACCCAAAAACCTCGCCAATACTGAATCCAACGATAGATGCAGTGATACCGGCAACGGTAAGCATAATTCCCCATTTTTTCATAGATTCGTTACCTCGAATATACAAAAGAAGCCCAAAAAGCGAAAGGATAACCCCATGTCCCAAATCACCAAACATAATTCCGTAAAAAACCGGAAATGTAAGCATAATGAGTGGAGTTGGGTCTACATCACTATACTTAGGTGGACCTTGATTCAAAGTAATTGTTTCGAATGCTCTAATAAATGGAAAGTTTTTCATTAAAGTTGGTGCATTAGTTGGTTTCTCTTCCTTATCACTTTCTCTATGTTTAGCATCTTCTACAAAGAATATCCACTTTGAAAATTTCTTCTCGAAATCAGTAATATTATTTTTAGGAAAGTAACCCTTGATGACAGCAAAACGCTGTAAATCGCCTGCTTTCTTCACACCTGTGAAGACTTCATGAACTGTTTTTGCCCCCTCTCTAAGAGAAAGCATTTTCTGTGAAGAATTCTCAACTTTAGTATTAAGAGTACTGGATACTTCCTTTAACCTAATTATTTGTCTATCTAGATCTTGGTTTACAGCCTTTTGGGCTTCAATCAAATTTTGCGGCAACCTTTCTGGTATTTCAAAGGGCTTTATCTCGAAGCTTCTTAGAATTTTCTCTACTCTATCAGATTCAGCTGCAGGTGTTGCTATAAACAAAGCACTTCTTTCTGGGGTGAGTGTTACCGAAATGAATACATCATCAGGCAAACTATTCCTTACTTCTTTTAGGTTCTTTGTTGATAAAATTGTAAAGACGGTATAAAATTGCTTAAGGTTTCGTAAAATATCCAAATCTACTGAAAGATTTGCAAGCATAGAGAAAGCTTTCTTTAGAGATTCATTCTCTACTATCTGATTCTGGAGTTTACTTTTTTCTGATAGTAATGTTTGTAAATCATTAATTATCGGGTTCGCATCTGTCTCAAGTTTTTCAATAAATCCCTTCCAATCCTTCGCCTTAAACTTCTCTTTCTCAATTTTATTTCCTTTAGTTAAAGTATCGATTAGACCTACTTCTTTAATTCCTAATTCTTTCAGAATTTCTTCCATATTGATAAAAATCTTAAAAGCGCGAAGAGCCAAATCATTTAGATTAGAATCTGATTGGGAATCTCCTTCAGTAATAACATGAAACATATCAAATCTTGAAAGTTCAGTTGTAATTTCTGAAAGATCGTTTCGTGAACTCACAAGAGTGGCCTTCATCAACTTCTGAACTACCAAGTTTCTTCTTCTTCACTCCGATGTCTGACTACAATGCGCATCAAGAATGTCTTCTAATAACCTTTTGGTGCGACTAATCATAACATTATGCATCTGAATTTTATCTTGAATTCCTCAATCTATAATCCTGATACCTTTTCAAATAATATATTTCGAAAAGCTGTTATTGATGTTTATATCTTAATCTTCACTTTTAGCTCGATAAGTAACATGAATATTGAGTTCAAGAGGAAGTCTTATAAATTCTCCATTATCCAGCCATCGTTGACATGAAGATAGTTGCAATAGGAGGACGACCTTTTGTCACCGGTCTTCAACTTGCAGGTGTGGAAGGCAAAGAGGTTTCAACACCACAAGAAGCATTAGTTATCGTAAAGGATTTGATGGTAACTCCTAATATTGGCTTGATAATATTGAGTGATGATATTGAGAAAATCATTAGAAATGAGATATCGGAGATTCGGCTTAATCAACCCGTACCTATCATTTATGCTGTTCCAGCTCCAGGAGGAACGCAGGAAAAGGTTCAATATCGTGAAATTGTTAAACAAATGCTAAAAATAGGATAGTAGGATAAATATTTGTATAGATCAATAGTCAAATTACAAGAAACTAATTTTTTGGTGAGTAAAGCTGAATAATCGAGAAGCATTTGAGAATGTAGTTAGCAAAGTTGTAAATGACGTAAAGAAGGAAATTCTGATAAGTTTAGAAAACTCTCATAATGATGCTTTAAAGATCATTGAGGACGCGGAAGTAGAATCAAATATAAAAGCTGATGAAATACTTCAATCTGTAGATAAGCAAGGCGATACATTACGTCGTAGAATAATAGGTAATACTGAACTTAAAGCTCGAAATAAATCTCTTCAACTTATCGAAGAGACTGTAAATAAGATATTTGAGGAGTCACTAGAAAAACTAGTTGATATTTCTTCAAACAAAAATTATGATAAATCTATGAAACGACATCTAGAGGAAGGTCTAGATGCGATCGGTGGTGAAGAATATACCATTTCTTGTAACACTAAAGATGTAAATTTATTGAAGCGAATTTCCAAAGAAGTCCAAAAAACAAGGGGGATTAACATAAAGTTATCCTCAAAAAGTATAGCTTGCAAGGGTGGTGTTCAAATCATGAATCGTGATGGTTCAGTAATATTCAATAATACTGTAGAGGCACGATTGGAAAGATTCAAACCACTTTTAAGAAAGCAGATTTCGGATATGCTTACAAAGTGAAGTGAGAATTATTTGATCGCTAAAGGCAAAATCGTCTGGATTAGTGGACCCGCAGTAAAGGCTTCAGGTATGTCGGAAGCCAAGATGTATGAAACAGTGGAAGTTGGTGAAGATCGTTTAGTCGGTGAGATTATTCGATTGACAGGTGATGTAGCATTCATACAGGTATATGAAAGCACAAGTGGTCTTAAGCCTGGGGAACCTGTTATTGGAACAGGACAACCACTTTCGGTATCATTAGGACCAGGTATGATGGGCAAGATTTACGATGGATTACAGCGTCCACTTGATGAGCTTGCGAAGGTAGCAGGGTCTTTTATTGAAAGAGGTATATCAGTACCCCCAATATCCCAAGATAAGAAGTGGCATTTCAAACCAACAGTTAAGAAAGGGGATGTAATTGAAGCCGGAAGTGTACTAGGAGTAATCGATGAAACTCCTCTGATAGAGCATAGAGTCATGGTTCCTCCTGAACACTCAGGTGGAAGAGTTCTTGAAGTTATTAAAGAAGGCAGTTATAATATAGATGAAATAATTGCAACCGTTCAAAAAAATGGTCCTAAACAAGATCTCAAGATGTATCATCGATGGCCGGTTAGAAGAGGACGTCCCTATGCTAAACGATTTGGTTCTGACCTACCACTTATAACTGGGCAACGAATAATAGATACATTTTTTCCACTTGTAAAAGGTGGGACAGCAGCTATTCCCGGAGGATTTGGTACAGGAAAGACTGTTACACTTCATCAGGTTGCCGCTTGGGCAAATGCTAAGGTAGTATTTCATGTTGGGTGTGGCGAAAGAGGAAATGAAATGACTGAGGTTCTGATTAAGTTTCCTGAACTTAAAGATCCTGCCACAGGTTTATCCTTAATGGAGAGAACAGTGTTGGTAGCAAATACAAGTAATATGCCAGTAGCTGCAAGAGAGGCTAGTATCTATACTGGAGTAACAATGGCTGAGTATTATAGAGATATGGGATATGATGTTGTGCTTGTAGCAGACTCTACAAGTCGATGGGCTGAAGCTCTTCGGGAAATAAGTGGGCGTCTTGAAGAGATGCCTGCTGAGGAAGGGTATCCCTCGTATCTAGCTTCACGTCTTGCAGAATTCTATGAGCGTGCAGGTAGGATGCAGAGTCTCGGAAGCCCTGAGAGGATAGGATCCGTTACATTAATTGGGGCTGTTTCCCCTTCAGGAGCCGATTTCACTGAACCGGTTACAACACATACATCCCGTTTCATTAAGACATTTTGGGGACTTGATACAAAACTAGCTTATTCTCGGCATTACCCCTCAATAAACTGGATAACAAGCTATACCGGTTATGTGGATGATGTATCTGATTGGTGGGCAAAAAATGTGTATCAAAATTGGAGGCAGTTAAGGTTAGAAGCTTTCGAGATACTTCAACGAGAGGATGTTCTGAAGGAGATAGTGAGATTATTGGGGCCAGAAGCACTTCCTGATGAAGAGAAGCTCCTTTTGGATGTTGCTAGAATGGTGAAAGAGGGGTTCCTTCAACAAAGTGCTTTTGATGATATAGATACATATTGTAGCCCAGAGAAACAGGTAAAGCAGTTAAATATTCTGGTAGAATTCTATCATTTAGCTCTATCTGCACTTGGCTCAGGAGTTCCTTTGGAAGATATCCGAGCTATGCCACTTATAACGAGCATAATAAGATCTAAATATGAGATTCCGAATACAGAATTAGATAAGCTTGATAAACTGCTTGAAAAAATAAAGGATTCATTCAAAGATATTCGCAAAGTAAAGGAGACAGAAACAATTGTCAAGTAAATCTGTAAGCGGGATAGAATATACCAAAGTTGCTGAAATAAAAGGGCCGCTCCTCATATTAGATGGAGTTACAAGATCTGCATTCGATGAATTAGTGGAAATAACACCTCAGGAAGGAGCAACACGGCTTGGCAAAGTATTGGAAGTTGGAGGCGGGAAGGCTGTAGTTCAAGTCTTTGAAGGAACAACAGGTCTATCAGTGGCCAGAACTAAATCACGTTTTCTTGGTAAAACAATGGAGATGCCTGTTTCTGAAGAAGTTTTAGGAAGAATATTTGATGGTCTAGGAAGACCTCTAGATGGATTACCTGAACCTGTTGGAGAGTTCTTTAGGGATGTAAACGGCCAGCCAATGAATCCAGAACGAAGAGATTATCCAACCGACTTCATACAGACTGGGATTTCTGTTATTGACGGAATGAATACACTTGTACGAGGACAGAAGCTTCCAATATTTTCTGGAGCAGGATTGCCACACAATAAATTGGCTGCGCAAATAGCTAGACAGGCAACTGTTGCTGGAAGTGGCGATGAATTTGCAGTAGTATTTGCAGCTATTGGTGTTCAACATTCAGAAGCAGCTTTCTTCAGAACCTCACTTGAGGAAAGTGGAGCAATAAAGAGAAGTGCGCTCTTTCTTAATCTTGCCGATGACCCTGCAATAGAGCGTATTATTACGCCTCGGGTAGCGTTAACGGTTGCGGAGTATCTTGCTTTTAATCTAGATATGCATGTGTTGGTAATTATTACTGATATGACCAATTACTCAGAAGCTCTTCGTGAAATAAGCGCGGCACGGGAAGAAGTACCTGGCCGTAAAGGATATCCCGGTTATTTATACACTGATTTAGCTTCACTTTATGAACGTGCAGGGCGCATTAAGGGACATAAGGGGAGTATAACCCAAATGCCTATTCTCTCTATGCCTAGTGATGATATTACACATCCTATTCCAGATTTAACTGGCTATATTACTGAGGGTCAAATAGTTCTTGGGAGGGATCTCTACCGTAAAGATATTTTTCCGCCAGTAAATGTTCTCTCTTGTCTAAGCAGACTTATGAAAGATGGTATTGGTGAAGGTAGAACTAGAGAAGATCACCAGAATGTAAGTGATCAGCTCTATGCTGGATATGCCCGTTCTCAGGAGTTAAGAGCTCTCGCCGAAATTGTAGGTAAAGCAGGTTTAGCTGAAACTGATATGAAGTATCTTGATTTTGGTGAATCCTTTGAAAAGAAATTCTTGAAACAAGGTTATGATGAAAATCGAACTATTAAAGAGACTCTCTTAATTGCTTGGAAGTTATTCTCCGAGTTGCCAGAAAAAGAATTAACAAAGATTAAACAGCAATATATTGATAAGTATGCTAAAGAAAAAATGAGTTGAATATCTAGAATGTCTGTTGCTTCTGGTCGAAGACCATTGCCAACGAAAATAGAGCTTATTAGGATCAAGAAGAGTCTAAAAGTTGCGAACTCTGTTCACAAGATACTTGAAGATAAAAGGGATGTTCTTCTTCGAAAGCTCGACGAAATAATTGAAGAGGCCACTATATCCAGAGACAAGATGTGGGAACCATTATCGACAGCATACCGCTTTCTCTTTAATACATACCTTAAAGTTGGACCGATTACTCTTGAATCTATTGCGTTAACAACACCTAGTCAAGTGGACGTTACTGCTGATGTTAAACCGATTGTGGACATTCAGGTACCTACATTAAAAATATCTGAAAAAAAATCGGAATTAACCTATGGATTTGCTGATACTAGTTCTTCGCTTGACACTACTACCCAGATGATGAGACATGTTTTACCACATATTTGTTCAGCTGCTGAAGCTGAAAACACTATCTTTCGACTTGCAAAAGAGCTGGAAAAAACCCAGCGGCTTATAAACGCCTTAGAATACGTAATTATTCCAAGTTACAAAGATTCGATAAAATTTATAGCTTCCACACTAGAGGAGCGAGAAAGAGAGGACTTTGTAAAGCTTAAGCACGTGAAAGCTACAATGGAGAAACGAAAGGAAGTTGCATAATAATGGTCAAGAATGAAACAACAAAAAAGAAGTTTTCTCACGCTCGTAAATCAATAGATAAAAAACATATTGACTTACAAAAAGAAGTTAAGGACACGATAAATAATCTGCTGGAGAAGACTTATAAACACTTTGAAAAATCCTAGGGTTATACTTACTGGAGAAATAAAGATGAATCATAAAAATATTTTAATTATCCTGCTCGTCATAAGTATTTTTAGTGTTACACCAGCATTTGCGCAAGAAGAAACCTCAGGTATAGCTGATGTTGGTAAATTTCTTGCTGCTGCAATTGCATTTGCTGCTGCTGCAATTGGTGCAGGATTAGCAGTTGGTAAAGCTGGTTCAGCCGGTTTAGCAGCAGCTGCTGAAAGACCAGAGATGCGAACTACAGCAATAATTATTACAGCTCTTGGTGAAGCTATCGCTATTTATGGTATAGTAGTCGCTATCTTGATTCTTGGAAGCTAATCTCAGAAATTATCCTTTATTCATTTTATTACTTATCTGAGATGTTCAAATGTATGTGGTATTTATTCTATATAGTGAGCCATAAAGTATATATGTTAAAAAAGCAAAAACAGGAATGTGGATTTTAACAAGCCATCTGATTCAAAACAAACTCTAGTTTTAGAGCATCTTACAAAGAAGAGAAGGATTGCAGATCTAAGTATTGCAATGTTAAAATTTCAGGTTTTACCAAGAAACGAAATTGAGATAACCCGTAATGACAATGAATTGACAAAACATGTTATTCTAATAGCTCCTAAAGAAAGTGTATTGATTATGCCGGATGTGAGCCGAGTATTCATCCCAAATCGATTATCTGAAATTGAAGAATATGTAAAAGGTGGTTTAAGATCGATAAAAACCATCCAAAATGATACTCTTTGGGCACTATTAGTTGGATTATCTGGTATGCTAGGATTAGTCTTTGCATGGGCAATACCTCGTGTACGGTTCTTTCGAGATAAATCTAAAATAAATCGATTTATGGATGAGAATGGCGATATAGTGTATATAGCAAAAAGTCCGGATGGGAGATTGGCTCACTTAATTTCAGTTGGCTCTGATAGAAAATGGTACCTTCTTCATGAATCTCTTGCAAGTGCTTTAAGTAGGATGGGGCATTATGTTATTCGTCTAACCTATCCAGCCACCGCAACATCATGGAGAGAAGTATTAGGATTAGAAATTGATCCAAAAGTAGAGATAATGCTTGACCCAGCAGATAATTAGAAAGAATATAATATATATATTAATAGGTAAGTTGTTGAATATTCTATTTCATAACAGATGTAAATACTAAAAGTTTATGAAGCCACTTTTTCGAACTTTTAGTAGTGGAAAGATGAAGAAACAGCAACATCAAAAACAGATTCAAACAAAAGCGTATAGTAGATCTAGTTTTTCTTCGCTCAGCTTTATATTGAAATCAATCTACCTCGCTGTTACTCTAACTTTCCCCCCCCTTATCATTCTGGTGGTTATCTGGGAGCTACAGATTACAACTTCAGGAATCATGATAATCTGGGTTATGTTCGCACTATTCTGGACATTTTATGCCCTCTTAAATCTCTCTAAAAGATTTATTGATTGAGTAATTATTTGGTGACCTTATACTTACACTTCTTATTCAAGATTTTGAAGAATCTCAAAGTAGAATTTCTCTTCACTTTTTCGCCATATTAAACTACGCATT
>Ga0187833_10001438_pt1 | contig 27295 bp, 20 predicted proteins | sample ETNtaG_37_FD_167968 | JGI IMG/M metagenome (GOLD analysis project Ga0187833, IMG submission 167968) | Marine microbial and viral communities from oxygen minimum zone, Eastern Pacific Ocean - ETNP2014_SV_400_PacBio MetaG (Illumina Assembly) | ecosystem: Environmental > Aquatic > Marine > Hypoxic...
ACACCATGCTTGGCGAAGGTGACCTCCTCTGGATGGGTCGACTGGGGCCGGTTGATGGAGAGTTGACCTCGATGCGAGTATCCGGCAATGGCGATTGGCATGAGTCTCTTGCCTGCTTGAGAGAGATGACCAACGGAAATGCGCCGGCGTTGCTCTGTCGGTTCTGCGCGCCCGGGGAACGGGGCCAACTCGCAGCCGCGCTGGCGGCCGGTGCACAGGTGGCGGCCGTGGTTGATGCGCCGACCAGCGCAAAACCTAACCCTGAACCGGACCTTGCCCTGAGCTCGACCGCACTTGAGACGGACGCTCTGAATTCCGACCGGCAGCCCCCCGCGCACGTTCCACCGGAAGTCACGCGTGATGGCGCTGTGGCTGCAGTTCCGGAGCTAGAGGCAGAAGTCGCCCCACAAGGGTCATTTGTTTCGCAGGACCGCGCGACCGGAAGTGCGCATGACAGAATGGAGGTTTCAGCATTGGACATGATGCCGCTTGAGAATGAGCCGGTGGCGATGGTGGAATCTCCCGTAGAACCAGAGGCCAATTTGGCGCCGGCACAAGAAGCGGTTGCGCCCACGCAAACCCTGCCGGACTGCGTCGCTGAACTTGCACATGTCTCTGTGACCGAAATCGAGGGATTATCCGCGGATGTGCTAAAACCTATGATGGTTTCCGCGGCGTCGCAGGCAGAGCCGAAGAAGCGCGTCGGGCGACCACAGAAGCAGAAAAAAGCGCGGCGGCAGTCGCAACAACCCGCTCTGCCGACTGCCGGGGACGAGCCCGCCGTTGCACGGGTGCGGCAATGGTATCTGCACTTGCCACTGGCCGCGTTTCAAGACAGACTGGAATCTGGTGCGGAATCTCTAAATTGTTTCTTGGGCAATGCCCTGCATAAGGTGCTCGCGCGAGTGCTGCCCGGGCCCGATCTGGAGGTGCAAATGCGCAGCTCCGCACTGCTCTGGTTTGCGGCCGGGGTGCCGGTGCTGGTGGTGGTGCTGACAATCACGGCGTACATTCAATTCGGGCGGGCGCGAGAGTTCAATTATTATCTGGACGAAGCGCGGGCGGCGGCTACGCTTGCGCGCGAGGCACCGGACGCAGCGCAAGGGGTGCCGCAATGGCGGCAGGTGATCGTTTGGAGTGATCAGGCTGATGACATTCGCGGTAGTCATCCAGAGGTAGCCGCGCTGCAGCAGGCGGCGCAGGATGTGCTGGACGAGACGGACAGGGTGGAGCGCGTGCGCGTGGATGCAATCACCGCGGATGGCTTCCGCACCGATGCAAACCTGGTGAAGATCCTCGCGCGCGGACCGAGCGTGTACGCGCTAGACGAAGCCAACCAGGCCGTGTACAGGGCCGTGTTGACCACCAGCGGCGATTATCAACTCGACCCGGTTTTCGAGTGCCGCCGCGGACCGGTCGGGATGCAATCCATTGATGCACTGGTGGATATCACCTGGCTGAGCCGGCCGAATGTGGTAGGGCAGGATACGCTCCTGGCCCTCGACCCGGGCGGGCGGCTGCTCTATTGCACCACGGATGGTGCTATGGCGGCCACTGTGCTCACCCCACCATACGATGGCTGGACCGGGTCGGTCGCCATCGAGGCGTTCCAGAATCGCATCTATGTGTTAGAGCCGGACGCAAATGAAATCTGGGTGTACCAGCGCGAGGACAAATTTTTCGCTGACCCTCCTGAACGATTTTTCTCTGAAAGCGCGATAGACCTGAGCGCGGCAATCGATATCTCCATCGTGCAAGGCACGGTTTTCATATTGCACCGTGACGGGCACATGACGCAGTGCGTGCGCCGCGAGCAGGGCGTCGCGCCGGAGTGCAGCATCGAAACGCGCTACTCAGATGGCAGGCCAGGTCGCGGAGACGACATTCGCTTTGATGGCGTGGATGCGCCGGCCGCTATGGTGGTCTACCCTCCGCCGCACTCTTCCCTCTATCTGACGGATTTGAATTCCCCAGGCGCGTATCAGTTCAGCCTGCGTCTGGCATACCAGCGCGAGTTTCGTGCCGTCGATGATGATGGCGAGGTGGCGGCGACGTCCTTCGCGGTTGGCTCCGGAAGAGATCTATTCTTCGCCCGCGGAAACAACGTTTACGTCGGTAGGCGCCGCTGAAACGACCGCGATGAAGCGGTGGCGTGACAAATACGTAATTGGCCTGACCGGCAATATATGCGCCGGAAAGAGCGAGGTCTGCGCGCAGCTGGCGGAACTCGGCGCCTATCATCTGGATGGTGACGTGGTTGCCCACCAGATCATCGCGCGAGGCAGCCGCGAACACACCATAATCGTGGCTGAGTTTGGCGTGGGCATTCTGGGCGAGGACGGAGAAATCGAACGCGGGCGACTGGGGGAGATCGTGTTTGCCGATGGGGACGCGTTGGCGCGGCTCGAGGCCATCGTGCATCCGGCAGTCGGGCGTGAAATCGAGCGCATGATATCGTCTGCGGATCAGTCTGTGGTGGTGTTGGAGGCCATTAAGTTGCTCGAGAGCGGACTGGGCGCGGATTGTGACGCAATCTGGGTGGTGACGGCAGAGGCGGAAGAGCGGCAGCGGAGACTGATTGCGCGCGCCGGATTGGACGAGGCGACCGCGCAGCAGCAGGTCGACATGCAGGCGCCGCAGGAAGAGAAGTTGAATCGCGCAGATGTCGTCATTTGCAACAGCGGCACGCTGCAGCAAACGCGCGTGCAAGTGAGACGCGCATGGGGTAAAATAGGGGAGCCGGAATAAGCGGAGGTGAAACTGCGATGTCTAATGTGATTGATTGGGCCAAAATACATCCTCGTCTGAGTGCATGGCTGGTGCTGGCTGTGGGTATGGTCGCTATCATTAGCTACGAGGCGCGTGATGTCGGCTTGTTGTGGGGACAGTGGACCGCGCTCATCATCGCCACCATCGCTGTGGCGGCACTGTGTGTATGGATTATCAGTTGGGAAGATGACGAAGAAGAAGCATCAGTCGAAACAGAATAGTCCCCCTCAGCCCTCGCTCTGCAACTGTCCCTGGCGCATGCGCCTGAAACTCTCGTAACGCAGCGGGTGAATCTCCCCACGCTCCATGGCCGCCCGCACAGCACAATCGGGCTCGTGCGTGTGTGAGCAATCGCTGAAGGCGCAATCCGCCACTAGCGGGGCGATTTCCACGAAGTACGCGTCCAGTTCGTCAGGTTCCAAATCGAAAAAATCCAGTGCGCGCAATCCGGGCGTATCCGCCACCCAACCCCCGCCCTCAAGCGGGAGTAACTGTGGGAAGACGGTGGCGTGGCGGCCTTTGCTGCTGCTTTGACTGACAGCCCGCGCCGCCAGCTCCAGCCCGGGTTGGATTGCGTTCAGCAAAGTCGATTTCCCCACCCCCGAGGGTCCTGCGAGCACGGAGAGTTTCCCGCGAAGCTGGGCGCGCAAGCGCTGAACCCCATCCCCGTGGAGGGCCGAAGTATATTCCAGCCGGTAACCGATGTTCTTATAAAGGCCGAAAAGCGCCTCAGCGTCGGCGCGTCCGACAAGATCGATTTTGTTGGCGCAAATTAGAGCCGGGATTTCGTTGGCACATGCCGTCACCAGAAAGCGGTCTAACATGCGCAGGTTGGGGGCGGGATGGGCGCACGAGAAAACAAAAATAGCCTGGTCCGGATTGGCCACCAGAATCTGCTCGACCGGGCGGTCACGGTGCGCGGGCGCCCGTCGCGATTGTCCCCGGGGTGCGCGGCGGGCCAGCACGCGAGTGCGCGGCGCTACAGAGTGGATTACCCCGGTGCCGTCGCTCTGCCGCAGAAAAGTGACCCAATCTCCCAGAGCGGCAAGGTCTGTATCCAGTCGCTTTTCTTGCAACTGGCCGCGCAGTGTGCACACCACCGGTCCGCTTTCGCTGTGCACGGTGAAAAAGCCACTCTGGGCTTTGGTGATCATACCGGTGCGGCGCTCTGTCATCTAGGGCTGTGGTGTGGCAGTCGTTTCCAGAGACGGGGTGAGCGTGCCGGTCGGGGTGGGTGTGAGCGCTTCCAGTCCACCGTGGGGAATGATGATTTCCTGACCGGGCGAAAGCAGATTTGGATTGTCTAGATTGTTGACAATCATAATATCGGCGAGCGGGACGTTGTAGTAATCGGAAAGGCCGCCGAGGGATTCGCCGGGCTGTACCACATGCAGAGAGGGCGTGGGTACGGGGGTCGGACTTGGGGTAGCGGTGAGGCCGACCTCCACTTCCCACGGATACAACTGCTGTATCTCGTCGTGGAAATATACTTCCACCAGCCGTCGGAAGATGGGTGCTGCCCATTCGGAGCCTTCCCCTTTGTTCTCCAACACCACGACGGCGGCAATGTCTGGGCGGTTGGGCACGCCCGCGTCCGTAAAGCCGACGAACCACGCGTGCGGTTTGCGCGGGCGATCCTCGGCGGTGCCGGTCTTGCCGGAGACCGGGATATCGAGGTCGCGGAAGCGGTAATTGGCAGTGCCGGAGCGCTCGTTCACCACCTGCCAAAGGCCCTTGCGCACAGCCGCCAAAGTGGTCTGGCTAACCGGCAACGTGGCCACTGCATCCGATTGAAATTCAAAAACCGGGTCTTCACCCGGAGCGGCGATGGAGTGCACCAGCTGCGGTCGGTACAACGTGCCGCCGTTTCCGATGGCGGCGTACAACTGCGCCATCTGGATTGGCGTGACCGCGATTTCTCCTTGTCCGATGGCCATGTGCACGGTGTTTGCTGGGGTCCATAGCATGCCGGCGGCGGCAGCCCATTCCGCGCTGGGGAGTACGCCACCGACCTCCTCGTTGATACCTTGCTGTAGGCCGACAATCCCGGTTGGCGCACCCAATCCAAAGCCACGTGCCATGTCGGGTAAAAAGTAATCTGCCCAGTTGTGCAGCGAAAGTCCGATCTGATAAAACCAAGGATTGCACGACCGCCGCAGCGCGCCGATAATGTTCAGGTCGCCGGAAGGCGCGTAACCCTTCTCATTCGTCCAGTCGTATTTTATGTAGGCCGCGCCAAGGCCAGACCAAGTGTGACCGCAGTAGTAGATTTGATGCGTGTTGAAGAGGCCGGATTCCAGCGCGCCGGACATGGTAATAACCTTGAAGGTGGAGCCCGGCGCATATTGCCCCTGGGTGGCGCGGTTGAGAAGCGGGTGGTAAGGGTTGGTGAAGACCTGCTCGAGCTGGAGAGTGTTGTAATTGGCCGGGTCGAACAGGTTAGGGTCGAATGATGGCGCGGAGGCCATTGCCAGCACCTCTCCGGTGTCGCGGTTGAGCACCACCGCAGCCCCGACCATATCCTGCAGCGCGGCCTGCACATCGTGCTGGAAATCGCGGTCGAGCGTGGTGTAGATCGCCTGAGCGGGCGCTGACTGTGCCTCCGCCAGCGTGGCGATCCATTGGCCGCCCGGGCTGGCCACGCGGAGCGCGCCGCCGCGCTTTCCAGACAGGTATTCTTCTCCCCACGCTTCTAGGCCCTGGACTCCGACTATTTCGTCGCCGCGATATCCGAGCGAACGATAATGCGCGGCCTGCTCCTTCGGGATGAGCGCAGTGTGACCTACTGCGTGAGGCGCGCCGAGTTTGCCGCCGACGTAATAGCGCGTCTGATAAGGCTTCATCACCAGCCCGGAGTAGCCGCTCAGACGCTGATAACTTTCGCGGATTTCGGCGGCGGAGGCCTCGCCGATGGGAACATACCATTCTGGCATGGCCGCGGCGTAAAGGCTGCGGATGGCCTCGGGGTGGCGGTCAACAATCTGGGAGAGTTCCAGGAGCAACTGGTTTTCGTTTTCGGGCGCGATTTGCCCGGGAATGACTCCCAGCGAGACCGCGTCGGTGTGCGCCGCGAAGGCCAGTCCGTTGCGGTCATAGATGTTTGCCCGCGCCGGAATGGTGTAATCCATGTATAGCGTGTTTCCGCCAGCAAGCTCTGGAATGATTAAGCCGTGGTCCCACATCACCTCCCAGCGACCGTTTTCAAACAGGAGTGGCATGGTTATCTCGCGCTCAATCTTGCCTACAAGCGTGGTGTGCAACGTCACCTTGAACAGCGTCTGCGCCTCGCGGTCTTGCTGTCGAGAAGAAAGCAGGACGGTCTTGACGCGCGCGATTGCGCCGCCTTTCTCCACCGCCTGATAGGTTTCCACGAACTGCTGCAGTGACATAGCATCCTGCGAGAGCGGAGTCAGCAGCCCGTACATGCCGGCGAAATCCCCTTTTTCCCATGAACTCAGATAAGCAGCTGCGCTGCCCTCCGCATCAGGCGGCGGCTGCGTGGCCAGAGCGGGGGGCGGCAAAGTTGATTCGCCCGGCGATTCGGGCAAGGCGGGCGCAGGCGGAACGCCGGTGCACGCGCCTAGTATGAATGCCAGCGCCAGAAGTACGAGTTTCATTGGCGGTCAGTCTGTAAGGATCTCCTGGTGAATCGGACAGTCATATCCGGTGTGCGCCGTGCAGGCGCCGGCGATATCGGCAGGGAGCGTCACGCCTGAAGCGGTAAGGGCGCGCGCCACGTGGCAGAGTGGAAGTCCCATTACATTGGCGAAGCAGCCCCCAAGCGCGGTCGCGGGCCGAAACTGGCGATTCTGAATAGCGTACGCGCCCGCTTTGTCGAGCGGGTCGCCGGTGGCGATGTAGTCACCGCGTTCGCGGTGAGAGAAGCGGCGCAGCTGCACCTGCGTGCTGCAGCACTCCTGGCGCGAATGGCCCGACGCGGCCAGTGCGATTGCGGTGACGACGGTGTGGATGCCGCTCTGCAGTTCTCGCAACATGCGTTCGGCATCATCGGCGTCGGTGGGCTTGCCGAGGATTGTGTCGTTATGTACCACGATTGTGTCTGCGCCAAGGACAAGAGTGCCGCCCCGATGCAACTGTGCGACCGCTTCCGCCTTTTCGCGTGCAAGCCTAAGGGCGTGCTGCGCGGGCGAATCGCCGTTGCGGGGGCTCTCATCGAGCTGGGCGCCCTCTTGGGAGAACGCCAGCCCGGTAAGGGCAAAAAGCTCTTTGCGCCGCGGAGATTGCGAGGCAAGCACTAACTTTGGCGAAGGTTCTCGCGGCCGCATGGCTGGGATTGTAGCACAGGCGACCGCAGAGGCAGTTTGGCTTCTCCCTCACTCAGCGGTGGTAGAATCAGCGCGTGTACATAGACCTTTTCACCCTCTTCCCAGAAGTTTTCCCAGCGTATCTTGGCAGCAGCATTCTCGGTCGTGCGCAGCAATCGAGCGCGCTACACGTCGCCATTCACGACGTTCGCGCCTTCGCCAAAGACCGTCATCGCATGACCGATGACGCGCCGTACGGTGGTGGAGGCGGCATGGTGATGAAACCGGAGCCAATATTCGCTGCGGTCGAATCCGTGCTGGGGGCGGAGCGGGAGTCCGTGCCGGTGATCCTGTTGACGCCGCAGGGCAGGCTGTTCTCGCAGAGTGTGGCGCGCGAACTGGCCCGCCGTAAGCACCTGGCTCTGATTGCAGGAAGATACGAGGGCGTGGACGAGCGTGTGCGGAAGCATCTCGCCACGGATGAGATTTCTATGGGCGATTACGTGCTGACCGGCGGCGAACTGCCGGCACTTGTGCTGATCGATGCGGTCACGCGGATGCTCCCGGGCGTACTGGGTGACCCCGGTGCGGCTGCTCGGGATTCTCACGGCAATGACGGGTTGCTGGAACACCCGCATTACACGCGGCCGGTGGAATTTCGGGGCTGGCGTGTACCGGATGCGCTACTTTCGGGCGACCATGCCGGCGTGGCGCTCTGGCGTCGGCAGCAGGCGCTTCGGCGCACATGGCGGCGCCGGCCGGAATTGCTGCTGCATGCGCAACTTTCGGAGCAAGAGAAAGAGTGGTTGGCCGAGCTTTCAGAGGAAACGGCTACTGACGAGAAAACCGATTCAAACTGATGGAAGTAATCACGATAGATCTCCGTTTTCGAAACATAGCGCAGGTGATCGCCGCATATGTCGTCGTCGGGCCGGGCGGGCCGGTGTTAGTTGAAACTGGGCCGGGTTCCACTCTGGAGCGCATGCAGGCCGGCTTGGGTGAGCACGGTATTTCCGCTGCTGACATTCGCCATGTTTTTGTCACCCACATTCATCTCGATCATGCTGGAGCGTCCGGCTGGTGGGCCGAGCAGGGTGCGCATATTCACGTTCACTGGAAAGGGGCGCGTCATCTCATTGACCCCTCCCGCTTGCTGGGCAGCGCTAGACGCATTTACGGCGATGCGATGGACGATCTCTGGGGACCGATTTTGCCCGTTCCGGCCAAGCAGCTTCATGAACTGCACGACGAAGATGTCGTGAGGGTGAATGGGTTGGAGATTTTTGCCTTGAACACGCCCGGGCATTCCCAGCACCATCACACATTGCGCATAGGGAATGCTGCATTCTGTGGGGATGCGGCCGGTGCGCGCATGCCGGGTGCGAAATTTATCACGCTGCCCGCGCCGCCACCTGAATTCAACCTTGAGGAATGGCAGCTCAGTTTGGCGCGTTTGCTAGACCTGAATCTTGCCAGTATTTACCCGACGCATTTCGGGTGTGTGCAAGATGTGCGTGTACACCTTGAGGCGCTGGCATCGCACTTGAATCAGGCCGCCGAATTCGTGCGAAAGTGTATGCGTGCCGGAGCGGGAAGGCGCGAAATCATTAAGCACTTTGTGAGATGGAACCGTGAGCGCGCATTGGAAAATGGCGTGCGTGGCGAGCAATTCGTGTGGTTTGAGACCGCCAATCCGCTTGACATGTCGGTGGACGGAATAATGCGTTATTGGCGCAAGAAATGGGAGAGTGAGGAGAGCTGATTTGACCAGGTCTTTTGGACGAGAGGATGCCTGGAAGATTGTGTGCGAGTTTGTGCAGGGCGAGAATCTGCGCAAACACATGCTGGCGGTGGAGGCGGCCATGCGCCATTACGCGCATCTGTACGGTGAGGACGCGGAGAGCTGGGCGCTTCCCGGGCTGCTGCACGATTTCGATTGGGAGATACATCCGTCGCTCGATCAACACCCGCAGCTGGGCGCGCAAATTCTGCGTGACCGTGGGGTGGAAGAGGGCGTTATCCGATGCATACTCAGCCACGCGCCACACACCGGGACTCCGCGCGCGAGCCTGCGGGATCGCGCACTTTTCGCCTGTGATGAATTGACCGGCTTGATAACGGCAGTCACGCTCGTGCGTCCGAGCAAGTCACTACACGATGTGAAAGTGAAATCGGTGCGAAAGAAGTGGAAGGACAAAGCTTTCGCTGCCGGCGTCATCCGCGCGGACATCGAACAAGGGGCGCGTGAACTGGGTGTTGGACTGTGGGAGCACGTGCAGAACGTCCTCGATGCCATGCGGTTGGTGGCATCCGAACTGGGCCTGCAGGGCACAGAATGACCATGCTTTACCAACGTAGCACGCTGCTATAATCGCTCGTCTATGGTCAAGATCCCTGCTCCGAACAAAGCTGAGGTTCGCCATTGCCCGGTCTGCGACACTCGCGCTGGCACGGCTGCGACCAAGTGTATTGTCTGTGGTGCGGAACTGGATGTGGCCGACGCCGGGGTCAGCAACCCGCAGGGGGCGCGGCGTGGTGCTTTTGCGAGTGGCGGGAATGTGAGAATCCCGCTTCCGATCATCGTGGCGGGGGTGACGCTGATGCTCCTAGGCGGCCTCGCCCTAGTGTTGGTCTCGACCGGATATAATCCGTTTGTCGAACCGACGGCAACGGCTACGCCATCGCCGACAATCGTGCCCAGTTTCACTCCGGCGCCGACATCCACGCCCACGCAGCTGCCCACCAGCACTCCGCTACCGCCGCTGGTGCACACGGTGGTGGAGGGAGATACGTGCATTCTCATTGCGGTCACATACGACGTGTCGGTACAGAGCATCCTGCAACAGAACGGGTTTACGCAGGCGTGCCTGCTGCTGGTCGGGCAGGAGGTGCTGGTGCCAGTGCCCACTCCAACCGCGGCGGCGACGGCCACCGCGACCATGATGCCACTCGCGCTCACGCAAGCGGCTCGGCCCACGCATGTGGTTTCCGCCGGGGAGAGTCTCTCCAGCATCGCGGCCTATTTCGGGGTTAGCTTCCGAGTGATGGCGGAGGTCAATGGAAAACTGCCTCCCGATTACGCCATCACTATCGGCGAAACGCTGAGCATCCCGGTGGACATGCCGATGCCGACCGCTGGCCCGACTCCAACGGAGACATCTCTCCCGCCGTACCCTGCGCCGCGGCTGCTCAACCCACTGGACGGTGCGGCCATATCGTCCATTGAGCAGACCGTTAGTCTGCAATGGACTTCTGTGGCAGCCTTGCGAGAGAACGAAATCTATCTCGTGTCGGTAGAGGACGTGACCGAGAACGCCGACCGCCGCATTACCGCTACCACCCTCTCCACGCGCTACATCGTGGGCATCGAAATGAAACCGCATGAGGCCGTGCCGCATGTGTTTAGATGGACAGTGGTGACAGGGCGACAGACGGGCGTTACCGCGGATGGCCGGCCGATGTACCAGCCTGCAGGGGCGACTTCTGTGGAACGTACCTTCACCTGGATGGGAATTGGGGTTGCGCCCGTTGAACCCTCCGCGCAGGAAGCAGAGCAATAATGCCGACAGTCGGCGAGCAGATCATCGGCATTGTGGGCGGCGTTGGCCCGCAAGCTGGAATTGACCTTGTGAGTAAAATCACAAGTCAGACCAGCGCGAATTCCGACCAGGGGCATTTGCCGCTGCTGCTGCTCTCGCTCCCCGCGCGTATTTCCGAACGCACCGCCTTTCTTTTGGGAAGCGAACGCGAGAACCCAGGCGTCGCCATAGCTGCGGTGATTGAGCAGCTGGAGCGTTGCGGCGCTGTCGTGGTAGGCATAGCGTGCAACACTGCACACGCTCCGCCCATTTTCGACATAATCAAGGCGAACATGACGTACCGTGACAGCGCGGTGACACTGCTTGACATGGTCGCTGAAACGGTGGCGTTTGTTCGCAGTTACCATGCAGATGTGAGGCGGGTGGGCGTGCTCTCCAGCACCGGCGCGCGGCAGGCGCGCATCTACCCGCGTGCGCTGGAAAGCGAAGGTTTTCTGGTCGTCGTGCCCACCGATGACGACCAGGAGCGCATCGTGCATCCGGCCATCGCAGATGAACATTACGGCATTAAAGCGTGCTCGCATACGGTTTCGCGCCGAGCGCGCGACGATTTACTGCGCTCGGCACGTGCTCTGGCGAGCGCGGGAGCGGAGGCGATTATTCTGGGATGTACTGAGATACCGCTGGTAATAACAGAAAGGGAAATTGACGGCGTGGCGATAATTGACCCGACATTGATTCTGGCGCGTGCGTTGATTCGCGCGGTCGCGCCGGAGAAGCTTCTGCCGCTGCACTAGTGCAGCTGGCGGCGCAGTGCATCTGCGTCGGTCACTGGCAGTCGACATTCAAAATCCCGGCACACATACGCGGTGGCTTTGTTCCCTTTTTGGGTGCGGCCAGAAAGGAGCGGTATGAGAACCTCATTGTCGGGCGATTCACAGCATGCCACCACTTGATGGGGGCGATATGGGTGCTGGGCGGCAGCCAGCAGTGCGCGCGTGTCGGTGGCATCGGGAGCTCCAATTATAGCGATTTCATGTCCGGAACTGACCGCAAACGATAGCGCTTGCAGCCACCGCCCGAAACTGGTGGGGTGGCTGCCCGCCAGATTTTGTACGGTTCTTAGGGCATTCTCGGCCGCTTCAGTGAATCTGCCTTCACCGCTGTAAGCCCCCAGTTTGAGCAGCACGCCGGCAGCCATGGCGCTTCCAGATGGTGTGGTGTTGTCCTGCAAAGTCTTCGGGCGCACAACTAGTGTTTCGTGATCGGCGCTGGTGTCAAAAAAAACGGCCCCATTCTGAACGCTAAAGTGCGCAAGCATGCTATCTGCCAACTGGTGGGCGGCCAGGTACCAGCGCTGATCAAAGGTCGTTTGATACAGCTGTAACAATCCCTCTGCCAGACAGGCATAATCCGAAAGGTACGCGTTCAGTTTGGCGGAACTGCCGGCGCGCCAGGTTCGTAGCAGTCGGCCATGGCGTCCGCGCAGCGTGTCCAATAGGAACTCCGCGTTGCGGATGGCGGCCGTGCGGTAATCAGCGCGGTCTAGCACGCGCGCGGCCTCCGCCACGGCAGCCAACATCAGCCCGTTCCACGCAGTGATTATCTTGTCATCCAGGCCGGGCCACACGCGCTCTTCGCGGCGGGCCCACAACGCCGCGCGGGCGCGGGCAATCTCGGTATTCACATCTGCTTCGACCATCCCGAAATGGGCGCCCAAAGCCTCCGTGGAAAGTTTCACGTGCAGGACGTTGACTCCCTCGAAGTTCCCGTGCGCGGTTACACCGAGCGCGGCCATGACCAATTCTGCGTGTTGCGGCACTGTCGCCCGAATCTCATCGGCACTCCAGACGAAAAACTTGCCCTCCTGCCCTTCTGAATCGGCGTCCTGCGTGCTGTAGAAACCGCCCTGTGAATGGGTCATCTCGCGCAGCACGTAGTCCAGCGTTTCGGTGGCGATGCGACGATACAGCCCTTTACCGGTGAGCTGATAGGCGTGCAGGTAAAGGCGTGCAAGCTGGCTGTTGTCGTAGAGCATTTTCTCGAAGTGCGGCACCAGCCAGTTGGTGTCCACCGAATAACGATGAAATCCGCCTCCGAGCTGGTCGTAAATCCCGCCGCAGGCCATTGCGCGCAACGTCTCTTCCGCCATTGCCAGCGCGAGCGCGTCACCGGTGCGGTAGTGCTGCTGCAAAAGGAATTCGATCACCATAGGCTGCGGGAATTTTGGGGCGGCACTCCAGCCACCGTTGCGCGCGTCAAAGCCCTGCCAGAGCGTGCGCGTGGCACGGTCAAGGGTGCCTGTCGTCAATGGCTGCGTGGATTGATTGCTGAGAGAGTTATTGCTGGCCGAAAGCCGTTTGAGCAGCTGCTCACTGCCCTGCAGCAGCTCCGGGCGGCGTTCCTTCCAGGCTTGCGCAATAGAGCCGAGCACTTCCCCGAATCCGGGGTGCTGGCCCCGTCGTTCCGGCGGGAAATAAGTGCCGCCATAAAACGGCACGCCCTGTGGCGTGAGCCAGACGCTCATCGGCCAGCCGCCGTGCCCGGTCATGGCTACTACCGCGTCCATGTAGATCGTGTCCAGCTCCGGGCGCTCCTCGCGGTCGACTTTTATACTGATGAAATCGGTGTTCAGCAGCGCGGCTAGGTCGGCATTCTCGAAGCTCTCGTGCTCCATGACGTGGCACCAGTGGCAGGCCGAATAGCCGATACTGAGAAAGATCGGCTTCCCTTCGACGCGGGCACGCGTGAGCGCATCGTCGCCCCAGGGGTACCAGTCGACCGGGTTGTCTTTGTGCTGCAGCAGGTACGGGCTGCTCTCGCCCGCAAGGTGGTTGGGCACGCTTTCCCTCTGGAAGCTAGTATATCGTTCTACGCGGAGAGCGGCTCATTCGGGAGTAATGTTGTTGCAGGCTGCGCACCTGCAGGCTCCTGGCACGCAGCGCGCGGATGCCGTTCACGGCCGCCTGCGCGGCGGAGAGTGTGGTCAACAGGGGGACATCGTGCAGCGCCGCGGCGGCGCGCATTGCGCGGCTGTCGTCGTACGCAGTCTGCCCCAGTGGGGTGTTGATTATCAGGTCGAGTTCGCCGGCCGCAACCATTTCGGCGATGTGGTGACCGCCATCATCAACCTTGCGCGCAATATTCACCGGCAGCCCGCTTCGTTTTATCCACTCGGCGGTGCCGGAGGTTGCCAGCAATGTGAAATCCATGCGATGCAATTCACGCGCTATTTTCAGAATGGCACCTTTGTCAAAATCGTTGACGGTAAGCAGCGCTGTGCCATCAGTCGGCAAGGGCACGCCGGCGGCCAACTGCGCTTTGGCGAAAGCGTGCCCGAAGCGCGCGGCGTGCCCCATCACTTCCCCGGTGGAGCGCATTTCCGGGCCGAGCAGCGTGTCTACGCCGGGAAATTTTTTGAAAGGTAGCACGGCCTCCTTGACGAAAAAGCCGTCCACAGGCGGCATTGCGGTGAAACTCAGTTCCGCCAGAGATCTACCTGTCTGGATCTGGGCAGCCAGTCGCGCAATCGGGTGGCCAGTGGCTTTACTCACAAAGGGCACGGTGCGGCTGGCGCGTGGGTTGACCTCGATGACAAAAACCACATCATCCTTGATTGCGAATTGCACGTTCATCAGGCCGCGTACTTTCAGAGCCTTGCCCAGGCACTCGCTATAATCGCGGATGATGCTCAGATGGTGCTGGCTTACCTTGTAGGGCGGCAACACGCAGGCACTGTCGCCGGAATGAATGCCTGCTTCCTCAATATGCTGCATTACCCCGGCTACCACCACTCGCTCGCCATCCGCGAGGGCGTCAACATCCACTTCCACGGCGTCCTCGATGAACTGGTCTATCAGCACCGGGCCTTCGGGAGCGGCCGTGGTGGCGCGTGTCAGAAAGCGCTCAAGCGATTGGTCATCATAAGCGATTTCCATCGCGCGCCCACCCAGCACATACGACGGACGCACCAGCACCGGATATCCGACGCGGGCGGCGACGGCGCGTGCATCGCGCAGCGAAGTGGCCGTGCCCCATTGAGGATGCTCGATGTTTAATTCGCGCAACAATGCGCCAAAACGCTCGCGGTCTTCGGCCAGATCAATCGAATCTGGCGGGGTGCCCCAGATGGGAACTCCGGCGGCTGCCAGACCGGCGGTCAGGTTTATCGGTGTCTGCCCACCGAACTGCACGATGACGCCCTCCGGCTGTTCCAAATCAATGATGTTGAGCACGTCTTCCAGTGTCAGCGGCTCAAAATACAGGCGGTCGGCGGTGTCGTAATCGGTGCTGACGGTTTCGGGGTTGCAGTTGACCATGATGGTCTCGTAGTTCAGTTCGCGCAGCGCCCAGCAAGCCTGCACGCAGCAATAATCAAACTCGATGCCTTGCCCGATACGGTTGGGGCCGCCGCCAAGAATGACCACCTTGCGCTGCTCGGTGCGCGAGGCTTCGTCATGGCTTTCGTATGTGGAATATAGGTACGGGGTGTGGGCTTCAAATTCGGCGGCGCAGGTATCGACACGATAAAAGACCGGAGTGACCCCGAGCTCTTTGCGGCGCGCGCGCACTGCATGTTCTGTGGTGTCCACGGCTGCGCCGATAACGCTGTCAGCAATACCCAGCCGTTTAGCTGCTCGCAATTGGTTGGCTGTCAACCCGTCCAAACCATCCGCCGCTCGCAGCGTGTCGCTTTCAAAACGCAGCAATTGTTGCATTTGTGCCACAAACCAGGGATCAAAAGAAGTGGCGGTGATGACCTCCTCGGGGAGATCATCCGGCAGCGTGGCGGCGATCTGGAACAGGCGTTGCGCGGTGGGCACCCGCAATTCAGCCGCTGTGCCCAGCGCTGTTGTGTTGCGACTGAAGCCGGGGATGCCCACATCCAGTCCGCGAATGGCTTTATTGAGCGCTTCGGGAAAGGTGCGCCCGATTGCCATCACTTCGCCGACTGATTTCATCTGCGGGCCCAGCGCGTGGTCGGCTTCGGGAAATTTCTCGAAATCCCAGCGCGGGAGTTTGACCACAGTATAATCGATGCTCGGTTCGAAACTGGCCGGGGTGACGCGGGTGATGTCGTTGGGGATTTCGTCCAGCGTGTAGCCCACGGCGAGCAGCGCGGCTATTTTTGCGATGGGGAAGCCGGTGGCTTTGCTCGCCAGAGCCGAGGAGCGCGAGACGCGCGGGTTCATCTCGATGACCAGCACTTCGCCGGTACGAGGGTGCACCGCGAATTGCACATTGCTGCCGCCGGTCTCGACGCCCACGGCGCGCAGCACCCCCCGCGCCTGGTCGCGCAGCTGCTGGTATTCGCGGTCGCTGAGAGTTTGCGCCGGGGCGACGGTGATGCTGTCGCCGGTGTGCACGCCCATCGGGTCCACGTTTTCGATGGAGCACACTACCACGAAATTGTCGGCGCGGTCGCGCATCACTTCGAGTTCATATTCCTTCCATCCGAGCAGTGAGCGTTCCAGCAACGCTTCACCCAGCGGACTTTCGCGCAAGCTGTGTTCGACTACCTCTGCGAAATCCTGCGCGCTGTGCGCTACGCCGCCGCCCGCGCCACCCAGAGTAAACGAAGAGCGCACCAGCGCCGGATAGCCAATGTCGTCAATCGCTTCCCGAGCCTCGTCAAGCGAACGCACGAAATGACTGGGCGGCACGGGCACGCCGGCGGCCAGCATGGCGGCCTTGAATTTGGAGCGGTCTTCGGCGATGCGAATCGCGTCCAGCCGCGCGCCGATTAGTTGGACCGTGTGCTTTTGCAGCACACCGCTTTCAGCCAGCTCTACGCTCAAATTCAGCGCGGTTTGCCCGCCGACGGTGGGCAGCAGCGCGTCGGGGCGTTCGATGGCGATGATTTTCTCAAGGATTTCGACGGTTAGCGGTTCAACATAGGTGGCATCGGCCAGTTGCGGGTCAGTCATGATTGTGGCCGGGTTGGAATTGACCAGCACCACACGATGCCCGGCACCGCGCATCGCCTTGCAGGCTTGCACGCCGGAATAATCGAATTCGCAGCCCTGCCCGATGACGATGGGGCCAGAGCCGATGATGAGGATGGTGCTGCCGCTGGGAGTTAGCGGCTGGGTGGGGGTCGGAGTCATATTATAGGACTTACGCAGTGGTCCCGAAATGTGTCATTCCGACGATCGCAGCGAGGAGAAATCTGACGTCATTAGCCAGCCCGAAAAGATTTCTCGCCGCCGACGCGGCTTGGAATGACATTTCGTTTGCGCACTGGGTAAAGCACCGAAAATGCAGAATGCCACAGCCGTGGCTACCCCACCGGTCAGCAGCTAACTGCCAGCAGCTAATTGCCAGCACCCATTATCTGAATGAACTCATCAAACAATTCCCCCGAATCATGCGGCCCGGGCGCACTTTCAGGATGGTATTGCACTGAGAAGGCGCGATGCTCTCTGGCGGCTAGGCCCTCGCAACAATTGTCGTTCAGATTGACATGGGTTTGGTCAACGCCCGCTGGAAGCGAATCTGCGTCCACCGCGAAGCCGTGATTGTGGCTGGAAATTTGCACCGCACTGCTGGCTGTCACCTGTACCGGCTGATTGCTGCCGCGGTGCCCGAATTTCAGTTTGTAGGTGCGCGCGCCCAACGCCAGCGCCAGAATCTGGTGTCCGAGGCAAATGCCGAAGATCGGCTTCTTCCCTAACAGCGCGCGTACCGCTTCTATCGCGTCTGTCACTGCCGCTGGGTCACCGGGCCCATTGGAGAGAAAGACGCCGTCGGGGTTCAGCTCCAGCGTCTCAGTGGCCGAGGTTCCCGCCGGAACGACCGTAACCCTACAGCCGCGCGCGGCCAGCATGCGCAGGATGTTGCGCTTGATGCCAAAATCGTAGGCGACGACGTGATAGGCGGTATGGCCGGCTGCTGGCCATTCGTATCTCTCTGAGCAAGTCACTTCGCTAGCGAGATTCAAGCCATTCATGGCGCGGGTTGTGCGCGCCATTTCGAGCAGTCGATCAGGGTGCGGATCGCTTGTGGAGAGGGCTGCTCGCATGGCGCCATGCTCCCGGATGTGGCGCACCAGCGCACGCGTTTCAAGGTTAGTTATGGCAATCACTCCGTGCTCGCCAAGATAATCGGGCAGGCTCTGGTGGGCGCGCCAGTTGCTCACCACCGGGCTGAGACTGCGTACCAGGAACCCGGCTGCCCAGATGCGCTCGCTTTCCACATCCTCCGGCGTGACCCCATAATTACCGACATGGGGCATGGTCATAGTGATTATTTGCCCGTGATACGAGGGGTCGGTGAGGATTTCCTGATAACCGGTCAGGCTAGTGTTGAAAACAACCTCCCCAGTAGAGTCGCCCGTGGCGCCAAAGCCAATGCCGGGCCAGATGGTTCCATCTTCGAGGGCGAGCAGGGCCGGGGAGAACAACGTGACGCGCGATTGTCTCAGATGTGAGCGAGTGCTTGCTCCAAGTCCGAGATTATATCATCAGCGTCTTCGATGCCCACGGAAATCCTGACAAGATTATCCTTGATGCCGATGGAAAGCCGCTCTTCGGGTTCGAGTTCATAATATGACATCAACGCAGGTTGTTCGATGAGCGTCTCAACTCCGCCGAGGCTGGGGGCAATATAGGGGATGGAGACAGCATCCACAAGCCGGCTAGCGCCATCCAGTCCGCCGGGCACCTCAAAGCTGACAACACCGCCATAGCCTCGCATTTGCCCTTTCGCTATGGCGTGGTCGGGATGCGAGGGCAATCCAGGATACCACACTCGCTTGACCTGCGCATGGCTCTCGAGGAATTCGGCCACGCGCTGCCCATTCTCGTTGTGGCGGGCGATGCGAAGCCCAAGTGTTTTCAGGCCGCGGATGAGTAGGAAAGCCTGTTGTGGGGTCAACACGGCGCCTATCGTCCCGCGCAGCTTCCGAACCAGCCCAGTCAATTGTTCGCTGCCGCACACCGCGCCGGCAAGAAGGTCGTTGTGGCCGCCCAGGTATTTTGTGCCCGAATGTAGCACCAGGTCAATGCCGTATTCAAGTGGGCGCAGATTGAGCGGGGTGGCGAAGGTGGCGTCAATCAGCGTCTTCACTTTGTGCCGCCGGCCGATTTCGGCAAAACGCTGCAGGTCGAGGCAGCGCAGGTAGGGGTTGGTCGGTGATTCCGAAACCAGCAACTTCGTCTCCGGTCGGATTGCAGCTTCAAGGGCGTCATAGTCGCCCGTGGGCGCAACTGTGCAGGGCACGCCGAATCGTTTCAAGAATGTAAGGCAAAACTCACGTGTGCGCCGGTATGAATCATCGGTGATGACCACATGCGTGCCAGCGCTCAGTAACGCCAGTAATGTGAGGGTTGTGGCGGCCATTCCGGAGCCGCACAACACGCAATCGCCGGCACCTTCCAGCGCGGCCAGGCGGGTCTCGGCGGCTGCCACGGTGGGATTGCCATAACGTCCGTATTCAACGCGCCCATCTGCATTTCCCCAGATAGCCGTATCCATGAATTTGCGCAGATCGCGCGTGTCTGCGAATGTATAGGTGGAGCTCTGCACGATTGGCTCGGTAAGCGCGTGGTGGGGCTTTTCGCGAAGCGCTCCGGCGTGCACTGCGCCTGTGGAATCGCTCACTTTTCTGTTGCTCATTGTGCCTCCGCATCTAGTGGGTGGCGGCCACGGCTTTGTCCCCAAACAAAAACACCCCGACGTGAACGACCGGGGTGCAGTGCGCGATTGCGTTCTCATCTCCCAGACATCGTCTGCCGGAATTGGCACCTTGCGTGTGTACGCCGGCTGCCGAGGCTTCGCAGGGCCGATCCCTCCACCTCTCTGGATAAGATTACCAGTTTTGACTATGTACGCTTGAGAATAGCAGCGCATGGGGTTTGTGTCAAGCATACCACATCTTGAATGTCGGCGCCGGTCTTGACTCTGGTGCGGAATTCAGGTTACAATTTGAAATATAAGTGGTATATCAGTGATTGCTTTCCGTCCATTATGATTTACGCTCTCGCGCGGCCTACAAGTCTGCTCACTGCTCACCACCCCGGAAAGACACAAGGTGCAGTCTCGCAGGGCGAACAGGCCTATCTGCTCATCAAGCGTGGAATCATCCGGCTGGAATACCCGCCGGCCAGCCTGCTGAACGAAGCCGAATTGATGCGGGCCTTGGGGATAGGACGCACGCCCATTCGTGAGGCGCTGCAACGCCTCGCTCTCGAAAACCTTGTGGTGATATTGCCGCGCCGTGGCACAATGGTGGCCGACCTGAATCTGAGTGATTTGCAGAAAATCTCCGAGGTGCGGCTTGAGCTGGAAACCTTTGCCGCGTGCCTGGCCGCTGAGCGGGCGCGTCCCGAGCATCTGGTCGTGTTGGATAATCTGCTGGTGGTAAAAGAGGACATTTCAGAAAGTGACGATCACCACCAGATGATTGAATTGGACCATCAATTTCACCAAGTCATAGCAGAGGCGGCCGGAAATGAATTCCTCGCCGGCGAGCTGCGCGGACTTTACAATCACGTCATCCGCCTGTGGTACCACGCGCTGCACAAGGTCATCCATCCGCTGGGTGTTTCCCTGAATGACCACGCCAGAATAACGGCCGCCATCAAGGCGGGAGACGGAGAACACGCCGCGAAGATTATGCGCGCGCACATTACTAGTTTCCAGGTCAAATTTCGGGCAGTGCTGTAGATGACGGTAACGGATGAGAGTCGAGGCTGCAGGAGGAGCGTGAAATGAGCGAGATTCCGGATAGAGCAGAGGTTGTCGTTATCGGCGCGGGCATTGTGGGCAACAGTCTGGTCTACCATCTGGCTGACCTGGGGTGGAAGGACGTGGTGCTGCTGGATAAGGGACCGATGCCTAACCCCGGCGGGTCCACCGGGCACGCCTCCAACTTCATCTTCCCGGTCGACCACTCCAAAGAAATGACTGCGCTGACGGTGGAAAGTATCAAAACGTTTCATGAACTTGGCACGTTCACAGAACCCGGCGGCATCGAACTGGCGCGCACAGATGAGCGTATGCAAGAGCTGACCCGCCGGCTGACCTCGGCGAAATCGTGGGGAGTGCCGGCTGAACTCATTACCCCGGAGCAGGTGAAAGAAAAAGTGCCCTTCGTGAACACCGACTTGATTAAGGGCGGCTTCTGGAGCCCGACCGCCGGCGTGGTGGATCCGCTGCAGGCCGGCACGCTGATGCGCGAACATGCGCAGAAAATGGGCTCATTGCGCAGCGTGCACGCCAATGTGGAAATCACCGACATAGACGTGCAGGCTGGCCGCGTGCGCGGCGTGAGCACCAATCAAGGTTACATCGGCGCAGAGTACGTCGTCATTGCGTGCGGCGTGTGGAGCCCGCGCCTGGCGGCGATGGCGCGCGCGCGCATACCGCTCACTCCGATGGTGCATCAGTTTGTCACGGTGGGGCCAATCGCTTTTTTCGAAAACACACGTGGTGAGATCGATTTCCCGCTGGTGCGCGATGTGGACGTGAACATGTATGAGCGTCAGAACGGCAGCGACCTTGAAATTGGCTCCTACAGCCATCGGCCGATTCACCATGCTTCGGATGATATTCCAACCAACGAGGAAGCGTCACTCACCCCTACCGAGCTACCTTTCACCGATGATGATTTTGACGAGAGCATGGAAAACGCACTGGAATTAATGCCGGAGATTCTGGAAAATGCAGGCACGCGCTACGCCATCAACGGGCTGATGTCGCTCACGCCGGATGGTGGCCCAATAATCGGGGAGACGCCGGAAGTCAAGGGGCTGTGGTCGGTGGCGGCCATCTGGATTAAGGAAGGGCCCGCATTCGGGCGCGTTGCTGCGGAGTGGATGACGAAGGGCTACTCCGAGATTGACGCTCATGCCGCCAACGTCGCGCGCTTTTACGACCACTCGTGTACGGACACTCACGTGCGCGCGCGCACCGGCGAATCATTCAACAAGATGTACGGGATAGTGCATCCGGCCGAACAGTACGAAAGCGTGCGAAACGCACGCGTAAGCCCTTTCTTCGTGCGGCAGCAGGAGCTTGGCGTGGTTTATTTTGAAACCGCCGGCTGGGAGCGTCCGCAATGGTACGGCTCGAACGAAAAGCTACTCGCGGATTACGCCGAGCGTGTGATGCCACGCTCGGCGGAGTGGGATTCGCGCTGGTGGTCTCCCATAATAAACGCCGAGCACCTGGCGATGCGCGAGCGCGTCGGGCTGGTTGACCTGACCGCCTTCTCCATTTTCGATTTCAGCGGAGAGGGCACATTGGATTACATTCAGCGCATGACGGTAAACCAGATGAATGTGGATGTCTCCCGGGCGGTTTACACTCCGCTGCTCGAGCCGCAGGGTGGCTTCAAGGCCGACCTGACCATCATACGGCTCGCGGAGGACCGCTTCCGCGTCATTACCGGGGGTGCTACCGGGAACATCGACAAGAAATGGTTCCGCGACCACATGCCGGGTGACGGCTCTGTGCGCTTCGAGGAGCTCACCTCCTCGCTGTGCACTCTCGGGATGTGGGGCCCCCGCGCCCGTGACGTGTTGCAATTGGTCTGCAACGACGATGTATCGCACGGGGGCCTTCCGTACGGTTGGGTGAAAGAACTCACCATCGGGGTGGTGAAGGCACTGGCCTTCCGTATCTCGTACGTGGGCGAGTTGGGCTGGGAGATATACACCGAGATGGAGCACGGACTATTGCTGTGGGATACGCTCTGGGAGGCCGGGCGGGCACATGGGATGCTACCGGTGGGCATGGGGGTCTATGGTACCACGGCGCGGTTGGAGAAAGGGTACCGCGCTTACGGAATGGAACTGGATTCGGAACACAACCCGGTGGAGGCCGGTCTGGCGCGTCCGAAAGTCAAGCGGGCGGATTTTATCGGCAAGGAGGCCTACCTGCAGGCGCGCGCTGCCGAGCCGGTTGCGATCCTATGCACGCTCACTCTGGATGACCCCACCTCGCTGGGCGGCGAGCCGCGCTACATGCTGGGCAACGAGCCGATACTTTCAGTGGATGGCGCCCCCATTGTTGATAGCCACGGGCGACGCTCGTATGTCACCAGTGCTGGCTCCGGTCCTTCGGTTGGCAAGCATTTGCTGCTGGGATATCTTCCTCCGGATTTTGCGCAGCAGGGAACGCAACTCAAGGTTGAATACCTCGGCGAACAGTACCCGGTCAGCGTGGCAGTGGCAGGCAGTACGCCACTGTTTGACCCCATCGAAGAGCGTATGAAGCAGTGAGACTGCCCATCCGAATGAGCGAAAAACCCAGGGAGAACGTAAGGATATTCAATGGAAATCTTAGTGTGCGTTAAGCGTGTTCCGGTTCCCGGAGTCAGATTCGTGCTGACGGAGGACGAGCGCGAAATCGTAACCCGTAACCTTGGCTTCACCATCAGTCCGCACGAGGAATGCGCGGTGGAGGCGGCTGTGCAGCTGGTGGAGCAGCATGGCGGAAGCTCCACGGTACTCACCATGGGGGAACCGGCCGCGGTCGAGCAGCTGCGTTTCGCCATTTCGATGGGCGTTAACGAGGCCATCCTGATTGAGAGCGATGGCGGCGAGTGCGACGCGGCTACTACTGCGGCGGCCATCGTGGACACCATCCGCGCGGAGGAATCCGCCGTGGTTCCATTCGACGTGTTGCTGTTCGGGAATGAATCCGCCGACTCTGGCAACTATCAGGTCGGGCTGCGCGTTGCCCACGCGCTCAACCTTCCCTGCGTGGCGGGGATCAAAGCGCTGGATATTCAATCCGATGGAAGTGTTGTGGCAAAAAGGGAAATCGCGGAGGGGTGGGAGGTATATGATCTGGCTCTACCGGCGGTGTTCACCGTGAAGGAGGGCGTCAACCTGCCGCGCTATCCGCTCTTGCGCGGGCGACTTGCGGCAAAGAGAAAAGAAATCAAAACCTATTCCGCGCCTGATCCGGGTGAAGCTGGCCTGGAAATGATGGCCTTCAAGAATCTGCCGGAGGCTACGAGTCAGGTACAGGTGCTTGGCGAGGGCCCCGGTGCTGCTCCGAGAGTGGCGGCGCTGCTGCAGGAAATGGGGGTGCTGTGATGGTGCTGGCGTTTCTCGAGCTGCAGCAGGGTGAAATCAGCGATCTATCGCTGCAAATGCTCAACCTTGCCGGCGATATCGCTGCCCAGATGAACACCGAAGTACAGGCTGCGCTAGTTGGTGAGGATGGGCGAACGGCAACCGGCGACGTTGCGGCATATGGGATTTCTGAGCTGCATGTTGTCGAACACGAAGAACTGGCGGATTACGCGCCGGATGCATGGGCGCAGGGCCTACTGCAGCTCATGGCTGCGCTGCAGCCGAAAGCGCTTATCGCGGCCGGCAGCGACCGGGGCAATGAATTGCTAGCGCGCGTGTCCGTGCGCGGCGAGTTGTCTCTGGCGTCCAATTGCATTACCGCCAGCGCCGGTGAGCGGTTGCGCGTGACGCGCGTGCGCTGGGGCGGCAGTTTGGTGGAAGAAGCCGTACTGCACAGCTCTCCGGCGTTGCTCTCTGTGATGCCGCACATGCTTGCCCCCATAGAAGCTGTACCAGCCGAGAGTGAGCCGAACATCAGCAGCTTTCAGGCCACGCTAAACGCGGATGATTTGCGCGTGCGCGTGACGGCGCACGAGCCCGCCGGAGGGGGCGTCTCTCTTAACAATGCCCCGGTAGTGGTGAGCGGTGGCCGCGGGGTGGGCAGCGCGGAGGGATTCGATATCCTAGAGACACTGGCGGGTCAACTAGGGGCGGTCGTGGGCTGCTCGCGGGCAGTGACGAATAACGGCTGGCGCCCACATTCAGATCAGGTTGGTCAGACCGGCGCGCAGATTTCACCTGAACTCTACATAGCGTGTGGAATCAGCGGTGCTATTCAGCATATGTCCGGCTGCCGCGGTGCGAAACGCATTCTCGCGATCAACACAGACCCCGAAGCGCCCATCTTGCAGCGCGCCGATTACGCCGTGATTGGCGACCTGCACGAGGTGCTGCCGGCGCTGAGCGCGGAAGTCGACAGGATTACACGGTAACAATTTGAACGTATGTAATAAAACTGGCTATAAGACCGTGACACTGGTACAATTTTCACCGCGGCACTGATGACCAAATCCTAAACATATCATCGCATCCCGGAGGCGATATGGTCGAAGACGAACTGGACCTTACTCAGTTGGAAACCCCCGAGTTGATCGAGCAGCTTCAGGATGATTTGTACGATGGCTTAGCGGAGGAAGTAGAAAAAGGAGTGCACGAACTATTGCGGCGGGAGATTACGCCGTACGATGTACTCACTAAAGCCCTTGTTAGTGGCATGGATGTGGTCGGGGAGGACTTCCGCGACGGGGTACTTTTCGTGCCCGAGGTGCTGATGGCGGCGAAAGCCATGAAAGCCGGCATGACCATCCTGCGGCCGCTGCTGGCGGAAACCGGTGCGCCACAGGTAGGCACGATGGTGATTGGCACCGTCAAGGGCGACATCCATGACATCGGCAAAAACCTGGTGGCGATGATGGTGGAAGGCGCTGGCTTCGAGGTGATTAATCTGGGGACCAACAATGATGCTGATTCTTTCTTGGACGCGGTGCGGACACATAACGCCGATATTCTGGGCATGAGTGCGCTGCTGACCACAACCATGCCCTACATGGATGTGGTCATAAAAGCAGTAAAGCAGGCCGGCCTGCGTGAAAAGGTGATTGTGATGGTGGGTGGTGCGCCGCTAAATGCTGCGTTCGCTGAGGAGATTGAAGCGGACGCTTATTGCCGCGATGCAGGCGTTGCCGTGGATACCGCGAAAAAGCTGATGGCGATTAAGCGCCGCGATCCGGGAGGTTAGGCTATCTAGCACGCCGCTTCGCGCCAGTACTTGGCGCGAAGCGGATATGCTGTAATCCGCAACGGAAAGAGAATGTGCCGACATCAATCGTGAGTGGCTGTCAAGTCCACAGGATGGCGTTTCAGGTTCGCGTTACCTCCATGCACCCGAATACGCCAGCGTGAGCGCCAGACCGCGGCGTCGCGCCTTACGCCGGGCGCGAAAAACGCCCTCGCGCACGCAACCGGTGCAGGCGGTGCAGAACCAGTTGCCTCCGGTGTGCGTGCTCTCCGAGGAGGGGGTCGAGAGCATCCATCAGGCCTCTATGCGCTTGCTCAAAGACCAAGGCATGTTGGTTCTGGATTATCCCGCGGCTCTGCAGACTTTCCGCGAGCACGGCGCGCGGGTTGAGGATGATCTGGTGCGCATCGATGAGGACACGTTGATGCATTTTGTGCGCCAGACCCCTGCGCGGTTTAAGCAGCTGGCGCGCAACCCGGGCAACAATCTGGAGATTGGGGGCAACCACGTGGTCTTCGCCCCGGTATATGGCCCACCTTTTGTGAGCGACCTCGACGGCGGCCGTCGTCGAGGTACCCTGGATGATTTCGAAAACTTTGTCCGCCTTGCTTACATGTGTCCGCACATACACCATTCCGGTGGCACGCTGGTGGAGCCCAATGACGTGGATGTGCGTGAACGCCACCTTGATATGCTGCTGGCGCTCATCACGTTGAGCAACAAGGCTTTTATGGGCAGTGTCACCCATGCGGACAATGCGCGTGACACCGTGACGATGGCGCGCATCCTTTTCGGGGCTGCGGCAATCGAAGAGTGTCCGGCCGTCATTTCCCTAATAAGTGCCTCCAGCCCACTGCGTTACGACAACCGCATGCTGGGCGCGCTGGAGGTTTACGCGCGCGCGAGGCAGGTCGTGCTCATCACCCCGTTCATTGTCGCCGGAGCCATGTCACCCAGCTCGGTGGCAGCCACGTTGGCACAGCAAAACGCGGAGACACTGTTCGGAATTTGTTACGCGCAGATGCTTAACCCGGGCACGCCCTGCGTGTACGGATCGTTTCTGGCCAACATTGATATGAAGAGCGGCGCACCGTGTTTCGGTACCGGCGAAAACGCACTGGCCTTGTATGCTACGGCGCAGATGGCGCGCCATTACTCGTTGCCCTACCGATCTGGGGGCAACCTCACGGCGGCGCGCGTTCCAGGCGCACAGGCAGGTTACGAGTCGGCTGCCACAATGCTGCCGACGATCCAGGCCGGCACGAATTTCGTGCTGCACGCGGCCGGTTGGCTGGAGGGCGGGCTTATATCTAGCTACGAAAAATTCATCCTCGATGCCGAAATGTGCGGTATGCTCGTGCGCATGATTGGCGGCATCGGCTTGAGTGATGAAGATTTCGCTTGGGAGGCCTTTGAGGAGGTTGGACCAGGAAACCATTTTCTGGGCTCAGAACATACTATGCGCCATTACACCACTGCTTTCTATCAGCACTCGGTGTTCAGCATGGACAATTACGAGCAATGGCAGGAGAAGGGCAGCCCAGACTCGTGCAAGCTTGCCAACTCACGCTGGAAGCAGATGCTCGAGGAATACGAGCCACCCACGCTGGATGAAGCTATCGCCGAAGAGATGCAGGAATTTGTCTCTCAACGTCGAACTGAGCTCCGGGATCGCAAAGCGCGCACTGAGTGGATGCATTCATGAAACAACACCTGAGGTAGCTTCACTTCAGGGTCCCCAATAAAAGAGCGTACCCCCGGGGTTTCTACTGGCCTGATGGGTCGGGTAGCGCAGAGAAAACCTATCACGTCATGAATGGACTATCATCCTTCTCAGTGAATTGTGCTCCCGCATTGTCGGTGATGGCACTTAATATGCGGCCGCTATAATAACCGACC
>Ga0187833_10001442_pt1 | contig 27235 bp, 21 predicted proteins | sample ETNtaG_37_FD_167968 | JGI IMG/M metagenome (GOLD analysis project Ga0187833, IMG submission 167968) | Marine microbial and viral communities from oxygen minimum zone, Eastern Pacific Ocean - ETNP2014_SV_400_PacBio MetaG (Illumina Assembly) | ecosystem: Environmental > Aquatic > Marine > Hypoxic...
ACTCTAAATGTTGAGCTGGTCCTATTCCCGATAGCATTAATATCTGAGGAGAAGCTATCGCGCCACCGCTAAGAACAATCTCTTCTCCTTCCACGACGAATATCTCGCCTTCACTTTCTACTTCAAGACCATATGCCCTTCGAGAATCAAACAAAACTTTGCGAACATTACAATTCGCTCTAATGGTCAGGTTGAGACGGTGACGTGACATAGATAGATAACCCAGGTTAGTACTCCACCTTATTCCATTTGGATTATTTAAGGGCGTGGGACTTATTCCTTCAGAATCAGGATGATTCAAGTCAGGACTTTCGAGATGTCCTGATTCAAGGGCTGCCGTGCGAAACGCTACCTGAGCGGGATGCATTTCTTCCGATTTAAACCTGCGAACTATTATTGGACCTGTAGTACCATGGAAGTCATCTGAGAAATCAGTATCTGTCTCAAGAGTCCTGAAATAGGGGAGCAGTTTTTCATAACTCCATTCATCGTTTCCCCAACCTGCCCAAGTATCGTAGTCCTCAGGAATACCTCTCAAAAACATCTGCCCATTAATTGCGCTAGAACCACCGGTTACCTTACCTCTTGGAACCATCATCGGCTCAGCAACAGCTGTTGGTTGTCCTAAAAATTGCCAGTTATGGTCACTGACCATTACATCGGTTCCGGTCGCATATCCGTATCTCACTTCATCGGGGAGTTTTTCAATTTCGTCATAGTCTGGACCCGCTTCAAGGAGTAATACGGACCTAGTGGGATCTTCTGACAATCTAGTTGCCACAATTGAACCTGCTGATCCTGAACCTACAACAATTACGTCATATCGCATGAAAGTCCCTCCACAATCTCAAATTAAGACCGAATTTTACTCTACTCCAAGAATCTTATGTGCATAGTGGAAGCGGTTCCAAAGCTAAAAAATTACAAAGTACGCTGTTCCAAAAGTGTCATTTCCGTTTATGCGGTTCAGGCAGTACACACTCTTAAGGGATACTTCAATGTATGGCCTTTACGGCAAGGATAAACCTTTATAATAGTGACCATAAGTCAGTCTACAGGCTTCCCAAAAAATGTTATCGCCGAGGAAAAAGTTATGCGATTTGGTATGTTTGACACGATCCGCTGGCACGAAGACTGGACGGCCGAGCAAACTTTAGAAGCTACACTTGAACAGGTGGAGCTAGCCGATAGGCTTGGAATCCAGGACATCTGGCTCGGGGAACACCACTTTTCAAGGCATGGCATTCTGTCAGGCATTTTTTCCTTCATGGGCGCTGTCGCGGCAAAAACAAAGAATGCAAGAATTGGAACGGCAATCGTAGTACTACCGTTTCATAACCCCGTTCAAGTAGCAGAAGAAAGTGCGACCATAGACATCATCTCAAACGGTAGATTCAGTCTAGGTGTCGGGGCTGGATATCAGGCCCAAGAGTTTCACGGAATGGGCGTTAACATCAACGATTCAAGAGAGATGTTCACCGAATACCTAGACGTGGTTATGAAATGCTGGGAAGAGGGCTCTATCACCTATAATGGAGATTTCGTAAACATAAATGACATTCTGGTTATTCCTAAGCCGATCCAAAAACCGGGGCCCCCTGTATATGTTGCAGTCAGCACAAGCCCCGAAAGTGTGGACAAGGCAGCTAGCCTGGGTTTACCTATATTAGTGGGAGGCCCGACTACTACACTTGGACAAACACCTGCTGTGGTTAAGCTCTGGCATGACCGGATGGAACATTACGGAAGACCTCATGAAAACATTGATCTACCAGTAAGTGCCAACGTCTATGTTGCACCAACAATGGAAGAAGCTGAAAACGATATCAAGGGCCTCGAAGATAAAATTAACGAAGAATTTTACCGAGTGGGAAACCCGGCAGACAAGAACGGAAAAATTCCTGAGAACTACAAACACTGGGTGCACAGGGACAGGGATAGAAAGTTATCCGCAGAACGAGCGAGAGAAGAAGGTATTCGCCCTTTGGTTGGAACGCCAGAGGTTATATGCGAAAGGCTAGAGGTTCTGAGATCCAAGGGAATCAACAGAATATTTGGCAGGTATGGTTCAGCGGGCCTTGATCAGGACAAAATATTGAGGTGTATCGAAATGTTCACTCAACAGGTCATGCCAGAATTCTCAGAGCAGACGAAGGATATTGAACATGCCAAAGCTTGAATCACTTGGTTCAAAACAGAGAAAAATGCTAGAGGGCTGGCCATGTCCTGAGTTTGCTGAGACTCCGTGGATTGCTATGAATAAACCCCTCTCTGACTGCAGGGTAGCATTGGTTACCACTGCAGGATTACATGTCCGAGGTGACAAACCATTTATTTCAGCCAAGGGAGGTGGGGACACTTCTTATCGTGTGATCCCTCGAAGTACAACGGCTTCGGCAATAGTTCAAAGTCACACTAGTATCGGATTTGACCGAACTATGACCTTTCGTGACCTCAATGTCACATTCCCAATAGACCGCCTGCAGGAACTGGTGGAAGAAGGAAAAATCGGTTCCCTCTCAGACAACTACTATTCTTATATGGGAGCCCTGAGTAACGTAACCGGATTGTTAGAGAAATCCGGTCCAGATGTTGCAAAGAGACTTAAACAGGAAGGAGTAGAAGTAGTCTTACTTACACCTACTTGACCTGCCTGTTCAAACGCTGTAAGCGTTATCGCGAGAGTATTTGAAGAAGAAGGTCTGATAACCACTGGGGTGGTACTAATAAAAGAACACGCCCAGAAAGTGAAGCCCCCAAGAATGTTATCTGTACCGTTTAACTTCGGTCATACATTAGGTTTAGCAAACAATCCGGATTATCAACACAAAGTGCTGAAAGCTACTTTCGACCTTTTGAAAAAAGATAAGGGCCCTGTTCTGGAAGAATTCGAGTCCACATTCGTCTCCGATGTTATTGTTCAAGGTTCCCAAACTGTCAACACGTCTCAGGAGCTAGGTATACAGCCAACGGCTGAATTCAATTCTCTTAAGGCTAATTATGAAGAATGGTTAAACACTAACAAAGGGCGCAGCGGTGTCGGGATAAGCACTATCGCCTGGCAGGATTTCGTGGACATAATTGAATTCCTGCGAGATTATACGAGTGGTGAAGTCACTGATACAAATATGAGACCTACTCAATACAGTGTGCCTCACTTTATTCGTTACTGCGTAGACGATTTAAAAACTTTTTATTTCGAGTCCAAAATGGCAAAACAACCGGACAGCAAGGTTAACGAATTACATGAATGGTTCTGGTCTAAAACTGCGATAGGAATGTTAATAACAGAACTGGCCCAGCGTATGAATGATGACGTAGACAAGGAGACTAAAAGTGTGTCCTTTGGAATTGCCAGATAAACAGGCGACCCGGAAAACTTTGTATAGCATTTCAGCGAGATAACTACCTATTCAAAACCTTGAGTAATCCAAGCCCTTTAACCGGAATATATTTGTGGTTTTATAGATTCTTATCTGGCAGATCTATTTAGTATTTATTCGTATCTTAGTGCTTCAGCAGGGTAAGTTTTGCTAGCTTCATTAGCAGGTATCACACTGGCTAAAATGGAAGCTATGATGGTTATAGCGATTAAAACTCCCACTTCTCCTATGGGAACAACGAATTTTGCTCCTTGAAACTCTTTCGATATTTCTAGGAAGATCAACCACGATTGCAAAATCCCGAGACATATTCCTACAACTATCCCAAGAAGTGTTATGAAGGATGATTCAATCAAGAATTGAGTCCTTATCATGCCCGATCTAAACCCAATTGCTCTAAGTACTCCTATGGATTGCCTTCTTTCTACCACGGCTCTCACAGATAACACTCCTATAGCCGCGACACCAACGACTAATCCAAGACCACTAAACCCCTGAAAAAGTTTATTAAATGCGTTGCTAGTTGCTCTCTCTTCTTCCAAGTTATCTAAAAGGCTCTCTGCATTCATACCATTCGCTAAGAAAAGCGCCTCTAATTTTTGCGAATAATCCGATGCGGTATTTTTGTCTTTCAATGAAAAATAGAAAGTGTCAAGTGGGATCACCTCGTCAGCTACTCTAGGCACTAAAGATCTTGCTGAGTAAAAGGTTGCAGAAATTCCTTCATAACCTGTTCCTGTTGCCAGAAGTTCGACAACACCTATAACTTTCAATTCTTCAGGTTCTGATGAGCTTTTTCTCTTTTTCATTGCGACAGAAAAAGAGTCCATTTCTTTCAAATCCCCAGAGCTCAAATATGAAGTTTTAAAGCTCCTATCCGGAGGACCAAATGGGTCTTCAGAAGGAATGATTGAGGCACTCGCCACGACCAGCTCTGGGTTCCCGATCAATGACCTCCATATATCTTTATCAGTGGCACCGTATTTCGGGTCTAAATAGGACATTCTCCATTGGGTAGATTGAAAGAAATCATCTTCTAGTGAAACAAGATTAGCCGCTCTATAAATATTGTTTTCCCCATCGGATTCCTTCACTTCTACAGGTACGTTGGATGCCCCTGCCAAGACATCAAAGTCAGACATATTGAGGGAATCTCTTATGTCACCAGGAATCGGAAGATCAGAGCTTATAGTGCCCTTGATATCATATCCACCTGTCACCCTTTCGGGTTGCTCCAAAGTTATATCTCCAATCCCATTCAGAACCGAGAAAATCATCAGGGTAAATATTATTAACGCGAACATTGCGACAGTTAGGCCAGTTCTGAATTTTGACGCCATCGGGTAACTAATGGCCGTTTTTGTGACCGCCTGTAAACCGGAGAACCGTGACAATATTAAATTGAGCGCAGCTATCAGAATTTTGGTATTGCTCATAAGGAGCCAGACAGCTGCCGCCGTTGATATAGCGCCGCCCACGGGCCAAAACCATGGACCTGGTTCAGACAACTCACCGATCCACCTTTCGAAAAAATCGTAAGGCAAGGAATTTGCTAAAAGGACCAGGCCTCCTTCAAAGGTACCTCCAATTTGGTTTATTGTTTCAACATCATTGATTAATTTTGAAGATAAAAATCTCACAAACAAACCGATAGCTAGTACGGTTCCAGTTAATCCGATAAAGAAACTTGCACCCGTTTCTGTCAATACCCCTGAAATCAATAAAGACAAAGAAAAAATACCGAGAAGTAGGTATGAATGTCTTCCGGATAATTTAAACAATGAAATCAAAATGTTCAGGGGCCATACAACTGGAAATATCAATAAAAATATCAGATTTCTTATCCTGCCCCCTTCCCCGGTAACAATGAACACTAATTGTTTGACCGGGAATATAAGGTTCCAAGCAAGATCTAATATCTTCTTTCTGGTTGGCTCAGGGGCTTTTTTTACGAACTCATCCCTGAGGCCCCTAATCGCTACTACGATGTTTAGATTACTAGCCCTGTACGCCGAAAATACTACCGTAATGAAAGTTAATATTAGTCCACTGGAAAAAGATATCAATAACGAGATCCCGGAATAGTACGGCGTGATTACAAAATCATCGGTGTCAATCAGGTCTTGAAGAATAAATACCAATCCAAAGCTTAGCGCCACCCCTAAACCAGTTCCCACTATTGCGGCTAGAAAAGCATATACAGTTCCTTCATAAGTGAATAACTGGATCAAATCTCTACGTTTTAAACCTACTGCCCGGGCCATTCCTAACTCAGTTGATCGAGCGGCGGCAAGTAAGACAAATACCAGAAAAATTAGCAGCATGCCCACCATGATAGAAAATGAACCGAATATAGAAAATATAGTCGTAACACCACTAGCTACAGTTTCTGCTAGTTTGAGGCTATCGCTTTTTTGATCGTCAACTCTCAAGACGGTTAATGAAGTTGAAAGTCTCGATATCTTGCCTACATCTTCCTGCAATCCAGATTTATCCAACGTTCCAAGAATCGTTAATCGGGTCTGATAATCACTTATATCCTTTATAAAATCGTCACCAAAATTGTCAGAATTCAAATTCTCAGATAATTGCATGAGAGTTTCAGAAGTCTCCTTATCTGTCTGTCTGACAGCTTCGGATTCTTCTGACAGTAAACCAGGGATTCCGTTACTCTGAAGGATATTGAATATCTCTGTTGCAACCTCTAAATCGGTTAGCTCCGATCTTAAAAAAGTCGTAACATCTGCTGACAGGTTCAAAGCATCTTCGCCAATACCTTTATTGGACACCAGGATATTGGTTATCTTTCCTTCTTTGCTAAGCAGTTGTTGCAAAGACTTCAGCTCAAATAAGATATACGGATTTCTACCCCCTCCTGCTAAACCCCCATTTTTGAGAATATCTGATACTGCGAATTCGGTCTTGCCTGATCGGGTATAGACGGTAATTTTCCCGCCTTTCTTGATTTTTAGAACCCTACTTGCATCAGCATTTATAAAAGTTTGATTACCTGCAAGAGAATTTATAGAGACGATCTCACCCTGTTGATTTTTTAATTCATCGAAATTGTCGGAATGACCGCCATCTACCCCTCTTACTTTCATGTTACTTTCGGCCAATTCAAGATCTTCGTTAGAAGCTGGCAGATCAATTTCTATTAGCGGCAGAAGGGCCTCAATGTCCCGATTATCACGAGTTAGTTGTCGAACCCTTTCAAATTCAGAATAGTCGAAGTATTCCTCTCCAAATAATTGCTTTCCCGGCCCTTTAATAATTTCATCGGTTGGACCCAGAAAATCCAGAGCCACAGACCGGATCGAATATCTGACCGTATCGCCAATTCCCAGAGAGGTCGCAATTATGGCGGAGCTCAGCATAAGTCCAATTACGATCAAAATACTTTGCCCTTTTCTTCTGGGAATATTGCGGACCCCCATCTTTACCAAAATAAATCGTCTGGCAGCGCCAATGGCTATAATCGAGAATATGACGACTAGAAGAGCTGTCATCCCTATTGCTAGTTCTGTTGTTGGCAACCCAAAAACTTTTCCCATCTCTTAGACCACTTCCCCGTCTTTCATCTGTATTATTCTGTTGGTTCTTCCCCCGACATAGTCTGAATGTGTGACAATAACAAAAGTTTGGTTGTTTTCCTTGTTTAACTGAGTCAATAGATCCATGATCAGCTTTTCGTTCCCGCTATCCAAGTTACCCGTGGGTTCATCTGCCCAAATAATCGCCGGATCGTTTACTAGCGCTCTAGCCAAAGTAACTCTCTGTGTCTGGCCCCCAGACAGTTCACCTGGCAAATGTTGCTGCCAGTCTTCCAATTCAACCTCTGCCAATTTTTCCAAAGCCTTGATTCTCGCCTGTTTGCCGGAAAAACCTGAAACCAGTAGAGGCAGTTCAACATTCTCTACAGCAGTTAATACAGGAAGTAGGTTATACGTCTGGAAAACAAATCCCATCTTCTTCGCTCTTAATTCACTTAATTGATCATCATTAAGATCTGTCAATGTTTTGCCCTGGATTAGGATATTTCCATCATCGATTGAATCTAGTCCCGACAGACAATTGAGAAGAGTTGTTTTACCACAGCCGCTAGGTCCCATCACGCCTACTATTTCTCCCTCTTCAATCGATAGGTCAACCCCTCTTAGAGCATGAACTGTTTGGTCTCTCGTTCCATAGAATTTATGCAGGTTTTCTGTTGAAATCACGATGTCTGGCATTTGACTCCCTATCTAAAATAACTAGGTACAAAGTAAACATTTTATTCTACATTTAGCCTGAATGACAGAAGGAAATATTGATAAACACATCAGTTTTGTTCCTAAAATCGGTTTGATTGGAAAATTCTGTGTCGAACAGATACTTACACATTCCATGGGAAATCCATTAAGACCATCGATTTAGCTATGAAATGAATGGTGACCCGCCTCGGACTTGAACCGAGAACCTACTGATTAAGAGTCAGTTGCTCTGCCAATTGAGCTAGCGGGCCAAAACGCCATTTTCAGGCACGAAATCACCGATCGCAGAAAATTCTATCAGAGATTTTTTAGGATTTGTCCGTCAATCTCCGATCTTACCTTCTAATAACTCGGCACGGCTGAGGTTTTTTTCAAGAAAGTTCGCCATTTCCTCGTTGTGATTCAAAACATATTGAGGAGCATTTCGAATCACCCCAACGTCCGCGAGTCCAAACATTTCTTAAACAAAGTAGTCAACATGGGAGATTCAATAGAAGACCCTTTCCCATTTGCGTTGAGTTAATTATTTCTCCCCAAAACATCGTGAGCACTTTGAACCGCTTTTCGCATTTCTCTCATCAAGATGGCAGGTGGCTGCGGTGCTACATTGGTGTATCCCACGCCAAGTTGAACGAGCTCCGACGCCGTTAAAGGAAAAGCTGGATGATTCATTGGCATCTGGAGTTTGGCATTTCCGACCTCCTCCACCTCTGATGCAATCCTCTCTACCTCTGACTTCAGTTTAGGATCGGAAGGGCCGCTGACACCAAGGGTCTGAGAAAGATCAGTCGGACCAAGCGCCACAAGATCTACTCCATCTAACGCCGCAATCTCAGAAACCTGCGATATGGCTTTTTTATCCTCAGTCATAACCGACAAAAGGATTTCCTCATTGGAAGTTCCTACGTGTTCATCCCAGCTAACTGAGCCAAACCTTGCTGCACGTGTTCCACCCGCTCCTCCACGTGTTCCCAGCGGAGCGTATCTGACGGCTGAAACCGCTTCTTTCGCGCCTGCAAGACCATCCACATGAGGTATGACTATTCCTTGCGCTCCCATATCCAGAATTCTCAATATAAAGCCGGGATCACTGTCAGAAACACGTACTATCGGTGTTATATCAGCCAGGTCCGCCGCAACAATCATTTGCTGAACAATGGAAATGTCAAAAGCAGAGTGTTCCATATCAATGAAAACGGCGTCAAAGCCACAGATTCCTATGATCTCGACAATTTGTGGATCGGCAAGAGCAACATATGCTCCAAGGGCCAATTGCCCAGATCCCATGACTTCTTTTACTTTATTCTTGCGCAACTTGACCGCCCTACTCGCTTCCTGCTAACTAAAATTTAGATTTCAATTCTAACGTTACGTCGACAATTGTAAATAAATAGGTGATGTTGCTAACATCTTGCTTCAACATCGTGTTCTCTTTTATAGGGAGTGCCTGAAATAGAATCAGACAACGTCGAATTCAGACATTGGAGAAGATTTTGGTCCATATAACCGCCGAGGTGCAAGAATTTCTCAAAAAACCGCTAATCAGCACCCTAGCCACAATCGACGAATCCGGAGCCCCACGGACCAGAGCTATATGGCATGATTGGAACTCAGAGCAGGGAATGCTCTTGTTTACACACACTAGTTCGACCAAATGGCAACACATTCTTCGTGATCCACGGGTATCCCTTTGCGTTGACGATTCTGAGACCCCCTATCGGTCAGTAACTGTAGATGGACACGTCGAAACGGTTACCAATCAATCTTCATTGCTCTTTCCCACGGTTTCCCGCATGTCTAGGAAATATTATGGCCTTGAAGAAGGAGCCAAATTTGCGGAAACCTATAGGAATGTCGACGATTGTGCGGTCGTTTTATTCAGGATCACAATCGATAGAATAACTGTCCAAGGGTTTTGAACTGACTTCAGGAGCATTCAATCATTTTTTGTTGAACTGTGGCATTATCTCGCGAGTAAACAGATCTATAGATCTTTTAACGCAATTCTGATTCATCTCCCCTGTATTAAATTTCATCATTAAGTTCCTCACACCGATTTCCTCCAGTTCATGTATATAACCAGATACTTTCTCTGGAGTCCCTGCAATGAAAGTAGCGTCAAAATTATTAGAATTAGGTTGCCTCTTTATTGCCCTGTCTGGAGGATTGAATAGATCACGTGCCTTCCAAAAATGACTTTGCTCTGTCTCTAAACCGTCTCTGGCAATTTGAATCGTTTCTGATTCCGAGTCCCCGACCAATACATTTTTCGAAACCCAGATTTGATCAAGAAGTGATTCTAGTTCCTCATCAGTCGCTCCCGTAGCTATTACTTCGTCACGGTAAACATTTAAACGTTCAGCTATAGATTCATTGTCTTGGGCGCCGATTAACACGGGGCGCCGCATTTTGGCCATTGCCCTAGTAGATTCGACACCCAGGCATGCACGAATTAACGGAGGATTTGGTTTTTGAATTGGTAGCGGTCTTAGACCCGGAAACGAAACCTCCCAATATTTTCCTTTAAAATCAACGGGGTTCCCTTGCCAAGCTTCAAGTATCAGGGCTTCTGCTTCCTTAAGGCTGTTTGCTGACTCCGCCATTGGAACCCCAAAACCTATATATTCATACTCATTAAAGGCCGATCCTCTTCCGGTCCCGACTATTATCCTGCCGTTGCTTAAGTTATCTAGAAGTGCTGTCTGTGCTGCCAATCGAACAGGATGATGGAGTGCCATCTCTACCACAGCAAATCCTATTCGAACACGTTTTGTTTTCGCCGCGACAGCCGCCGCAAATACCACTGGATCGACATAGGCAGTCGCTCCATCAAAATGATGTTCAGTAAGCCATATTGTGTCAAAACCTAGCTCATCGCATAAGATTATCTCTTCCAATGTTTCGTTAATAATACGGTGGTCATTTATAGGGTCCTGAGATACGGGAAAAACAAATGAACCAAATCTCATTTAGCGCTCCGATGATGTTTTGAGAAACCGATTCTATCTTTCGTTTAGGAAATCCTTATTTCATTCAACGAGAACTATATACAAGTAAAATACAAATATGCCATCGCTATACATAGTCGGAACCCCTATAGGTAATCTCTCAGACATTTCCGAGAGAGCTATCCAGACACTTCATGAATCTCATACTATCGTAGCTGAGGACACACGAATAACGGGCAAATTACTCTCCAGATTCGGTATAAAAACTCCTATGGTAAGTTTCAACAAGGACAATGCGGAAAAGAGAATACCTTCGCTTATCAAGATATTAAAAGAACATGACATATCGCTGGTAACTGACGCCGGAACTCCTGGAATTAGTGATCCTGGGTTTGAGCTGATAAGGTCACTCAGATCCCACGCTGTAGATATCATCCCGATACCTGGGCCTTCAGCAGTCACAACCGCTCTATCAACGGCTCCTTTTTCGACCGATTCTTTCTACTTCTCAGGGTTTGCACCTAGAAGAAAGAAAGACATATTGCAATTGGTGGCAAAAACTCGTCCGCTCAAAGTCCCGGTTGTCCTTTTTGAGTCCCCAAAAAGGATAACCAATCTCCTGAAAATTCTCTCCGAGGAAACCCCAGAACAGGAGGTACTGATCATGAGAGAGATGACAAAGATGTATGAAGAGCGCTTTATCGGCACTGTAAAGGAAGCTTTAGATTTTTTTCAGAAACCTCGAGGAGAATTCACGATCGTCCTGGCACCATCTCCTGCAGATAATCCACGCCTAACAGACATCGAGATTTCAGATACAATCAAGAGGCTATCAAAAGAAGTTTCAGGAACGAGAGAACTGGCCCGACATTTATCTGAATTGTCTGGATTGAGTAATAGTGAAGCATACAGAAGGGTGCTGGACACTCCTCTTTCTGAAGAGCCCTAAAAGAGAATCCCAACCCAAATATGCTAAAATTCTGTGCCTGACTGTCCGCGTGAAATCTTTCGGAGAGCCCCCTTAGAAACATGTCTGAAAACATTCTAGTATGCGCTGCCTGGCCGTATGCAAACGGATCATTACACCTCGGGCACATTGCTGGCTGTTATCTACCCGCTGACATTTTCGCGAGATATAACAGACTAAAGGGAAATAATGTCTTGATGGTATCCGGCAGTGACGCTCACGGAACTCCTGTGACCATTACCGCCGAAAGTCAGGGCACGACGCCAGAAAAAGTTTCTTCTAGCTATCAAAGGGAATTTTTGTCTGATTGGAAAAGTCTAGGCATATCGTTTGATTTGTTTACCAGCACACATACAGATAACCACTCTAAAGTGGCGCAGGATATTTTTCTTAGGCTCTATGAGAAGGGTTTTATATACAAAGATAGGATGTCGCAGCCATACTGCGAAGCTCACCTCAGATTCCTGGCAGACCGTTATGTGGAGGGAACCTGCCCTCACTGCGGATTCGATGGTGCAAGAGGTGATCAATGTGACAATTGTGGAAACACATTGGATCCTAAAGATCTCCTGGAAATTCGCCATAAAGATTGTGACTCCGCGCTTGTATTCAAAGAAACCGAACACTTTTTTTTAAAGTTAACAGCTTTCGAAAATGAACTTCTGAATTGGGTAAACAAACAAGAACACTGGAAGCCAAATGTAAGAAATTTTACCAAAGGCTTTTTAGAGAACGGTCTGAAAGACAGAGCTATAACCAGAGACATTAGCTGGGGAGTGCCTGTGCCTCTGAAAGGTTACGAGGAAAAACGAATTTACGTTTGGTTTGAAGCAGTAATAGGGTATCTTTCCGCTTCGATCGAATGGGCATCTAACATAGGACAGCATGATGAATGGGAGCGTTTTTGGAAGAACGAATCCCGTGCATATTACTTCATGGGAAAAGACAACATCCCTTTCCACACAATCATATGGCCTGCGATGCTCATGGGATACGAGGGTTTAAGGTTACCTTATGATGTACCGGCTAATGAATATGTAAATATGGAAGCCCAAAAAATTTCGACAAGCCGTAACTGGGTGATAAATCTAAAGGACGCTGTCAGTCGTTATGACCCTGACCCTTTACGCTTCGCTCTTTCCGCAATTATGCCTGAAACCAGTGATTCAAATTTCACATGGGATGACTTTGTTAGAAGAAACAATGATGAATTAGTCGCAACATTTGGGAACCTTGTTAACAGGGTTTTATCGATGATAACCCGCAATTTCGATGGTGAAATTCCCTCCCCTGTAGATTCCGGTAAGCGAGAAGAAGAATTATTCCAAAAAGCATCAGAAACTCTGGGTGAAGTCTCCGATTCCTTAATGAATTGTAGGTTTCGCGAGGCACTAGGTTATTCAATGGCTCTAGCACAATTTACAAACAGATATCTTGATGAAAAGGCTCCCTGGACGGTTGTAAAGACGAATCCCGTAGCTGCTGGTACGACGCTTTATACGGCTGCCAATATTTTGAACTGCCTAAAGGTAGCCTTTCATCCGTTCTTGCCTTTCAGCACAGAAAAATTACACCGCATGTTGGGGCAAGAAGGAACAGTGTCTTCTGAGGGATGGTCCTGGCAGGAGAATGGCATCCCGTCTGGCCATCAACTGGGTAAAGTTGAACACCTTTTCACCAAACTTGATCAAAGTGTCGTAGACGAAGAGACTTCTCGACTAGGCCTCACGTAGATACAAATATGCAGCTTCAATCAATCCTTGAGCCAGTCACAGATCAACTCGATCTGGTTGATGAACAGCTTAGATCTTTCGCTGATAAATCGGATCTTCCATTATTGAATGAGCTGCTGAAACACGTCTTTGATTCTACAGGGAAGAGAACCCGGCCTGCGCTCACACTTTTAGCAGCTGGATTCCACCCGCATAAAAATAGCAATGTCCTAACAATGGCCACAGCAGTTGAGCTGCTCCATGTAGCAACTCTCATTCACGATGACACCGTAGATGAGGCTGAAACTCGTAGGGGTAGAATAACTATCAGTAACGCTTGGGGGCAACATACAGCTGTGCTAGTAGGAGATTATGTTTTCGCATCTTCGGCGACAAAGGTATGTGACACGGGAAACATAAATGTGATACGCAGATTCTCTGAGACCATTGCCGAACTCTCCAAAGGACAGCTTCAAGAATCAGCATACAGTTATGATGTTAATAGGGAAATTGGTGAGTATATCCAGAGAATCTATTACAAAACCGCATCTCTTTTTAGTACCTCGGGCGAATCTGGAGCTATTCTCAGTGGGGCGCCAGACGATGTTGTTTCACACCTTAAAAGCTATAGCCTAAATATAGGCTTGGCCTTTCAGATTATCGATGACATACTCGACTTCGAAGGTGATGCTCTCATTATAGGAAAGCCCGTAGGCAGCGATTTAAAGAATGGGATAGTCACACTGCCCACTTTATACGCGATGGAAAACACGAAATTGCAAGACAAAGTCGGCCATTTTTTCAAGACACCAGACGAAAATTCAATTCACGAAGAAATAGTGGATCTGATCAGGTCTTCAAACGGTGTGGAGAGATCAATCGACTATGCGTCCAACTTAGCTACCCAAGCAAGGGAATCGTTGACTAGTCTCCCAATAAATAGACATCGAAATTCTCTTGAGGAACTAACTGAATTTATCATTTCCAGAGGGAAGTGACAGATCGCTCATAGGTTGTCGTAAAGAATTTCTCCACGACGCATAGTCAACCGTACTGATATCTCCATAATATCTTCAATGTCGGATGCTATTGGATTATGGTCCATGAGTACCAAATCGGCGTCATATCCCGCTTTTACCCGGCCTTTTTGCTCCCCTACCCCACAGATCACTGCGTTGACATTGGTGAGAAGGCGCATCGAATCCATTGATGAAATTGTTTCATCGTCGTTAACAACATTTCCTCTAGAAGTTTTCCTCGTGACAGCTGAATATATTGAACCTAAAGCATTTGGATATGTAACTGGTGCGTCAGAAGAGAACCCTACGTTGATTCCCAACTTGTTTAAAGAAGATATCCGGTACAGCATCTGAAATTTACTAGAGTCAGATCTTTGAATATATCTGTCGCCATAGCTGTGTAAGAAGGCTGGTTGGGTAGAGACACTAACTCCAGAGTGTGCCAGTTTACTGAGAGTTCTATCATCAAGTTCTGACGCATGTTCAATCCTGTCGCCATTCATTCTCGATCTACATAAGGCATCTACGGCTATTGAAATACATTCCCGTTCGACTGCATGTATTGACACAGGAAAACCTTGTCTGTGGGAATGGTTTATTATCCCCCTTAAATCGGAACTATTGGGGTAGGTTGAACCGCCAGACAGAGAAATCTGAATCTTGGCACAACCGATACGTATACCGCCGTATATCGAATTGTAAGTCAGATCCTTCGACCTGTATTCGCCTATATGTTCATAACCTGGCATGAACACAATGTCAGGGGAAATCTGTCCTGTGGCTACAAGATTCCTCGTCATACACAAACGTTCCATATCATTTGTTCGGGTTGCATCAACAACGCATGTAAATCCATGTTTATTGAGTAATCGGTTAACTAATTTAAAACCAGATACCAATTGATAATCAGGAATCGCAGGCATGTTCTTGGATAGTATTTCGTCACCTTCAAGAATTACTCCGGACAGCACTCCATGCGGAATCGTCCGCTCAAGCGTTATCCCAGGAGGTTCAGAGGTAGATTCGTTAATTCCAAGTCTATGCAAGGCGAGGGTATTAAGTAACACGCCGTGACCCGAGTTGAATCGAATCATTACTGGCCTATCCGGTATCACAGCATCCACTAGCCTTCTATTTAAAAGACCTGCATCTAAGGCGTCAAAATAATCAAGTGAATAAAATCTTAGCCAATCAGACTGCATATTTTCTTTGCAAACACTCTTTAGGCTTTCAAGAAATGTGTTCGGATCAGAGTCAAATACATTTGATAAATCGTGTCCGGAGAGAGCTGCGGCTAAGCCAGCAAGATGTAAGTGGGAGTCAATAAATCCAGGACACGCAAAAAGGCCTCTGCCGTCAATCCTCGCAATTCCCCCACTTAGGGAATCTGAACACTGGTTGGTAGGGCCAACCCAAACAAAATGTGACCCATTCGTGACAACGCTTTGTCGTTCTTTAACATACCAACCATCAAATAGTGTCAGGTCATCTATTCGTAAAGGGGGCGACAAGAACAAATTCCCCGCCTATTCTTTAAAGTGAACCGGAATAATCTACTGGATGACAGATCGAGAACTTGCTTCTATTTTTCTAACCACTACCTTGGACCTATCCATCATCGTTGGGATTTTAGGCCCTATATCGTTTTTCCAGACATCACTCTCATATACAGCTTCATATAACTTTTCGCGTTCAGCTTCATCTTCAAAGCGGCGAACCCAGATGTATAAATCATCTTCTTCCTGCCCAACAAAGCTGCCTAAAATCACCATACCTTTGGAAACTTGAAACGGGATAACAATTTCTTCCATGAAATTGACCCAATTCTCCCTCTCTCCTGATAGAGTTCTGTATTCCCTAAGTTCAAAAAACATGCCTGGGATATCCTTTTGTAATCATTCCACTCAGATCGTTAATGACCACCTCTACCAGAATAAAATACTAGCAAGCTGGCAATTACATAAAGGGATATTAATAGAGAGGACTCTAATGTGACTACCCTACCGATCGAAGTCTTCGCCTTGCTGACGACTGGGATTAGTACAACCATTGTCATTAACACCGCTATTGCAGCTGTTAGCGCGTGTATTGGAGATACAGCTGTCCAAATGGGACCATCAATATACGCCGCATCATCTAGAAACAAAACAAACCCCATGTTAAATAAGTTGCTACCTAAGAGATTTGTTATAGCCAACTCAGGAGCCATGATTCGGATTGCCGCAACAGAGGCCGCTAGCTCCGGAAGGGAAGTACTTAGAGCTAAAAATTGAGTTCCAACAAAACTTCTTTCCCATCCCATCGCCTCAGCAAGCCCTTCGCCGGTATGAGCTAGCCGCACAGCGGCTACAACTACAATTGCCGCAGCAGTTCCGTAGATCAGAACCGCCTTCTTGAGACTGTTCTCAGAGTAATCATGTTCAGGTTCCGTCTTTTCTGTGCTCTTTTCTTCCCTATAAACAGCAAATAGTGCAACCACAAAGACGAGCGCCAAAACAACAGAAACTGGGCTTATCGGCAATCCTGATCCAAAGTTAAGATTATTATGAACAAGTATTGCCCCACCCGCTATGACAATTACCCCAGCTCCAAGGAGACCTACCAGGGCTACGCTACTACCAAGTGTTGCCAGAATCGATCCTCTCCTCCATAGCAAATCTAAAATCCCTATGATAAGCAGGTTAAACAAATTACTACCAAACGCATCACCAGCAGCAAGGTCCGCGCCACTAGGGCCTCCTATAACAGTGACAGAGCTAATGCCCGTACCGAGTTCAGGCAGCGATGTGGCAGTTGCAAGTAGAACCACACCAACGAAGGATCGTCCGAGGCCTGTCTTGAAAGCGATAATATCTGCAGACTTGGCTAACTGAGTTGCCGAAACGAGTATAACTCCGGCGAGAATAGCAAGTTGAGCCCACAACATGGGAAGAGATGAAAAATCCAAATATGAAACTCCAGATTCTAAAGTGCCAAGCTGGCTAATGAAGGAGCGCGATTAACCTCGTAGATTATACAGCCGTACGTTATATTGTTTGTCCTGAATATACCCAAATATGGCTCAATCTGCGCTTTTAATAAGGAGATCCGTTTTCTCTCGCCATTTCTTGAGGAATCTCCCGTAATTTTTTCGGCTTAGTTCATCCCGTTCTTGTTCTGACAAAGAGGTCCATCCTCTGTGTTCATGCAATATGAGAGGTAACGAATTATCGGCATATATTCGGAATCCAACATTTTTGAATTGAAAGCTGAAATCTATATCTAGGTTCCTATAGAACCTGAACGACTCACGCATTAAACCAACGTTGGCGATATCTTCACGTCGGAAGGCCAAACAATACCCTTGCATCGCATCCATATAACCTGACTCCCCATCACCTTCATGGAAGTGAAGCATGGTTTCTGTTCTCAAGCCAGCATACCCTGCTATACCTATTTTGGGATCTAAAAGAATCTTCCCTAATTCAGATAGGAATGGTCCAATCGCCTCGACACTTGGATCGATTAATATGAAGACCTTTCCTTTGGCCGATTTGAGCAGCGAATTTTTCGCCGCTCCGTCTCCAAGCGTATGATCGGTATGAATCACCGTCAAAGAATCAATCTCAGCTTGGAGCCTCTCGAATCGTCGCCCTACGCCTTCATCGTTACCGTTATCTAAAACTAGCATTTCTTTCGATAGGGTCCCTGAATATTTGTCTATGCTCCTGAGGCATCTCTCAGCATCATCTGGATAACCGTTTGCTACTATGCCCACGCTGTATTCGAAGTCACTAGGAGATTCCAGGGCTGAGGGGATTTCTGAAGAAGATGAAATAGCGGGCCATTTCTCCTCGCGTAACTCTGAACGGTTCTTTAACCGTACAGAAAATGTCCTAGTACCGTCTTCAATTGAATATCCTTCTATTCCCATTTTCTCTCTCAATAAATCCGCCAAAGAGAATTCTTTGTTTTTTCGATGAGAATCTCGTTTCTGCGCCAGAAAATTCACGGATTCAGGCACATCAAACATGTCAGGGGTTTCTTTTAATGACAGTCCAAGAATCTCATCCATTCTGGTAAGTACAACCCGTTTAGAAACGTTTGGTAACTCTGACTCAGTTAAACGCCATATTACGTCTAACCCCACCGGTAGATTCAGATCATTATTTACCACTGCCATAAAGCGTGTCCACCAAGAGTTCTCACTATCCCGATCTCTATTTGAATCTTGTGAATCACGGCCCCAAATGACATAAAGGCGCCTGAGTTTATTTAAGGCGTTTTCCGCAGCTTTCAGAGATGAGAAAGTAAAATTCAATCTAGTGCTATATCTTGCGGTCATGCAAAGATATCTAAATGCCAATGGGTCGATACCTCTTTCCTCCAGATCAGCGACTATGAAAGCGTTACCGGAGGACTTTGCCATCTTCACGCCGTCGGCGAGTAGATGTTGCCCATGTGTCCAATAGCTGACTACTGAATCCCCTGTCACTCCTTCACTTTGAGCAATTTCCCCTTCATGATGAGGGAATATGTTGTCTACTCCCCCAGTGTGTATATCGAATTTCTTGCCAAAGTATTTCATAGACATTGCAGAGCATTCGATGTGCCAACCGGGAAATCCATCCCCCCAAGGACTAGGCCACTTCAGAGTTCTACCTGGTTCTGCGATTTTCCAGAGAGTGAAATCTCTTGGATCTCTCTTTCTCGGATCCGCTTCCACTCTTACTGCCTCTTGAAGTTGAGACTCGTGTATGTTGCCCGACAGCTTGCCGTAATCGGGAAATCCCGCAACCGAGAAATAAACATTTCCATCTACTTCATAAGCGAGATTGCCTTCTAAGAGCCTTTCGGTAATTGCCACCATTTCAGGCACGTGATCGGTCGCCCGAGGCAAATGATCAACGGGAAGAATGTTGAGAGTAGATTCATCAGCAAGAAACCGGTTTGTATAAAATTCCGCTATCTCTGCGGGGGTTTTTCCTTCGGCTAATGCTGCCGCGATGACTTTATCCTCACCCTGTTCCAAGACTTCCTGCCTCATGTGACCCACGTCCGTAATATTTTTTACATGGATAACATCGAATCCAGAGGCTATTAGAACTCTTCGTATCCAGTCAGCCATAAGGTAGGAGCGAAGATTGCCAATATGCGCGTCTCTATAAACTGTTGGGCCACATGTGTACATGTTAAACACACTTGCCACACGTGGCTTCAAAAGTTCTTTTTTCCTAGTAAGGGTGTTATAAAGATTCAGCAAAACCTGCCCCTATGCCAGAGTTTAGGCTTAAATTCATTTGTTTGTAAGTATCAAGAGAGATCTAGCACTCTAAGCATATTAGTAGTACCGGGTACACCGATTGGAGTCCCCGCTACTAGGACTACGGTTCCATCAGATTGACTTCCTATTACTTTCCTAGACTCGATCTCCCCGATCGAAAAAAATTCTTCGACATCGGACACCTTGTCTACTATCACAGGGAATACGCCCCAGTAAAGGGTAAGTCGGTTTTGAACTCTCTCCCAAGGTGTGATCGCCAATATCCTCGATCTCGGCCTATACCGGGACACCCGACCTGCGGAACTCCCGGATTCGGTGAAAGCTACTATAAGCTCAGACCCTAGTTCATTAGAAGTCTGGCACGCTGCAAAACTAATTACATCATCTGTGACAACTTGCAGCTGTTGAAAACGCTCCCTCATCATGCTGTCATAAGGCAATGCCTTTTCAGCTTCGATCGCGGTCTCGGCCATAACCTTCACCGCAGCGATAGGAAATTGTCCTATAGAAGTTTCACCAGATAGCATTATGGCATCGGAACCATCATAAACGGCATTAGCAACATCCGTCACTTCAGCACGTGTAGGAGAGGACGATGTAATCATGGATTCGAGCATTTGGGTGGCTGTGATTACTGGTTTCCCAGCAGAATTACTTCGCCTAATGAGATCTTTTTGTATAACCGGAACGCGCTTCAGAGGAACTTCGACTCCCATGTCTCCCCTCGCTACCATAAGGGCATCACTTTCTTGGACAATTTCATCAATATTTTCAATAGCTTCAGCTCTTTCGACCTTTGAGATTATGAGAGGTGATTCCATCCCATTTTCTTGAAGAATCCTGCGCGCCGTAACGATGTCTTCCTTTTTTGTTACAGTAGACAGTGCAACGAAATCAGCATTTGATATTGCAGCGAACTTTAGGCATTCAATTGCTTTTTCGTCAGGAAACTGCTGAGATGGGGATTTCCCGGGGGTCACCACTCCCCTACCCTCCGTAAGCCTACCTCCCCGAACCACTTCACATAAAACATCATTTCCAGTAACTGAAAGCGCCACTAATTCTATATGTCCATCATCAACCATTATCGTCCCACCTGTACTCGCGTCTCTATGAAGACCTGGAGGTGTGACTGTAACTCTGTTTCTATTACCAGCTAGGTAATCACTGGTAAGAACTATTGCCTCGCCATCACGCAAATTTTCTGTGCCTGAAACTAGGGGGCCTGTTCTATATTTTGCACCAGGCACATCGACCATCAGCCCCACAGGAATACCGATTTCTTTTGAAACAGCCCTTACCTTTAAGACAGTCTCTTTGTGAGTTTTAATGTCCCCGTGAGACATATTCAATCGAGCTATACTCATCCCACTATAAATGAGCCCGCGAAGCGATTCCTCACTGTCTGTCGCTGGGCCCAAGGTACAAACAATTTTTGTCTTCGGAAGGTTGGCGGCTGGATAACCTTGCTCTGTAGACATATTTTTCCCAAACATCTAAATTTTGGATCGCGCTGTGACCAAGTGTACATAAGATTTGCTGAGCGCTCTAGCAAAGCAGAGGAAAACATTGCTCTAATCTCATGATTGTTTAGAATGACAGCATAACGAAGGACATTTATGAATGACACCAATTTACTCCGAGAATTGCAGCTGCTCGATGCAAGTATAGATAAAACCCAAGATCGGTTAAGGGAAATCGAAATAGAGCTTGGGGATGACAGTGAGGTTACAGAAGCAACCACGATACATAGAGCCATCTCAGAAAAGTTAGAAGAACTCTCCATTTCTCGACGCCGGCTAGAGCGAGATGTAGCTGACTTGACTCAGCAATTAAATGCTGTAAATAAAAGGATATATGGCGGAACTATCCAGAATGAAAGAGAGCTGTCAGCTCTACAGGACGAAATGGATGCTCTGTCCAAAAAGACTGAAGAGAACGAAGACATACTTCTGGAAACAATGATTCAACACGAACGATATGAATCAGGATTATTGAAAGCTAATGAGAACCTTAACGCTATCACACAAAGCAGGAAAACAAGCCTTGAATCTCTAACAGTAGAGAAAGCAGCAGGTTCCAAGTTTCTATCTGAATGCATTCCATCAAGGGATAGCACCCGAGCACTTTGCGATTCAAAATCTCTTATTTCATACGACAGGTTAAGAAAGAGCAGAGGCGGGTTAGCAATTGCAACAATGGTGTCAGATCTATGCTCGGCATGCCGAGTAGCTGTTCCCTCACAGTTGATCCAAGAATTACGTTCGGGGGATTCTTTCGTTTTCTGTAATTCTTGCCAAAGAATACTTTGCCTGTCGGATTAGACGGATGAAGGCGATCGGATTTTGTCAGACCAATAATTCCTCAGCATGTGCGCCCTGGACGAAAGATAAATTTGCTCACGTTTTTCATCAGTTTTGTGCATCCTTGGCACACCAGCCTTGCGAAATATTATTTTCCGATTCATCTGTTTTGGGAGAAGGACAAGAATCAGACTTTAAGAAATTATTGGATTACGTGGAAGAAAACAGTGGAGGGTTCCTTGTAGTTGTACCTGACGCTACCCATGTCAGTGAAGATCTTGAAGGGGTAGCAAGATCCGTTGTGAAATTAGAACAACAACAGTCAGATTTTTTCTGTCTGGAAGAAGCCTATCCTGACATATTACAAAACGCTTTTCAGCACATTCAGGCGCCAGGCGTTTCCAGTGAAAAGAGCAAAAACATACGAAAAGCTATGCAAGCTAGGGCAATTGAAGGCAAGTCGCTTGGAAAACCTCCATTTGGCTACACCACGGACAGTGAAGGTAAATTCCTTCCAGATTGCATTGAATCCACGATCTTACGACGAATCTATCAGCTCTACGTCAATGACGATCTCGGTCTTAGGAAGATAGTTGAAATCCTTAATGGCGAAGGGATAGTCACGAGAAGCGGAAACAGCTGGAATATAGTGACCATAAGGGACATTCTTAGGAATACCTCCTATATCGGAACCTACACACGATTTGGGCTTCGACTGACCAACAATCATGAACCGTTAATAGAAACAAAGCTATTCCGATCAGCGCAAGACAAGGTCAGAGAAAGAAAACGTTACAGAGGGTATGCCAATAGCTTGCCATATTTGCTTTCTGGCTTGTGCATTTGCGGATACTGTGGAAATGGGCTCATGGGAGTGAACAGAAGACAAACGTGGAAGAGACAGGATGGTTCGAGGGTGAGGGGAAATTATCGTTACTATCAATGCCAGTCCCGGACCAATAAAGGAACTTGTGGCTACCACACCTGGCCTACGGAGAAACTAGAAAAACGTGTGTTGAATCTTATAAAAGAAGCATTAGCATCGGGAAAACTGCAAGAGAGCATGGGTGGGCAGCCTGGTGAAGAAAAAAGACATCTAGCAGCTACCAAACGGTTGCGGAAAGTGGAAGCAGCCGAAAAGCGTTTCATTGAATTCATGCGGAAAACATCACGTGGCCAGTCTGTTGTAGCCAGGTTGTCTCTCTATATAGACAATCTTGATTTGGCCAGAACGCAGGCATTTATATCCGTTAATCTAAAGAATGTAAATGATTTGGTTTGTAATTGGGAATCTAAAAGTTTCGCAGAACAACATTCCTTTCTTGACGAGTACCTCACATTCATTACGGTCAAAGACCGGTCTGTACGCATTCACTACTGAAAGCTTTTATTACCTATCTCACAGAAAAAAGCGCTCAATGCTAGAATTTTCTTGAGGTTGAGGTGGACGGGCGACCGCCTTAGTTGATTTTTGCAGCTACGGAGGAAAGTCCGAGCTCTCTCGGAAGGATGCCCGCTAACGGCGGGGCGGGGTGACCCGACGGACAGTGCCACAGAAACATACCGCTGCATAGCAGTAAGGGTGAAAAGGTGAGGTAAGAGCTCACCGCGGAGTTGGAGACAACTCCGGACAAGGTAAACCCCATCTGGAGCAAGGCCTAATAGGGGTAGTAAAGGTTCCGAGCCTTACCCGGGTTGGCCGCTTGACCCTTTCGGCAACGGAAGGGCTAGATAGATGGTCGCCACTCTGGATTAGTTCAGAGAACAGAACTCGGCTTACAGTCCACCTCAAGCTCTGGAAGTCGAAACCTTCGTGCAATGCAGGCCAGTTCCTCCACTTTGAAACTGATTACAGCTGTCAAATATATGTTGTGGTCTAATTTTGACGACTAGGCTGGAGTAGAAGTGAGAGGCTAAAAAGAATATCTGGAAAATCTTCGCATGCATTGTGGAGCATATACCATCCAGATTAAGTGCAAGTTGATCGGCATCAATTATGGATTCACTTCGGCTTGCAGTGATCTGAAATTCTTATTTCCTGTTTCTAATCGTCTCTATCGACTTGCAATTCCTGTCGCATAATTGAAGGAAAATAGTCCCATACGAATTCAACGCTCCCCTCTCCAGCAATCTTGTTACTAATCCTTTAATGGAATTCTTCCCCAGACAACAGATTCAGGCTTAGCAAAGAGTTTTTTGCTCTTAATAGAATCCCTGATATCAATAAGTGTGGCGTTTACTTCACGAGTGACAATCACCCAATCAGGTTCCGGAGGAAACCAGTATGGAGAGGTTATTCTTACTACCTGGCCAGATTCAATATTCAAATAAATGCCAAACTTCTCAACATGCTCCAGCACTATGTATCTCCTTTTAGCTTCGCCTTAGCTTTGGCCCAAGTTAGCATACCGAAAATTTACAGACAACAATCAAAGAAATTACGATCTGATAGTAGATTGTGTGGTTTCGCCAAATATTATGTATTGAACAACGGGTTTGATGACCCATATGCGTCGATAATAGCTCCCGTCACCGCAGAGGCTTTCGAGCTTATAAGGAACAAAGAAAGGGCAGCGATTTCGCCAGGGTCCATCATATTTCCCTCTTGAATGGATTTTTCTCCGAACGCCTCGATATAGCCTTCTGTCACAACCCCACCAGGGCATATACAATTGACATCTATGCCTGACGGCTTTACTTCGGCGGCAAGCGATTCTGTGAAACTTATCAAAGCTGCTTTCGTCGCTCTGTAAGCACTTCTTCCGTATGCGCCTTTTCTACCTCCAATGGAGGATATGTTAATGATCTTTCCATATCCTTGAGTAATCATTCCAGGCAATAACATTTTCGTTATTCTTACAGCTCCGATGAGGTTCACATTAATGATCTCCTCCCAATCTTTCATATCGAAATCCACCAAAGGTATTCTAGGATGAATAATAGCTGCATTATTTATCAGTATACTCACCGTTAATTCGCTATGGGTAAGGAATTCGGATATTCTTTTTACGCCTTCAGGGTTCCCAATATCGGCGTCAACATGATATGCCCTAACTGAACAATCCCGAAGTTCCCTGGAAGTCTCGATAAGCCTTCTTTCATTACGGCCGGTCACTACGACATCTATTCCATTTTCTGCAAATTCCAGTGCGATCGCCTTGCCTATCCCACGGGATCCACCAGTTACCAAAGCCAATCTTTTTTTCTTGTCCATAGAAATTCCTGCTGACAAATGTTATCAATCGTCGATAATAACGCGATTATGCTCACCTATTTAATCAGAATAAAGAGTTGCCTTACCAGACTAGTGATGATAATCGTTGTCTTGATGCCAATAACTTATGTTAAATTTGAGCAGATCCAAACTTGCTTCGGCCGACTGGAGATCTCATTTCGGTACCATCAGTATTTCCTAATCGCGTTTCCGTGAGGTGAATTCATGAAATATGACGTTATCGTCATAGGCGCTGGGTCCGCGGGCTCTGCAGCGGCAACCAGATTATCAGAAGATCCACAAATATCGGTACTTCTTCTAGAGGCAGGCCCAGATTATCCTGATTTTGAAACGCTTCCAGATGAACTCAAATTTGGATACGCAACAGGAACAGACATCATGGTAAGCGATGAGCACAATTGGCAATACACGGGTAAAGCCAACGAGATAGCAGAGACCATGTTAGTCCCTCGCGGTAAAGTAACCGGAGGAACGAGTGCCATAAACGGACAGGTTTTTTTGAGAGGGCTAACCGACGACTTTAATGATTGGTCAACACAGGGAAATAAGCTCTGGACATTTGAAGAGGTCTTGCCTTTCTTCCGCAATCTGGAAACTGACATGGATTTTCACGATGACTTTCATGGATCTGACGGACCGATAATCTGCCATAGATTCAAACGAGATGATTGGTTGCCTTCACAAACAGCCTTCTATAATGCCTGTATAGAAGCAGGTTTTCCACATGTGACTGATTTCAATCAACCAGATTCACATGGTGTCGGGGCTATCCCGTGCAATAATCCAAATGGCATAAGGTTCAGCACATCAATAGGATACCTGGCACAGGCTAGGCACAGAGTCAACTTAACCATCAAAGCTAATTGCGTGGCTCGTCGATTGCTATTTGATGGTCTCTCCGTAACCGGGGTAGAGGTGGAAAGTGGAGGGGAGAATTTTGTAGTCGAAGGCGAACAGATCGTCTTAAGTAGCGGAACCATAGCAAATGCCCAACTGTTGATGCTGTCCGGTATAGGTCCCTCGGATCATCTAAAAGAAGTGGGTATAGACCTCGTTTTAGATTTGCCAGGAGTAGGAAAGAACTTTAGCGATCATCCTCTTATCTTCGTAACTGCTAAGGTCAAAGAGAATGTGACACTAGATGGATTAGCACCGAGGCTACAGGTAGGTCTACGATACACGGCTAACGGGTCAATACGACCGAATGACATGATGATGTGGATGCAGTCCTTTGCTACCGAACGAGTCAATCGTGGAGGAAATAGGATGGAAGGACTGGGGATCAGGATAGTTGGTTCCATCTATCTTGCTTCGAGCAAAGGACAGATCGCACTAAAATCAAATGATCCCAATGACCAACCATTCCTTGATTTCCATCTGCTTGAAGACCCAGAAGATCTCCGAAGATTACGAGAAGCCGTAAGAATTGCAGTCGACCTTCTAAAGCATTCAGAATTCGATGAGATTATCGAGAAACGCCTTGAACCCCTTGACTCAGATCTTGATTCAGAGGATAGCTTGAATAAATGGTTACTGAAAGAGGTCACTACAGGACAGCATCTCACAGGAACATGCAAAATGGGGCAAAGCTCTGATCAAATGGCAGTTGTTGACGAGAAACTAAGGGTTCATGGTGTGGAAGGGCTACAAATAGCAGACGCCTCTATCATGCCAAATACAGTACGTGCTAATACAAATGCCACTACTATCATGATAGGAGAACGCGTCGCAGCTTTTTTGAAAAATAACTGAATAACTACAAAATTCAGTATTGCATGATCAGATAAGTAGCTTGGTTTCCATGTCTAATTGGTGAGTCCATATTCGTCGATACCGTAGTAAGTGTATTAGTTGCTCCATAAACAAATCCAAGGAGGTAGGAATGCCATTAGGCCCTAAACACGTTAGAAGACGGTGTTGCTGCGACATGCAGAATAGAAATTGATTGGGCCCCGGACCCAGAAGCGCGTCGTACTATGATAGAGGAGCGACTTTTAAAATTGAGGTCTCCTTTCCGAGCCTCCTATAAAGGAGATGTGGTCGATCTCATAGACCCACGAAAAACTAGGCGATTAGCCTGTATTTTTGTGAAATTGGCTCAGCCACTATTGGCAAAATTGGCGAAAAGAACTAAAAGAACCGTTCGCCCATG
>Ga0187833_10001445_pt1 | contig 27178 bp, 34 predicted proteins | sample ETNtaG_37_FD_167968 | JGI IMG/M metagenome (GOLD analysis project Ga0187833, IMG submission 167968) | Marine microbial and viral communities from oxygen minimum zone, Eastern Pacific Ocean - ETNP2014_SV_400_PacBio MetaG (Illumina Assembly) | ecosystem: Environmental > Aquatic > Marine > Hypoxic...
TAAATTAACTTGGCCAACCCGAAAAGATGTTCTAATAGGATCATTGATGGTTTTTGTTTTGGCTACGCTAGCTGCAATTTTTTTCTTACTTTTAGATCAAATTTACAAATTCTTACTGGATATAATTTTAACTATTAATATTTAATATGAACAATTGGTATATAATTCAAACTTATTCGGGTTTTGAACAAAAAGTAGCTGAAACGTTAAAAGATTTTATTAAAAGCAAACAATTAAATGAAAAAATAGAAGAAGTTTTGGTGCCTTTACACGAAGTTACTGAAGTAAAAAGAGGGAAAAGAGTTCAAATAAAAAAAAAATATTTTCCAAGTTATGTTTTAGTAAAAATGGAAATGAACAAAGAATTTTATCATATGATAAATAATATCCAAAAAGTTACTGGTTTTTTGGGTACCAAGGGAAATCCAATTCCAGTTCCAGCAAAAGAAGTTGATAAAATTATGGGCCGTATTAAAGAAGGTACATTAGCACCACAAACACTTGTCACTTTTGATATTGGTGAGCAAGTGAGAGTTTGTGAGGGTCCTTTTGCTTCTTTTAGTGGTTTGGTAGAAGAAATAGATGAAGAAAAATCCAGACTTAAGGTATCGGTCTCGATCTTTGGAAGACCTACCCCGATTGATCTAGAATATAAACAGGTTGAAAAATTTTAATTATGGCTAAAGAAATTCTTGGATATGTTAAATTGCAAATTAAAGGAGGGCAAGCAAATCCAGCACCTCCTGTGGGTCCAGCTTTAGGCCAAAGAGGTATAAATATTATGGATTTTTGTAAAACTTTTAACGAAAAAACAAAATCTTTAATGGGAAAACCAGTTCCAGTTGTTGTAACAGTTTATAAAGACAAGAAGTTTGATATAACTATTAAGTCACCTCCGGCTTCATATTTTATTAAAGAGGCTGCAAAGTTGAAAAGTGGATCGAAGGAACCTGGAAGAGTTGTGGTTGGCTCAATTACAATAAAACAAGCAGAAAAAATAGCCCAAGAAAAGATGAAAGACCTAAACGCCTTTGATTTAAAAGAGGCAACAAAAATTATTTGTGGCTCTGCAAGATCAATGGGTATAGAGGTAAAAGAATAATGAAAAAAAAAAGATCTAAAAGATTTTACCAACTATTAGAAAGCTCTAAAGATAAAAAAGACGAAACAATAGAGAAAGCAATCAAAAAAGTTAAAAAAAACTGTACAGCAAAGTTTGATGAATCCATAGATATTTCTGTTAATTTAAATTTAAAACAAAAAAAAGAAGAAGTCTCTTTAAGGACTTCAGTTAATTTACCTAATGGGAATGGTAAAAAAATTAAAATTGCTGTACTTTGTGAAGATAACAAAATTCAAGAAGCGATAGAATCGGGTGCTGATTTAACGGGTACGGATAAGATAATTAACGACATTACCACAGGAAAAATTAAATTTGATAAGCTTGTTTCAACACCAGCAATGATGTCTAAAATGGGAAAATTGGGTAAAATTTTGGGACCCAAAGGTTTAATGCCAAATCCCAAACTTGGAACGGTAACGAATAATATCAGATCTATTGTAAAATCATTAAAATCTGGGCAAATTGAAATTAAAAATGATAAGGATGGAAATGTTGCTGCATCTATTGGTAAAAAAAGTTTTTCTGATATAAAAATTAAAGAAAATTATGATTCATTTTTGAATACTATAATGAAAGAAAAACCAAAAAGTATTAAAGGCAATTTTATTTTATCAGCATTCTTGACTTCCTCTATGGGGATTTCTTATAAGTTAAAAATAGGCAAACAACCATCATGATGAACAAAGATAAAAAAAAAATTTATATAGAAGAAATGAAGAATTTCTTTAAAAACAATGCTTCTGTTTTTGTAACCCATTATCAAGGCCTCACGGTAAAACAAATTGATAAATTAAAAGCGGAAATGAGAAAGCATGGAATCCTCTTTAAAATTACAAAAAATAGAATTACAAAACTAGCTTTAGAAGGTAGTAAATTTAAGAAATTGGAGAATTTATTTTCTGGACCTACGGCAATAGCACTTTCACAAGATGCTATTATCTCTGCAAAAATACTGACTAGATTTGCAAAAAATAATTCAAATTTAAAAATTATTGGTGGAATCATGGAGAACGAGCCACTTTCAACTCAGGATGTGGAAAAAATTGCCACATTACCAACACTAAATGAAGCAAGGGCTAAAATAGCGGGTATTTTAGCTACACCAACACAAAAAATAATAAGTATTTTACTTGCACCAGGCTCAAAAATTGCTATTTTGGCGCACGCAAAAAGTAAAAAAGTATAAGGCAATTTTTTCATGACAGATTTAAATAAAATCATAGACGAATTATCAAAACTTACTGTTGTTGAGGCAGCTGAACTTTCTAAGCAATTAGAAGAAAAATGGGGAGTATCAGCAGCTACAGCTGTTGTCACAGCACCTACTTCTGGTGAAGCGGTTACACAAGCTGAAGAAAAAACTGATTTTACAGTATTTCTTGTAGCTGCAGGAGACAAAAAAATTAATGTTATTAAAGAAGTTAGAGCATTTACAAATTTGGGTTTGAAGGAAGCTAAAGATTTAGTTGATGGTGCACCAAAAGAAATAAAAAAAGATGTACCAAAAAAAGAAGCTGAAGAAGTTAAGAAAAAACTTGAGGCAGCTGGGGCTAAAATAGAATTAAAATAATATTTGATTAAATTAACAATTTTAGTTTACACCCCGAGGTGTAAATTTTAGTATGCAATTATCTTTTACTGAGAAAAAAAACATCAGAAAAAGTTTTGGAAATTTGGGTGAGTCTCTATCAATACCTGATTTGATTGAGGTTCAAAAGAGATCATATCAACAGTTTTTGTCTTCAAAAAAAAGTTCTGACGTAAATCGTCTTAAAGGATTGGAAAGAGTTTTTAAGAGTATTTTCCCTATCGATGAGATGTCAGATAAAGCAACTTTAGAATTTTTATCTTTTCGTTTAGAAAAACCAAAATATGATGTTGAGGAATGTAGACAAAGAGATTTAACCTATGCATCAGCTTTAAAACCAACTCTTCGCTTAGTTGTGTATGATATAGACCAAGAAAATAATACAAAACAAATACTTTCAGCAAAAGAACAGGAAGTTTATATGGGAGAAATACCATTAATGACTCCAAGCGGAACTTTTGTAGTTAATGGCGTTGAGAGAGTTGTCGTTAATCAAATGCATAGAAGTCCGGGTGTTTTTTTTGATCATGACAAAGGGAAAACACATGCTAGCGGCAAAATACTCTTTAATTGCAGAGTGATTCCTAATAGAGGATCTTGGTTAGATTTTGAGTATGATATTAAAGATATATTACACTTTAGAATAGATAGAAAAAGAAAACTTCCGATTACAACTTTACTATATGCATTGGGATACAGCAGAACTGAAATATTAGATTTGTTTTATGATTTTAAAACTTTCAAATATGATAAGGAATCTGGAAGATGGAAAACCAAATTTAATCCAAATGACTATAAACGCCCAATTAAATTAAAATATGATGTTATAAATTCTGATAATAAAAAATTATTAAAGAAAGGATCTAAAATTAACTTTGTTATTGCCAACAAAATACATGAAGAAGGTTTGAAAGATATTTTTGTTTCATCTGATTTCTTTTTGGGAACATATACAAAAGACAACTTACTTGATCCGACAACCAATGAAGTACTTTTGCAATCTGGCTCTCCTATTACACAAGAAAATTTAGATAAAATAATAGAGTTAAATATTAATGTCCTTAGGATAGCTGATGTAGATCCCATAAATAAAGGACCTTACTTAATCGATACTTTAAACATTGACAAAAATAATTCAAAAGAAAGCGCGATTAATGATATTTACAAAATTTTAAGACCAGGTGAACCTCCGACTTTTGATGTGGCAAAAACGATATTTAATAATTTGTTTTTTACATCAGAACGTTATGATCTTTCAGATGTAGGAAGAGTAAAATTAAATAGCAAACTAAATCTCGAATGTAGTAATGAAATCTCTATATTAAGAAACGATGATATTATAGCAATCATAAAGCATATGCTTGAACTGAGAGATGGCAAAAGAGAAATTGATGACATAGATCATTTGGGAAATCGAAGAGTAAGATCCGTAGGCGAATTAGTAGAAAATCAGTTCAGAATTGGTCTTTTGAGAATGGAGAGAGTTGTTAAAGAAAAAATGTCGATTTTATTAGAAATAGAAACTTCTATGCCACAAGATTTAATCAATCCTCGGCCAATAACTGCAGCAATGAAAGATTTTTTTGCAACATCTCAGTTATCTCAATTTATGGATCAAACAAATCCACTATCTGAAATAACACATAAGAGAAGAGTTTCAGCTCTAGGTCCTGGAGGTCTTACTAGGGAAAGGGCCGGATTTGAAGTTAGAGATGTTCATCCAACTCATTATGGAAGAATATGCCCTATAGAAACTCCTGAAGGTCCAAATATTGGACTGATAAATAGTTTAGCAACATATTCTAGAGTTAATAAATACGGTTTTATCGAAAGTCCTTACAGGAAAGTAATAGACGGTAAAGTTACCAATAATATCGAATATTTATCCGCATCAGCCGAAACAAACTTTATAATAGCGACCGCAAATTCACTTATTAATAAAGATGGTTATTTTACTGAGGAACTTGTATCGTGTAGAAAGTCACTCAATTTCATACTTTCCAAACCTGATGCGATTGAATATGTTGACGTATCCCCAAAACAATTAGTTTCAGTAGCAGCTTCGCTAATTCCTTTTTTGGAAAATGATGATGCAAACAGGGCTTTAATGGGATCAAATATGATGCGCCAAGCAGTGCCCTTGGTAAAACCTGAGTCACCGTTAGTTGGAACAGGAATCGAACGAGATGTTGCTATTGATTCAGGAGTGTCAATTATAGCTAAGAGAGATGGTGTAGTTGATAAAATTGATGGAAAAAGAATAGTTGTAAAGGCTACCGAAACAAATTTATCAAAATCTGGAGTAGATATTTATAATTTACTTAAATTTCAAAAATCAAATCAAAATACATGTATCAACCAAAGACCTTTGGTAAAAATTGGTAATCTTATTAAAAAAGGAGATATTATAGCAGATGGTCCCGCAACCAAGCTGGGAGAATTAGCGTTAGGAAGAAATGTTGCGGTAGCTTTTATGCCTTGGCTTGGTTACAATTTTGAGGATTCTATTTTAATTTCTGAAAGATGTGTAACAGACGACGTTTTCACTTCAATTCATATTGAGGAGTATGAGTTGATGGCTAGAGATACAAAATTAGGAACTGAAGACATAACAAGAGATATACCCAATACAAGTGAAGAATTATTAAGAAATTTAGATGAATCAGGCGTAGTTTATATAGGAGCAGAAGTGAAAGCGGGAGATATACTTGTGGGCAAGGTTACACCCAAAGGTGACACAATCTCTAATCCTGAAGAAAAATTATTAAGATCTATTTTTGGAGAGAAAGCTACCGATGTTAGAGATACTTCTTTAAAAATGCCACCTGGAAGCAATGGAATAGTTATTGATGTAAGAGTTTTTAATAGACATGGAATAGAAAAAGATGAACGATCTATGGCAATTGAAAGAGCTGAAATAGAATCTATTCAAGAAGACAAAGGTGTAGAGGAAGAGATATTAGGGAGAAATATTAAGGTAAGAGCTCAAGAAATAATAAATAATCAAAAATTAGATAATAATTTTATGAAGTTTAATTCAGGAGATGTAATTACCGAAAAAGTTCTTAATCAATTGAACCTAAATGATTATTGGAAAATGGTTTTTAAATCAAAACAAGCAAATGATGATCTTGCAATTCTCAAAGAGCAATACCTAAAAGTTAAACAAGATGTTAAAGAAAGATTTCAAGACAAGATAGAAAAAATTCAACAAGGAGACGAACTTTTGCCCAACGTATTGAAAATGGTAAAAGTTTTTGTTGCAGTAAAAAGAAGCCTTAAACCTGGTGATAAAATGGCTGGAAGACATGGTAACAAAGGAGTAATAAGTAAAATTGTTCCTGCAGAGGATATGCCATATATGGAAAATGGCAAACCTATTGATGTCGTTTTAAATCCCTTAGGTGTTCCAAGCAGAATGAACGTCGGACAAATTTTGGAAACGCACCTTGGTTGGGCTTGTTCTGAATTGGGAGAAAAAATTAACAAATTTATAAAACTGAACAAGAATATTGAGAAAAGAAATAATTCAATTCATGAAATTCTGAGAAAAATATATGGTAGCAAAGTATATGACGAAAAAATCAAATCTTTAAATAAAAAAGAATTCGAAGAATTAACTAATAATCTGTCATTAGGAATACCAGTTTCTACACCTGTTTTTGATGGAGCATCTGTAGATGATGTTACCGACTTACTTAAATTGGCTTTATTACCTGAAACTGGCCAAACTACTTTATGGGATGGGAGAACAGGAGATCAGTTTGACCGTAAAGTTACGGTAGGAACCATTTATATGCTCAAACTTCACCACCTGGTGGAGGATAAGATTCATGCACGATCAACTGGTCCTTATAGTTTAGTAACTCAACAACCATTAGGAGGGAAAGCTCAACTTGGTGGTCAAAGATTTGGAGAAATGGAAGTTTGGGCATTAGAAGCTTATGGAGCCGCATACACTCTACAAGAAATATTAACAGTAAAATCTGATGATGTTGCGGGCAGAACAAAGGTTTATGAGACAATAGTTAAGGGTGGCGATAAATTCGAATCTGGTGTACCAGAATCGTTTAACGTTTTGGTTAAAGAAATCAAGTCTTTAGGTTTAAATATTGAAATTAATTAATTATTTATGAATCAAGCTATAACTAAATTATTTGGAAACGAAGCAACAGAAAAAAAGCTTAATAGGATAAAAATTACTTTAGCGGGTCCTGAAAAAATCAAATCTTGGTCATACGGTGAAATAAAAAAACCCGAAACTATTAATTACAGAACTTTCAAACCTGAGAAGGATGGCTTATTCTGTTCAAGAATTTTTGGTCCTGTTAAAGACTATGAATGTTTGTGTGGAAAATATAAAAGAATGAAATTTAGGGGAATTATTTGTGAAAAATGCGGAGTTGAGGTTACAAAAACGAATGTGAGAAGAGACAGAATGGGTCATATAGAATTGGCGTGTCCTGTTGCGCATATATGGTTCTTAAAATCTCTTCCTAGCAGGATATCATTAGCCATCGACATGAAGCTTAAAGATGTAGAAAAAGTTTTATATTTTGAAAGTTTTATGGTTACTGAACCTGGTCTTACAAAACTTACCAAAAAACAACTCCTTTCAGAAGAGGAATATATAAAAGCACAAGAGGAATATGGAGAAGATGCTTTCGAAGCTGGCATTGGAGCTGAAAGCATAAGAGAATTGTTAATAAATATGGATCTAAAAGCAGAAAAAATTAAATTAAGATCACTATTAACTGAAATAAAATCAAAAGTTGCAGAAGAAAGAACTATAAAGAGATTAAAATTAATAGAATCTTTTATAGATTCAGGAAATAAACCTGAGTGGATGATTTTGACAAATGTTCCAGTTATTCCTCCTGATCTTAGGCCTTTAGTTCCTCTTGATGGCGGTAGATTTGCCTCTTCGGATTTAAATGATTTATACCGTAGAGTAATTAATAGAAATAATAGGTTAAAAAGATTAATTGATTTAAAAGCACCAGACATAATTGTACGGAACGAAAAAAGAATGCTTCAGGAATCTGTCGATGCTTTATTTGATAATGGACGAAGAGGTAGGGTTATAACAGGCACCGGTAAACGTCCACTAAAATCTTTGGCTGAAATGTTAAAAGGTAAACAAGGTCGATTCAGACAAAATTTGTTAGGCAAACGAGTCGATTATTCAGGTAGATCTGTAATAGTAGCAGGTCCAGAATTGAAACTTCATCAGTGCGGTCTTCCAAAAAAAATGGCCTTGGAATTATTTAAACCTTTTCTGTATGCGAAATTGGACAGACTAGGGCTAGCTACGACAATTAAACAAGCTAAGAGATTAGTTGAAAAGGAAAAGACTGAAGTTTGGGATGCTCTAGAGACAATTGCAAGGGAACATCCGGTTATACTAAACAGAGCACCAACACTTCACAGACTTGGTGTGCAAGCTTTTGAAGTCAAGCTGATAGAAGGTAATGCGATAGAATTACATCCATTAGTATGTGCTGCTTTCAATGCTGATTTTGATGGCGATCAAATGGCTGTGCATGTTCCTTTGAGTTTAGAAGCTCGGATAGAAGCACGTGTGTTGATGATGTCTACAAATAACATATTAAGCCCATCTAATGGCAAACCAATAATAGTACCAAGTCAAGATATGGTTTTAGGAATTTATTATCTTTCTCAAGCAACCGAAGAACAAAAAAAAGGCAAATCCCAAGGGTATTTCAGTAACGTAGCTGAAATAGAACAGGCATTGGAAAACAAAAGTATCAGCATACATTCGAATGTAATTTGCAGATTCGAAACAGTAGATGAAAAAAACAATAAAATTGTAGAAAAATATAATAGTACAGCAGGAAGGTTTATTTTGTCTAGTATTTTGCCAAAACATCACAAAATCAAATTTTCATTAATTGACAAAATTTTATCAAAAAAAGATGTTTCTGAAATTATTGATATTGTTTTTCGTTATTGTGGACAGAAAGAAACAGTTATTTTTTGTGACAGAATTAAATCTTTAGGCTTTAAACATGCATTTAAAGCTGGAATTTCATTTGGGAAAGATGATTTAATTATTCCAAAAACAAAACAAAAACTTGTAAATGATACAAAAAAACAAATCGAGGGTTATGAAAGACAATATTCTGAAGGCTTAATTACCAGAGGTGAAAAATATAACAAAGTAGTGGATGTATGGTCAAAATGTACAGATTTAGTAGCAAATGAAATGATGAAAGAAATTTCTTCAGCAACTAAAGTAGATTCAAATGGCCGAATCGAAACAAATTCAATTTTTATGATGGCAAATTCTGGAGCAAGAGGTTCTGCTGCGCAAATGAAACAATTAGCAGGAATGCGAGGACTTATTGCAAAACCTTCGGGTGACATAATAGAGACACCAATTACATCAAATTTTAAAGAAGGTTTAACCGCACTTGAGTATTTTAATTCAACGCATGGTGCTAGAAAAGGATTGGCTGATACGGCTTTAAAAACAGCTAATTCTGGTTATTTAACTAGACGTCTTTGCGATGTAGCTCAAGATATTTCTATCACTAAAAGAGATTGTGATTGTAAAACAAAAAATTTTATTTCTATGTCAGAAATTATTGAAGGAGGTAATGTTATAGTAAGCTTATCGGAGCGGGTTTTAGGAAGAATTGCAGGCGAAGATATCAAAAGTCCAATCGAAGGTGAAATAATAGTTAAGAAAAAAAATATGATTGATGAGAAAGCATGTGAAAAAATAGATTTAGCGGGCGTGAAATCCATTAAAGTTTATTCCGTACTAACTTGTGAATCCAAGGTAGGCGTATGTGCGTTATCTTATGGAAGAGATCTTTCTAGAGGCAAGCTAGTTAACATAGGAGAAGCAATTGGAATGATAGCTGCTCAGTCAATTGGTGAACCCGGGACACAGCTTACGATGAGAACTTTCCACGTTGGGGGTACGGCACAACTTAAGAAGGACTTTTCTGTGATCGCTCACTCCGACGGAATACTAAAAATAATAAATAAAAATTTAATTGAAGATTCAGAAAAAAATAAGATTATAATGGGAAGAAATACTCAATTAACCATAGAAGACGAAAATGGTAGACAACTTGCAATTTATAAAGAGGTTCCTTATGGGGCTAAACTTTTTTGTGATAATAATGAAAAAATTAAAAAAGGTAAAAAAATCTGTGAATGGGATCCAAATACAATACCTGTAATTGCGGAAAAAGATGGAATTGTAAATTATATGGATTTGATTGAGGGCATTTCTCTTGACGAGACCGTGGACGAAGTTACAGGTATATCTACAAAGGAAGTTAAAGACTGGAGATCACAATCCAAGAAGACTGAATTAAAACCAAGAATTACTTTAAGAGATGAAAAGGGCAATGTTATTAAAAAGGCTGATGATAACGAAGCCAGATATTATTTAGGTCCTGACTCAATTTTATCAGTGAGTGATGCTCAGCGAGTTCGTGCTGGTGATGTTTTGGCTAGACTACCTAAAGGGACTTCAAAAACTAAAGATATTACAGGAGGATTGCCAAGAGTCGCAGAATTATTTGAAGGCAGAAGACCAAAAGATAGTGCAATTATAGCAGAAAACGATGGCATAATCGAATTCGGTAAAGAGTTGAGGGGAAAGCTTAAAGTATCAATCGTAGCTCCCCAAGGAGAATCAACTTCATATTTTATCCCCAAGGGAAAACATATTAATTTTAATCCTGGTGAGAAAATAAAGAAGGGTGAATATCTTTTAGATGGCGGTCCTGCACCTCATGATATTTTAAGAATTTTAGGAATTGGTGCCTTAACAGATTATTTTGTTAACGAGGTTCAAGAAGTCTATCGACTACAAGGTGTAGTTATTAATGATAAACACATAGAAACTATACTACGACAAATGCTCAGAAAGGTAGAAATTAAAAAGAGCGGGGATTCAAATTATTTATTGGGTGAAATAATTGATAAAAATGATCTAGAAGATACTAACGAAATGTTAAAAAAGGAGGGAAAAAAACCTGCTGAAGTAGAAAGGATTTTGTTAGGTATAACTAAGGCATCACTGCAAACAAAATCATTCATATCCGCAGCCTCATTTCAAGAAACAACTAGAGTTTTAACTGATGCAGCGATAAAGGGTAAAGTCGATTCACTTCGTGGATTAAAGGAAAATGTTATAGTTGGTCGTCTCGTACCTGCGGGCACTGGATCTACAAAAATTAAGTGGCAAAAAGTTGCAGATTCTAAAGATGAAACAATGATCAAGTCGCTCGATGAGAACGCTGAAAAACTAGTTTCCGTTACATAAAAAAAACATCATTAAATTGGTGTTTTTTTACTCTTTTAGCTCCTAATTTTAAACTAGTTGGGTGTTGACTTTTAAGATTCCAATTAGTATTTTAGCGCAATTTTGATGGTTGGAAGTAAGGTGGTATTAACCTTAAACACTAACTGAAAAATTGAATTTTATTCAGATAAAAATACTTCATTTTTCCTTCATCATTGAGAAAAAAAACAAAATTATGCCGACTATTAATCAATTGATCAAAAGACCAAGACTGAAGCAAAAGGTAAGGAATAAGGTTCCGGCTTTAGAACATTCTCCTCAAAAAAGAGGTGTTTGCACCAAAGTTTATACAACTACACCTAAAAAACCAAATTCAGCTCTTAGGAAAGTTGCAAGAGTTAGACTTTCCAATGGTCATGAAGTTACATGCTATATCCCTGGAGAAGGTCATAATTTGCAAGAACATTCCGTTGTTTTGATAAGAGGTGGTCGAGTGAAAGATTTGCCAGGAGTTCGTTATCATATATTGAGAGGAAATTTAGATACGCAGGGAGTGAGTGTTAGAAAACAGCAAAGATCTAAATATGGAACAAAAAAACCTAAATAATTAAATTTTATGTCAAGAAAGAACAGAGCACCTAGAAGAACAATTTATCCAGATCCAAATTACAAATCGATGACTTTGTCAAAGTTTGTTAATTTTATGATGTTCGATGGAAAAAAAACAACAGCCGAAAAAATTATCTATACTGCATTTGAATTAATTAAGAACAAAACAAAAGAAGATCCAATAAAAGTTTTTAATGAAGCTGTAAATAATATTCGTCCAAATCTAGAGGTTCGATCTAGAAGAGTAGGTGGAGCTACATATCAAGTTCCTGTGGAAGTAAAAACATCAAGATCACAAACTTTAGCTTTAAGATGGCTGCTAGATGCTTCAAGAAAAAGAAAAAACAAAAGTATGTCGGATAGATTATTTAATGAACTTATGGATGCTTATCAAAAAAAAGGTAATGCAATTAAAAAAAGAGAAGATACTCATAGAATGGCAGAGTCAAACAAAGCTTTTGCACATTATAGATGGTAATAATGGCCAGAACTCACAAATTAGAAAATTACAGGAATATTGGCATCATGGCACATATTGATGCAGGAAAAACAACAACAACTGAGCGAGTACTATACTATACTGGTAAAAGTCATAAAATTGGTGAGGTCCACGATGGTGCAGCGACCATGGATTGGATGGAACAGGAACAAGAACGAGGAATTACAATTACATCAGCTGCTACTACGTGTTTTTGGAGAAAACACAGAGTAAATATTATTGATACACCCGGCCACGTTGATTTTACTATAGAAGTTGAAAGGTCATTAAAAGTTTTGGATGGTGCTATTGCTGTATTTGATGGTGTTGCCGGCGTTGAACCACAATCAGAAACAGTATGGAGACAAGCTGACAAATACAAAGTTCCACGTATTTGTTTTATAAATAAATTAGATAGAACAGGTGCAAATTTTTTTATGTGTGTAGATATGATTAAAGATAGACTTGGTGCTAAACCATTAGTAATGCAGTTACCGATTGGTATAGAGGCTTCATTCAAAGGAGTGGTTGATTTGATCAAAATGAAAGCTATTTTGTGGAAAGAAGAAAAGTTAGGAGCGGAATTCGAATATGTTGAAGTGCCTTCGGATTTAAAAACACAAGCAGAAAAATATAGAAAAGAATTAGTAGAGACTGCAGTAGAACAGGATGAAAAATTAATGGATGATTATTTAAATGGGAAAAATATATCAGAAGCTGATCTTATATCTTGTGTTAGAAAGGGTTGCTTAAAATTCAATTTTGTTCCTGTTTTAACAGGATCTGCTTTCAAAAATAAAGGTGTTCAACCATTGCTAGATGCAGTTATAGATTTTTTACCAAGTCCTATAGACATTGGTTCTATCAAAGGTACTAGACCCGATTCTAAAGATGAGATAGAGAGAAAATTTGATGATAATGAGCCTTTCTCATCTTTGGCATTTAAAGTTGCTACTGATCCTTATGTGGGAACTCTAACATTTATAAGAATATATTCTGGCACACTAAAAACAGCTACTGGAATTTATAATACTACTAAAGATAAAGAAGAAAGAGTTGGAAGAATGTTATTAATGCATGCTAATAGCAGAGAAGACGTTAAAGAGGCCCACACAGGAGATATTGTGGCTTTAGCTGGGTTAAAATATACAATAACAGGCCACACGTTATCTGATGAAGATAATCCTGTAGTTTTAGAACCAATGGAATTTCCAGATCCAGTTCTTGAAATTGCAGTTGAACCAAAAACCAAAGCAGACCAAGAAAAAATGGGAGAAGCTTTGGGAAGATTAGCAAGGGAAGACCCTTCTTTTAGAGTAGCATCAGATGAAGAATCTGGTCAAACAATAATTAAAGGTATGGGGGAACTACATTTAGATATTATTGTTGACAGAATGAAAAGAGAATTTAAGGTTGGAGCTAATATCGGAGCTCCGCAAGTTGCATACAGAGAAACAATCTTAAAATCTGTAGAAAATACATATATACACAAAAAACAAAGTGGTGGAGCAGGACAGTTTGCAAAAGTTGAATTGAATGTTGAGCCTTTACCTCCAGGAAAGGGAAGAGAAGTTGAAAATAAAATCAAAGGCGGATCTATTCCAAAAGAATTTATTCCAGGAGTTGAAAAAGGAATTGAAAGTGTAGCAGACAGCGGAATACTAGCTGGATTTCCTTTAATAGATTACAAAGTTACTATTCTTGATGGATTACATCATGATGTAGACTCGAGTGTTTTAGCATTTGAGATTGCATCTAGATATTGTTTTAAAGAAGCATGCACTAAAGCCACTCTTAAACTACTTGAACCAATGATGAGAGTAGAAGTAGTAACACCAGAAGATTACATGGGAGATGTTATTGGTGATCTTAATAGCAGACGAGGCCAGGTTTCGACAACTGACAAGAGGGGTAATGCAACAGTTATAAGTGCAATGGTGCCTTTGGCAAACATGTTTGGTTATATCAATAATCTTAGATCTATGTCACAAGGAAGAGCCTCTTATTCAATGTTTTTTGATCATTATGAAAAAGTTCCTCAGAATGTTCAAGACGAAGTAACAAAAAAATTAGCATAACAATATGGACAATCAAAATATAAGAATACATTTAAGAGCCTACGATAATAAAATTTTGGATGTTACAACGGTTGAAATAATTAACACAGCTAAAAGAACTGGTGCACAAGTTAGAGGACCAATTCCATTGCCAACAAAAAAAGAAATTTTTACAGTTTTGAAATCTCCCCATATAGACAAAAAAAGTAGAGAGCAATTTGAAACACGCACTCACAAAAGATTAATAGATATATTAGAACCAACACCCCAAACTGTCGAGGCCCTTATGAAATTGGATCTGGCTTCGGGTGTTGATATAGAAATAAAACTGTAGACTATTATATGACGATTGGATTAATAGGAAAAAAAATTGGAATGACAAGAAAGTTTATTGATTCAGGAATCTCTATACCTGTGACAGTACTGTTTATTGAAAAAGGAAGAATAATAGATGTTATTAAAAAAGAACAAAGGGGCTATGATGCTATAAGAGTAGGATTTGGTAAAATAAAAAATTCTAAACTAACTAAACAAATGAGAGGTGTTTTTTCTAAAAAGACAACAGAGCCGAAAAAGTTTTTAAAAGAATTTAGAGTGGATAATATTTCTGAATTTAAAGAAGGAAACGAAATAGGATTGGAGCTTTTTAAAGATCAAAAATTTGTTGATGTCACTGCACGAACTTTAGGAAAAGGCTTTGCAGGTGTTATGAAAAGATATAATTTTTCGGGTGGAAAAGCATCACATGGAGTTTCCGTGTCTCATAGAGCACATGGATCCACAGGCCAAAATCAAGATCCAGGCAAAGTGTTTAAAGGAAAAAAGATGGCTGGTCATATGGGTGACAAGATGAGAACCATTCAAAATCTTGAAATAATTGAATCTGAACAAGAAAGTGGCTTAATATTTATAAAAGGATCTGTTCCTGGGTCAAAAAACTCTTATGTTCTGATCCAAAAACCTGCAAAAAAAATTATCAATAAAACAACTTTTGAAAAAACTAATACAATTGTTACCAAAGTTGACAAAAAAGTATCACAAGCAGATTTACAGAAAACGAAAAAAGATTAGGAAGTTGTTAGCAAAAAAAAAGAAAGAAAGAAAATATAAAAAAATGAAATTACAAGTAATTAACATGGAAGCAAAAAAAAGTGATGATATTGAATTATCTGATAAGATTTTTTCTGTCGATCCAAATAAAAACGTAATTCAATCTGTTGTTGATTGGCAACTTAGTCGATTTAAATCAAGAACAGCTAAAACTAAACAAAGAAATGAAGTGATTGGTTCAACAGCAAAAATATATGCACAAAAAGGTACTGGAGGTGCAAGACATTCAAGTAGAAAGGCACCTATATTTGTTGGTGGTGGAGTAGCTCACGGTCCTAAGGGAGCAGTATGCAAAATTAAGAAGATTAACAAAAAAATAAAAAAAATTGGTTTAATACATGCACTATCTCAAAAATACAAATCAAATTCACTTTTTGTAGTTGAAGATTTTAAAAAAGAGATTGAAAAAACTAAGTTATTTAATCAATTTTTAGAAAAGAACAAATTAAAAAATTCACTTATTATCATAGATAAAAACTCCAAAATAAAAATAATCAGATCAGCAAGAAATATTCCTGATTTAAAAATTATTGAACAAGAGGGAGTTAATATTTACGATCTTTTAAAATATAAAAATGTCATATTTACCATTACATCAATTAAAATTTTACAAGATAGACTTACAAAATGAAAAAATTTAATTTATTAGATACGATTATTTCTCCAAATATTACCGAAAAGGCAACTTCTTTATCAGAATTTAATAAATTAGTTTTCAAAGTAAACAAAAATGTTACCAAAAATTCCATTAAACGGAGTATTGAGAAAATATTTAAGGTTAATGTTATTAAAATTAATACAATAAACTTAAGGCGAAAGAGAAAGTTAGTTCAAGGAAAACAGTCATTTAAGCCAGGATACAAGAAAGCAATAGTAACATTGAAAAAAGGACAAAGCATTGATTTGGCTACAGGAATTTAACATTATGTCATTAAAAACTTTTAAATCATACACGAAATCTACGAGAGGAACTGTTCTAGTTGACCGAAAAAACATATGGAGAGGAAAACCGCTCAAAACATTATCTTTTGGAAAAACCTCAACAGGTGGACGAAATAATTTAGGAAGAATTACTTCAAGAAGCAAGGGAGCTGGACACAAAAATAAATATAGATTTGTAGATTTTTATAGAAAAAAAGACGATTTAAAAGCAAAAGTTGAAAGAATTGAATATGATCCAAATCGCTCGGCACATCTAGCCTTGATAAAATATGAAGATGGAATAATGAATTATATTCTTGCACCAAATAAAATTGAAATTGGAGACGAGATTGTTTCAGGAAGAAATAAAGAAATTAATATTGGAAATTGCATGCCATTATCCGATATACCTGCTGGCACCGATATACATAACATTGAGTTAGCACCAAACTCTGGGGGCAAACTTGTTCGTTCGGCTGGTTCATCAGCTCAAATTTCAGGAACTGATGAAAATTATTGTATTATAAAACTTGCATCAGGCGAGATAAGAAAAGTAATAAATTCAGCAAGAGCAACCATTGGCTCTGTATCAAATAGTGACCATCAAAATGTCAAAATCGGTAAAGCTGGAAGAAATAGATGGAGAGGCAAGAGACCGTCTGTAAGAGGTGTTGCTATGAATCCAGTTGATCACCCTCACGGAGGCGGAGAGGGAAAAACATCTGGAGGAAGGAGTCCAGTATCTCCATGGGGACAATCAGCAAAAGGCTTAAAAACTCGAAAAAATAAAAAAACAAATCAATATATAATAATGAGAAGAAAGAAAAGAGATTAATTTATGTCTAGACCTATATGGAAAGGTCCATTTGTGGATCCCAGTTTAATTAAAAAAGTTGAAAAATTAAAGAACCAAACTAACAAAACTCCTATTAAAACTTGGTCAAGAAAATCAACAATTTTACCAGAATTTGTTGGTCATAGCTTTTTGATACATAATGGAAAAAAATTCATACCTATAAGAATTTCCGAGGAAATGGTAGGTCACAAATTGGGCGAGTTTTCTCCCACAAGACAATTTTCTGGACATACTTCTGCGGATAAAAAAGCCGCTCAGGTAGCAGCAGAATCTACTACTGTAAAGTCAGTTGGTCCCACTTCTTCACCCGTAGCAACATCAAAAAGTATAAAAATAAAAGAAGGGTCTAGCGATGCAAAAAAATAAAAATATAGTAAAAGCAATAAATAAAAATGTTAGGTCAAGTCCAAGAAAAATAAATCTTTTATTGAGAAATATTCGCGGGAAAAAAGTTAATATAGCTATTAGAGATTTGTCTTTCACACGAAAAAGAATAGCTTCCGACATAAGAAAAACTGTTCAATCTGCAATAGCAAATGCTGAAAACAATTACCAATATGATATTGACAATTTGTATATCAAGGAAGCTTACGTCGGTAAGTCGATTGTATTGAAAAGATTTAGACCAAGAGCAAAAGGTAGAGCCAGTGCAATAAAAAAACCTTATAGTAATGTTACTATTATACTTTCAGAAAAAATAAACAAAAAAGAGGAATTACATGGGGCAAAAGGTTAATCCAATTAGTTTAAGACTTGGAATCAACAGAGGTTGGGATTCTGTCTGGTTTGCAAAAAAAAAGCAATATGGAAAACTTTTAATTGAAGATTATAAAATCAGAAATTACATTAAAAAAAATATTGTCAACTCCGGAGTTTCTCAAGTTATAATTGAGAGGACAGCAAAAAAGTGTATTATATCCATTTATACATCAAGGCCAGGATTTGTTATCGGTAAAAAGGGATCTGATGTTGGTAAGATAAAAAAAAACCTTTCAAAAATAACAAATAGTGAAATAAGTTTAAATATAAAGGAAATAAAAAAACCTGAACTTAATGCTTTTCTTGTTGCTGAAAACATTGCTCAACAATTAGTGAAAAGAATAGCCTATAGAAGAGCAATGAAAAGAGCGATGCAATCGGCTTTAAGATTAGGAGCCAAAGGCATCAAAGTTTGTTTGGCTGGAAGATTGGCAGGAAACGAGATAGCTAGAACAGAATGGCTAAGAGAAGGAAGCGTTCCATTACATACATTACGAGCTGATGTTGATTACGCCGAATCTGAAGCGTTAACCACTTATGGCTTAATTGGTATAAAAGTGTGGATTTATAAAGGTGAAGTTTTTTTAAATGAAAAAAAATAATTTGAACAAGAAAGAAGTCAATAATGTTACAACCGGCAAGAACAAAATATAGAAAATCCCATAAAGGAAGAATTCATGGTAACTCTAATAGAGGAGAAACTTTAAATTATGGGGTTTATGGTCTTAAAGCGATAGAACCAGACAGAATAGTATCAAAACAAATTGAGGCAGCTAGAGTTGCTCTAACGAGATATATGAAAAGGACTGGAAAAGTGTGGTTAAGAATTTTTCCAAATATACCGGTTTCAAAAAAACCTATAGAGGTGAGAATGGGGAAAGGAAAAGGTTCACCCGAATTTTGGATTTGCAGAGTTAAGCCAGGAAGAATAATTTTTGAAGTGGATGGAGTAAGCGAAAGTGTCGCAAGAATAGCTTTGTATAAAGCTTCTACTAAGTTGCCAATTAAAACTAAATTTATAAAGAGATTTTAATAATCATGAAAAACAAAGAAATCAAAAAACTAACCATTGATGAACTGAAAAACAAAGTTAATTTGTTCAAAAAAGATTTATTCAATTTTAGGTTTAGAAAAGTTAATAGTCAACTTGAAGATACCTCAAAGGTTTCTCAAATAAAAAAAGATATAGCAAAACTTTTAACGGAATTAAACAAAAAAGGCTAGTATGAGCAAGAAAATATTAAGCGGCAATGTAATCAGAGATCAAAATGATAAAACAATAACAGTATTGGTAAAAAGAAAATACATTCATCCTTTTTATGGCAAGGTGATAACTTCATCAAAGAAATATCATGCTCATGATGAAAAAAACAAATTTAAAATTGGCGATAATGTAGAAATAATTGAATCAAAGCCTTATTCAAAAAAAAAAAAATGGGAGGTAATTTCCAAATAAATGATACAAATACAGACTGAGTTAAATGTTGCAGACAATACTGGAGCGAGAATAGTTGAATGTATTAAAGTTTTAGGAGGCACAAAACGAAGATATGCTTCTATTGGCGACAATATTGTTGTTAGTGTAAAGGATGCTATTCCTAATGGAAAAGTAAAGAAAGGTTCTGTACATAAAGCTGTTGTAGTAAGAACAAAAAAATCAATACATAGAATAGATGGCAGTAAAGTTAAATTTGATAATAATGCTGTTGTCATTACTGATGATAAAGGCGAGCCTATTGGTACTCGAATTTTTGGTCCTGTTACTAAAGAATTAAGAGCTAAAGGCCAAACAAAAATAATTTCATTAGCACCTGAGGTTTTATAAGAAGATGATTAAAAAAGGTAACCAGGTAGAAATAATTTGCGGTAAAGATAAAGGGAAAAAAGGAGAAATAATTGAAATTTTAAGGCAAAAAAATAAAGCAAAAGTGAAAGGAATAAATATAGTCAAAAAACATGAAAAAGTTACAAAAGAAAAAAAAGGTGGAATTATTTCCAAGGAAAATTTTATTCACATTTCTAATTTAAAAAATTTAGAAACAAAAGAGAAAAACAAAAAAATTGATGATAAAAAATGATACCAAGACTTAAAAAACAGTACGATAAAGAAATTGTAGAAAATATACAAAAACAATTTTCTATGAAAAACAAATTAATGGTTCCAAGATTTTTAAAAGTTGTCTTGAACATGGGTCTGGGACCTGATGTCAGTGATAAAAAGAAGATCCAAAATTGCATTGAAGATATGGCACTGATAAGTGGCCAAAAACCAATTGTAACAAAATTTAAAAAATCTATTTCTAATTTTAAAACTAGAAAAGGTACTGCAGCTGGAATCAAAGTTACTTTGAGAAGTTACAAAATGTACGAATTTATTGATCGACTTGCAAACATAGCGTTGCCAAGAATAAAGGATTTTAAAGGATTAAATTCAAATGGATTTGATAAATATGGAAACTATAGCTTTGGTATCAAAGAACATATTATTTTTCCCGAAATTAATTTTGATAAAGTAGATCGAATTAGAGGTATGGATATAACCTTGGTAACAAGTGGAAAAAATAGTGCTGCCACATTAGCACTATTGGAGGCTATGAACTTTCCATTTATCAATTCAAAAAAAAAAAGGAAAATTAATTGAGAGATTATGGCAAAAACAAGTGTAATACAAAGAAATTTAAAAAGAATTAAGCTTGCAAATAAATTTTTTAAAAAAAGACAATCTTTAATAAAGATTATTAAAAATAAAAAATTACCTTTAAATGAGAGATTTGAAGCACAAATTAAACTTGCAAAGATACCAAGAAATTCAGCCAAAGTAAGAATTAGAAATAGATGTGAAATTACTGGTAGACCACATGGCGTTTATAGAAAGCTTCGAATTTCCAGGATAGCCCTTAGAGAATTAGCGTCAAAGGGAAAAATTCCAGGTATGACAAAATCAAGTTGGTAAAAAAAAAGGAGAAATAAAAATATGACTTTTGTAGATCCGATAAGCGATATGATAGCACGAATAAGAAATGCTCAAATGAGATTGTCAAAAAATGTAATAATACCTAACTCTAAATTTAGAATAAGAATTTTAGAAGTTTTAAAACAGGAAGGATATATTTCTGACTATAAGCTTTTACCAGATTCAGATAATAAGGATACTTTGTCAGTTGATTTAAAGTATAGCAATGGTTCACCGGTAATAAGAGAAATTAAAATTATATCAAAACCGGGAAGAAGGATTTATACAAAAGCAAATAGTATTCCAAAAATTCAAAATGGATTGGGTTTAGCAATTTTATCTACTTCAAAAGGAATTATGACTGACAGTGATGCAAGAAATCAAAATATTGGTGGTGAAATAATTTGTAAGGTATTTTAAATATTTATGTCTAAACTTGGTAAAAAACCTATTCAAATTCCAACAGATACAAAAGTTAAAATTGAAACCGGAAAAATTGTTTTGATTGGTCCCAAAGGCTCCAGGGAGCTTAGTATTAATGATAAAATTTTTACTACAACTATATCGAAAAATAATAATCTGATCTTAGAATTAATTGATAAAAACGAAAAATCAAAAGTGATGTGGGGTACTACGAGAAGCATACTTAATAGTGCAATTATTGGAGTAACGACGGGTCACGAAAAAATACTAGAATTGTCTGGTGTTGGTTATCGAGCAACATTAAAAGGCAGTATACTAAATTTACAATTGGGATTTAGCCATGACACATCATATGAAATACCAAAAGGCATTAAACTTACTGTAGAAAAAAGTACTATTATTAAAATAGCAGGAATTGACAAGGAAATGGTTGGGAAAACCGTTTCAGAGATCAAAGGATTAAAATTCATTGAACCGTATAAAGGAAAAGGCATAAAAGAAAGAGGGCAATATGTGCGGAGAAAAGAAGGTAAAAAGAAATAATAACTTATGAGAAAATCAATTCATGATAAGAGAGCTGAAAGAATAAGACACAAGCTTAAAAAATCTAATTCAAATAGGTTCAGATTATCTGTATTCAGATCTTCAAGAAATATATCAGCACAAATTATTGATGATAATAATAGCAAAACTTTAGTTTCAGCATCATCATTGAAAAAAGATGTTAATGATAAAAATAAAAAAAGCGATTTGTCAATTTATACAGCTGAATTGTTGGCCAAAAAAGCGTTGGAAAAAAAGATTAACAAAGTTTATTTTGATCGGGGCAGCCGCAAGTACCATGGTAGAATAAAAATATTTGCAGAAGTTTTGAGAAAAAATGGTATAGATTTTTAATATATTTATGAATAAAAGTGAATTTAAAGACAAACTTGTTTCAATCAATAGAATAACTAAAGTTGTCAAAGGTGGTAGAAGATTTGCCTTTGCTGCCCTGGTCGTAGTTGGAGATCAGTTAGGTTCTTTTGGTATAGGACAAGGAAAGGCGAAGCAAATACCAGATGCTATAAAGAAAGCTACAGAAACTGCAAAAAAAAATCTTATAAAGATTCCCTTGCGTGAAGGTAGAACTTTACATCATGACGTTTTAGGAAAAGATGGAGCTGGTAAAGTATTATTAAGATCAGCTCCCTCAGGAACAGGTATTATTGCTGGTGGACCTGTAAGGGCGGCTTGCGAAGTAATCGGGATTCAAGATGTGGTGGCAAAATCAATGGGTAGCTCAAATCCTATAAATGTGCTTAGAGCTTGTTTGAAAGGCTTAAGGAAGCAAAATTCTCCAAAATATTTAGCTCAAATAAGAGGTAAAAGAATTTCAAAAATAGTTAAGAGCAAAGAAGCATGAACAAATATATGCAGTTAAATACTTTAAATATTAAAAACAAGAAATCGAAAAAAAGACTTGGAAGGGGCATAGGTTCTGGAAAAGGCAAAACTTCGGGAAGAGGACATAAAGGTCAAAAATCAAGATCTGGCGTAGCCATAAAAAGTTTTGAGGGAGGACAAATGCCATTATACAGAAGATTGCCAAAGCGTGGATTTAGAAATTTTAAAACCAAAATAAAAAAATATATTGCGTTGCTTAATCTGGCAAAAATACAAGAAAATATTGATAATAAAAAAATATTACCAAATAGTAAAATAAATCTATCAACTTTGCAAAAATCTCATCTGTTAAATAAAAAATATAATAAATTAAAATTATTAGGATCTGGAGACATTAAAGAAAAATTTGATATTGAGGCAAATTTTATTTCTAGCTCAGCGAAGAAAAAAATAGAAAAATTAGGCGGAAAAGTCATAATAATTAAGTAGCAAGTAATTAAATTTGAATTCACTGATTAGATTAAATAGTAGATACAAATATGAAATCATCTGCACTTTCAAAGGATAACGATTTAAGGAATAGAATTTTATTTACTATTTTTATTCTCTCAATCTACAGGTTAGGGACTTATGTTCCCTTGCCAGGAATAGACTCTCAATCTTTACAAACATTAATGCAATCAAATCAACGTGGACTTCTTGGAATGTTCAATGTTTTTTCTGGTGGTGCTGTTAAAAGAATGGCTATTTTTGCTTTAGGAATTATGCCTTACATATCATCTTCAATTATAATTTCTCTATTAACCGGTGTATCAGATTATTTTAAGAATTTAAAAAACCAAGGTGAAATAGGAAGAAAAAAAATTACGCAATACACTAGATACGGAACAGTTTTGTTGGCTACTGTACAAGGGTACGGAGTATCCGTAGGACTTGAGAGTTCATCCAACGTTGTTATTGACCCGGGTATGTATTTTAAATTGACCACGGTAATTACTTTAGTAGCTGGCACTATTTTTTTGATGTGGTTAGGAGAGCAAATTACTCAAAGAGGTATAGGAAACGGAATATCTTTGATTATATTTTCTGGTATCGTTGCAGAAATACCTCGTGCTCTAGCCACAACATTCGAACTTGGTAGAACAGGAGCTTTGTCTGTCTCAACGATTTTGTTTATTTTTGTATTATTACTAGGCACGGTAGCTTTTATTGTATTTATTGAGAGGGCAATAAGAAAAATTTTAATTAATTACCCCAAAAGACAAATGGGAACAAAAATTTATGGTGGAGAATCATCACATTTGCCTTTAAGAATCAATACGGCGGGAGTTATTCCTGCAATTTTTGCATCAGCATTGTTGTTGCTACCAGTAACTTTTTCAAATTTTGCTTTATCTGGTTCAGAATTTATAATTGGTTTGTCTTCCTTATTTTCTCAAGGGAAGCCTTTGTATATGTTGTTATATGCTTCTGGTATAATATTTTTTTCTTTTTTTTACACTTCGATAGTTTTTAATCCAAAAGAAACTGCGGAAAATTTGAGAAAGCACGGAGGTTATGTACCAGGAATCAGACCTGGCGAAAGAACGGCATATTTTATTGAAGAAATTTTAACACGACTGACTACAATTGGAGCCTTGTATTTAACTTTAGTTTGTTTAATGCCAGAGTTTTTAATTTCCAAATATCCTATTCCATTTTATTTGGGAGGAACATCGGTATTAATTGTTGTAGTGGTTGCTATGGATACTGTTTCCCAAATACAAACGAGAATGATGAGTCAACAATACGAGTCATTAATTAAAAAAACTAAATTTGGTAAATAGCCAAGTGAATATTATATTACTTGGTTTACCTGGCGCTGGAAAAGGGACACAAGGAGACATATTAACAAAAGTTTTTAATTTATATAAAATTTCAACGGGCGATTTACTTAGAGATGAAATTAAAAAAAAAAGTATATTAAGCAATAATATTAAGACAATAATAGACAAAGGTCTTTTAGTTTCAGACGATATAATTAATAAATTAGTGAAAAATATTTTATCTAATAAAAACTATAATAATCGTTTGATTTTTGATGGTTATCCAAGAACTTTGAACCAGGCAGAACATCTAGATGCTTTGCTCAAAAAATATGATCAAAAAATATCGTATGTGTTCAACTTAAAAGTTAATAAAGATTCAATTATTAAACGTTTTTTAGGGAGACAAGTATGTTCTAAATGTGGATTAGTATTTAACGAATTTTATCACCCTTCGACCAACGAAAATCATCAATGCGATCCAAAATTTTTGCAAAAGAGATCGGATGATAATGAGAAAACAGTAAGAAGTAGATTTGATACGTATACTAAAGAAACATCACCTGTTTTGAAATATTATAGGGATCAAAATTTATTGCATGAAGTCGACGGATTGATTGATATTTCCTTAATTTCTAAGAAAATATGTCGAATTATTCATTCTTTAGAGACTTGACTTTGCAACAGGTAATTATATAAATAGCGACGTTAGATAACTGATTTCAAAAAATTATGGCACGTATTGCGGGTGTAAATATTCCACAAAATAAAATTGTTAGTGTTGCATTAACTTACATACATGGTATCGGAAAAAAATTTTCAGACAATATATGTGGTAAATTGAATATTTCTAAAAACAAAAGAGTTAATAGTCTTACCGAAGATGAAATTATAGAAATTAGAGGATTTATAGATAAAAACTATAAGGTTGAAGGAGATTTAAGGAGAGAAGTTTCTTTAAATATTAAACGTCTTATAGATCTAGCTACTTACAGAGGAACAAGGCATAAAAAAAAGCTACCTGTAAGAGGACAACGAACACATTGTAATGCGAGAACAAGGAAAGGAAAAGCAATCGCTATAGCAGGAAAAAAATTAACACCATTAAAGAAATAATCCTATGGATAAAACTAAGATTAAAAAAATTGAACCAAGTGATAAAAAAAATGAAAAAGTACCTATAGTTAAAAAAGTAAAAAAAAAAATAATAAAAAATATTACCTCAGGTATAGCTTTTGTGAATGCAACTTTTAATAATACTATTGTTACAATATCCGATGATAATGGTAATGTAATAGCTTGGTCATCAGCTGGAGCTAGAGGTTTTAAAGGTTCAAGGAAGTCTACACCTTATGCTGCACAAATAGCAGCAGACCATGCGGCGGCCAAGGCACAAGAACATGGTATGAAAATTTTGGCTGTTAAATTAAAAGGACCTGGAGCAGGAAGAGAGACGGCTTTGAGAGCATTTCAAGCAAAAGGATTTAAAATTCTTACGATAGATGATATTACCCCATTACCACACAACGGTTCAAGACCACCTAAAAGGAGGAGAGTATAATTTATATGGAAAATATAATAGTAGATCAAAACTGGAAATCTTTAATTAAACCTAATAAGTTAAATATACAAAATAACGAAGATAAATCTGTAGCTTTAATAACAGCGGAACCTTTGGAAAAGGGGTATGGTCTTACAATCGGAAATTCTCTTAGAAGAATTTTACTTTCTTCGATTCAAGGCTCAGCAGTCACAGCCATACAAATTGATGGCGTTCTTCATGAATTTTCTTCTATAAAAGGTGTGCGGGAGGATGTTACCGATATAGTTTTAAATGTAAAATCTCTAACTCTTAAACTAGCATCTGAGGGGCAAAAAAAATTAATATTAGACATCCAAGGTCCTGGCGAGGTTAAAGCGAAGGATATACAACCTAATTCAGAAGTGACTATTTTAAATCCAGAGCATGTCATATGTCATTTAGATGAAAATAAGAAATTTCATATGGAACTTATCGCAAACACGGGTAAAGGATATAGTCCTGCTGATAAAAATAAAAAAGATGATGCTCCATTAGGATTAATTGCAATAGATTCTCTATTTAGCCCCGTTAAAAAAGTTTCATACTCTGTTGAAAATGCAAGAAAAGGAAAGTTTCTTGATTATGACAAATTGGTTATAAATGTTGAAACGGATGGATCTATAGATGCAGAAGATGCTATAGCTTACGCGGCTAGAATTTTTCAAGAACAACTTTCTCCTTTTATAAATTTTGAGGAACCGAAGCATATAGAGAAAATACCTCAAGTAGTTGAACCGGAATTTAATAGAAATTTACTAAGAAAAGTTGATGAACTTGAACTTTCTGTGAGATCAATGAATTGTTTAAAAAATGATAATATAGTTTATATTGGAGATCTAGTTCAAAAAACTGAAGCTGAAATGTTAAGAACACCAAATTTCGGTAGAAAGTCGCTTAACGAAATTGAAGAAGTCTTAAACTCAATGTCTCTTTATTTAGGAATGGAAATACCGAATTGGCCACCAGATAATATAGCGCAATTATCGAAGAAACTCGAAGAGAATACATAACATTATACATGAGACATAAATTAGCCTATAGAAAATTAAATAGAACCTCTGAACATCGAAAGTCTTTGTTTAAAAATATGCTTAATTCTCTAATAAAATATGAACAGATCACAACAACTTTGCCTAAAGCAAAAGAACTAAAGCCTAAAATTGATAAAGTTATAACTTTAGGTAAAAAAAATGATCTACAATCAAAGAAAAATTTATTTTCTAAGTTACAAGATAAATCGT